>Ga0208357_1000118_pt1 | contig 60344 bp, 68 predicted proteins | sample NGESurdeep092012_6_FD_184487 | JGI IMG/M metagenome (GOLD analysis project Ga0208357, IMG submission 184487) | Arctic peat soil microbial communities from Barrow, Alaska - NGEE Surface sample F52-2 deep-092012 (SPAdes) | ecosystem: Environmental > Terrestrial > Soil > Wetlands > Peat ...
GCCTTGTCGATCTGGTCGTACGCCGTGTATGTCGCGCCGCCCGTCTCCGCCAACACCTTCGTGATCGCCGCCGTCAGCGACGTCTTCCCGTGATCAACGTGACCAATCGTCCCGATGTTGCAATGCGGCTTGTTCCGCTCAAATTTCGCCTTCGCCATGTTGGGGCATCCCGTTGCTGAAACCGGTTCACTGAAACTTCAATCGAACTTGCTCAATCGTCGCGCACCGTTCGCGGCGCTGGAGCGGGTGATGGGAATCGAACCCACGTAGCCAGCTTGGAAGGCTGGAACTCTACCATTGAGCTACACCCGCCTGGCGCCGTAACTTAAATTCCCGCCCCGGTCCAACGGTCCGCCGCGCGTGGCGGCGGCGGTTGGTGGAGGGGGCTGGATTCGAACCAGCGAACTCATAAGAGGGCAGATTTACAGTCTGCTGCCTTTAACCGCTCGGCAACCCCTCCGGCCAGGCCGGATAGCGCAGCGGAGTGCGGATATAAGGGGCCGCGTACGCCAAAGTCAACCACACCAAAATCGCTTAGGCTCAGCATAGTCTCAGAACCACGAAATCGACGCTCTCCCGCGCCGAACCGGCATATGCGAGGCTGGGCAGCCGGGTGTCAAGGATGGTTGGCTGTCGGCAGCTCCTCAAACCATTTAAGGCCGGGATCGACAGCGGTGGACGACACCTGCCGCATCACCCATAGGCCGTCCGGCAACTGGACTTGCTGGTAGCGAATGACGGGCTTGGCATTTACCGCATCGGGCGTTGGTGCCGCTTCGGTGTAGCGATACCAAACCTGGCCGTGGCGTAGCTCGGGGACGATCTTCGCCCCGGCGAGCAGCTCCTTGGCGCGTTTGTGCTCGGCCGTCGTCTCCAGGCCGCGTGACGCTTCCTCCAGCACCCGGAGTCGGCGCGAGCCGTTGCTCGCTTTGTACCCGGCTGCCCGGCTCTTCTCCTCCAAGACGCCGCCATGCACCCACGAACCGCTAGCCTTGAGGTAGGCGATGAGGCGCTGCGCGAGTGATTGGGGTTTGGGCGTCATATCTCATTTGCCATCACCCAAGAGAAATTGAGGATTTGCGGCGACGGTTTCGGCGAGGGTTTTGCCGTCCCGCATGACCGCGTATGGCAAGAACACTTCGGCCGTGGTCGCCATTTGCGTTTCGATAAGCGCACACTGCGCCTCAACCCAGTCCTTAACGATGCGCCACGCCGTCCGGACGGCCTGCAATTTCTGCTCCGATTCCCAATGCGCCAAACTCCGGTTACCTCGGGCCCATTCGGACGGCTTCTTCTTTCCCTTGGTCAGCACCGCATAAATCGGTTTCCAATCGCATGGCAGTTTGAAGGCGAGCATCTGCTCGCCCATTTTGATGCGGAACGAAAGCGCCGAAACGTACGAGCTCTCAGGGTCGTATTCCGTCATCACGGCTTGAGCGCCGTGCATCGAAAGGCACTTCGCAATTTCTGCGGCGGTTTTGTCGGCGTCTATTTTTGTCGTGTAATTAAGTAGTGCCATGTTGGTTTTGTAATTATGACTGCTGCGAGCCGCCCCTTCGTCCGGCGTGCAGTCGGCGCATCGCCATCTTGCTGCGCTTGTTGTGGAGCACCCGCTGCTCGGGTGTCAGGTTCAGGAAGTGATTTTTGTGCCACAGGTTGCGGCACGCCTTGCACTGGGCGGCGTGGCCGAATTTGCCTTTCCGTTCCAGGCTGAAAAAAACAAACGGCTTATAGTTTTTGCACCGGGTACAGACTCGCCCTTCGGGCTGCGGCATAGGCTAATTTGGGCACTTCCTCGCGATGTGGCCGACCTCACCACACTTGCTGCATTTCCGACCGCTGCCCTTGGCCTTCGGTTCCCTGACGGATGATTGCAACTCGTTGTCCTCATGGCCTTGGGTCATAAAAGCGCTGCCGCCTGCGGTGAACACTCGCACATTCTTAAGCTCGGGGCAGACGGTGGTGTTGCCGTTGTTCGAATCGATGATGACCAAGTTGCCGGTAATGGGCTCCAAATAATATTTCTTCATATCCCATCACGCTACCACGGCAATTTTCGACCGATAAAAGTTATCCACAGATTGGCCGGAAGTGGCATTGCGTGTCGGTCGATAACAGGTACGCTTAAGGAAGCGGGTCGAATTATCAACCAATCAAAAATTGCTATGCGCTACGAAGTCAAAGAAATCGATGGCGTGACGTACTACCGCCGAGACCAGTCCCGCTCACGCGGCTATGTCGCAGCGTTGATAGCCCTCTTCTTCGCGTTCGCGGTTCTCACAACGGTGCTCGGGCATCTGTACGGGTACGGTGCGCTGTAGATTATTAAGTTCCTTTACGCCCCCGCTGTTGCCCAGGAGGCGCTGAAAAGCGCCGCACTCCATCACTCGTAAGGGAGTGGAGCGGCACTAAGTCCTGGGCGGCACCGAGGGAAACAATCACATGAACGAAATCGAAGCAGCCCGCAAAACGCGGGACGAAGCGTTCTCCGAGTTCGTCGAAGAATCCGCCAAAACAAACAAGCATGGGCTTAAAGCGCGAGCGGCGCGGCACCGATACATTCAGGCTTCCGCTGAGGTGCGGTCGCTTGAGCGCGACGTGCTGGCGTATCCGGTCGAGGTGCGATTAGCAAAATAACAAAAACTTGGAGGTATGAATCGTTATCAGTATATCGACAAAAGCAGGGAGCATCTACACACGCTCGATGGAAAGCCGCGGCTGGGGACTTCGACGATCTGCGGCATCATCGGAAAAGACGGCGCACTGGCATGGTGGGCGGCGGAGCTCGCAGCGGTCGAGGCCCTTTCGAGCGGCGAGCACTACCCGACATTGCGCGATGAGTTCAAAACCGTAAAGGCGGTGTCGGACTACAAAGCGCGCAAGGCAGCGATGGATGCGTTGCAGAAGAAATATCCTGCCTTCAAAGATGCCAGGTTCGCGCACTATAGCGCCAAGAACGACGCAGCCGACAAGGGCACGGACATGCACGCGGAGTTGGAGCGATATGTCCAAATGTGCCTCAACGAATACAAGGGTACGCCGATGCCGATCAGTGAAAACGATTGGACGGCCGAAGTGGTCATTTTCTCCAATTGGGCGGTCGAGCACGTCGAGCGCTTCCTTTTGTCCGAAGCGCATTGCTACAGCGAGAAGCTGTGGGTGGGCGGCATAACCGACTGCGTGGCTAGGATAAAAAACGGAATGATCGCGGTCATCGACTTCAAGTCGAGCAAGGACGCCTATTACGGCCAGTTCGTCCAGGCAGCCGGGTACGCGCTGCAACTCGAAGAGAATGGCGCCGTAACAGAGGATGGCGCACCCGTCATTACCGCGATGTCGCCGGTGGATCGGGTGACGGCGCTGTTCATCGTTCCCTTCGGGTCAAGCGACCCGACGCCGCGCGAGCAATTCGATGTAGTCGGATTCAAGCTCGACTTCGAGGCGGCAACGCGCCTCTACAAGAGCAGCCAACTGTTCGAGCAGAAATAATCCTGGCGCGGCACATTAGCCGGTAAGACCAGATAACTCATAGCTATATGGCTGAGTACAACAAATCAGTGGGCGGGGAGTGGTTAAATGCGGACAGCTTGACGGATGGGACGAAGGTCAAGTTCGTCTCCGAGTGCGTGAAGCAGGAAAGCAAATTTAAGAACAAAGACGGTGGTCCGAAGACAGAAAATATCGCAAAGGTTCGCATCAGCGGCAAAGATGAAGCGGTCAACATGCGCGTCAACTGGCCGACCATCTACGGCCTCATAGATGCCTTCGGCAAAGAATCGAAGGACTGGATTGGCAAGGTGCTCACGGTGAAGACGGTTGATGCGCTCGTGGGAGATACGATGCGCACCATCGTCTATCTCATCCCGGAAGGGTTTGAGCTGGCGAAGAATGCCGAGAAGAAGCTCGAAATCCGCAAGGTTGGTGGCGCGGCAGAAGCATCCGAAAAAGAGGACGTAATCGAATACCCGAGTGAGGAGGATGAGGGAATCGATGCGTCGGCGGTGCCGTTCTGAGATCGATCATCACTCAACAAAAAAGCCGCCTTTCACAGCGGCTTTTTGCATTCCCCGTTATATATAGCGCCACAGAGAATACGTAGCTTTTTGCTCTCTATGGCTAGGGGAGCCAGCCCCCGAAATGCTACAACACAACGATGCGTCGTGCTGACGCTACGCGGGGGCAAAGCAGATATAGGGGAAGTACCGCACGAATGCAACGTCACGCGAGTTTTCCACAGTCTCTCCCTCATTGACTCTTCAGGGATGGGATATACTGGGGATATGCAAATGGAAACAAGAATGAAAATGTATGAGTAATACACAGCAAACAAAGCAGAACTCGTGTTATACTTTGTTTGGTGTTACGTGGATTTTCATTCCCGTACCATTTGCAGCTTAAACGTCGCCTAAACAGCGGCGTTTTTGCGTTCCTCAAGACGTTTGGCAGTCCATTAAGAGCAACTGGACGATAAACTTGCTCTTCAACAATTCTTGCTCCACGAAAGCGCCCGCACTGTCCACCATCTGACAACGGGCGACCTGGTGGGGCCGGAATTGAACAAACGCCGCGCCACTTTTTTCAGACAACCGTTTAGTTAGGCCACAGGGACTAGCTAACTGAATGAAAAGCAGCACGGAGCCGAACTGACATAACCCTTCTGAAACCACTGGCCGGAAACTATTACCAGGGGAGAAGAGATGGGTATGGTCTTTAAGTGGATCAGGAGAGGCTTAAATGGGGACCGCCGAACGGTTAGCCGCTATTTGGGCGGCGGTGCATCCTTGGGGGCCGGGTCGGGGTTGGGTTGCTTTGACGTGTCTACCTTCGGGCAACGAGGATCGTTGGGGTTTGCGAAACAGATTTGCTCCCTGGTGAGTTCGACTCGTTTCGCCATCGTGGCGGTTGAGGAAATTGCCAAACCGATGATTGCCATTGTGACAATGGTCACCGCCAACATCGCGTATTTCATACGAACCCCCGGTTGAAAATTAGGCGGCGATTATACCGATGCAATCAGAACAAGAAAAGCCCCTCAAAAGGGGCCCTCCTCGTCGAACAGTAGGATTGTCGGCTTTGAGGCCAAACGTGCGCCACGGAGGCGTATACGGCGCTACAGGGCACGTCCTGCGTTGACCTGGTTGGTGCCCTTGATGGAGAGCCACACCTTGCGCAGCATCCCGTAGAGCATGACCCCGAGCGAGACGAGCGTGAGCAGCCCCTGAACGATGGAAGCGATGGTGTCGAAGATCGGCGTGATGGCGTCCTGGCCGATGTTGAGATGGGCCAGTCCGATACCGGCCATGATGAGCGGCAAGGCGCCGACCAGTGCGCCTTTAATGGTAAGCGAAACTTCCGAGGGGTTGGCGGACGAGAGCACGATCCAGCGTGCGATGAGGTCCACTGCGTTGGTGATGTATTTCATAAATTTAGTGGCTAACGAATAATCTGCTCTAATCGTACCAGCCTCGCGGCGCACCCCGGCCGATATCCACACCTATGCCAGATGCGGCATGTGGGCCAGATATTCCCCAGAGGTGTACGACACCCATTCGCTGATCTCTCCGGCCTGATATTTCCCAATCATCCACTTCACGCACTCGCCCGGATTGGCGAGCACATAGGCGGCGGACGGGAAGTCCTTGCCGGGGCCGACGTGGTAGTAGTCGTTTACCTGCACGATGCCGTAGTCGGTCGAGAGCACCTCGCCCGCCGCGTTCTTGTTCTCGTGCTCTATGGTGATGATGAAGTCGGACTCGACCGTGATGCAGGCCGTTATCACGTCCTTCTGGTAGAGCGTGAGTCCGGCCAGGTCGCACAGGACGCGCACGTTGTGCTTGGCGTTGGCTGGCACCGTCCAGTCATCAAAGAGGACATCGGGATTGGCGGCGGTTGGTACGGCGGGCGTTGCTGCTGCGGGTTCTGTTTCCATGGGGGTGTTTGAGTTAGCGGCTGATAATGCGGGCGCACTTTGAAGAAGTTGGGGAAGGTAAGGCGCGACGGTGGGGAAGCGCGTCACCAAGACGCCGAGAATCGAAATCCAGCGTGTCGCATTCGGGTCGAACACATAGGCCCCTTCGCACACGGTGTTGCAAATCTCGCGGTTGATAAGCGCGTAGCCGCCTCGGCCCCATCCCTTGCCGAGCCACGGCTTAATTTGCAGGTATTCCACGCCGTCGATGGCGATAGTGACGTTGTCTTTATCGACCGCATAGACCGCGACGTTGTGGCTGGTGACGGTGCCGGACGGTGTGGGAAGGATACCGGTAGGCGTTCCGCCGCCGGTCGTGGTGTAGGTGCCATCGGGATTTTTGGTGACGATGTTTCCGAAACCCGCTGCGGTAAAGGAACTGAACCACGACATGGGCATGGAAACGGCATTACCGGCCTCAAGCGCTGCCTTGATGGAGTCGAAGTCGTCTCCGTTGCCTAAGACGTTCCTGACGCCCTTTTTGACGCTCTGGAGGGCATTCTGGCACTGGGCTGGCGTGTAATTCTGGAAGTTGGCGACATAGAGCTCACCCACCGACAAGGCGGTGAAGGTTTCCTCCGCTGTCGGTAGCAGGCCGAAGCATACGGCCGACTGCATTCCCGCCAGCGGGTCGGACCCGGCCGTGGTGGGCTGCTCCCCCATGAGCTTGAGGGTGAAGGCGTAGCTAAAGTCGGGATCGTAGGCGCGGCCGTCGATATTGCCCGCGATGTCGGCAACAGAAAGTGCCACGCACTCAGTAAAGTCATGATCGGTTGTCTGGTTTGGAAAAAGCTGAAGCGTGTCGAGATTCATACGCTAGTGGTTAGTTTATAATCCTTTAAGTAATAACGAACCCACCAAGGTAAGAAACAGGCTGCCGATGCCAAGCAGAATCCATCCCCCAACTTTCTTAATCAATTTTAAGTCCGATTTCATGGTCAAGATGTCAGTACAAAGAAGGGGTATCTTTTGAATGAGCAGTCTTTTCGTTCCCTCATCTCCTGTGGAAAGAACTTCCTGCATTGCCTGAGTAAATACTTTAAGCGTTTCCTGTTGGTGGGTTTTCAGTAATTCCGTTAGTTGCGAAGAATGAGCTAACTCAAGAGCTTCGTGCCCTGCGGCAATCGCTTGTGCCGCGTCTAATGTAGATGGTTGGTCAATTATGTCTTTTTGCGTCTCCATAATTTACCAGATGTTGGTGATGAGCAAATGCGTCGTATCGAGCGCGATGCCGACCTTGCGCGTGTTGGTGCCGGGGCTGGTGCCCACGGTGCCTGCGGTATCGTTGAGGTAGTACTGGCCCAAAGCCAGGCTGCTAAATCCACTCATCACGCCAGTGGTGATGACCGTGACGGCAGCCCCCGCGCTTACCGTACTAAGCGCAAAACCCAGGAAGTTCGTGACGCGGGAATTGGCGGCGGCAGAGCTCGCATTGACGACGGCGACCTGGGCCGCGTTTGCGGGTGCAAGAGATATGATGGCGACTGAGCAAGAAGACCCGCTGTTTGCCACCGTCAGACTTTCCGACTGCCCTATTGTTTTGATGATGCCCGAGTCGCCAGCCGCGTAATAACGATTGGTGCTGTCGGTTCCCGTCTCCGTGTTGTTGGTATACACGCTGCCGCTAGGCGTGATGCCGGTTGCACTATCGGCCACGCCCGTGCCGACAACGAGGGCTCCCAGGGCCACCGTGGTGAGCGTTGCGGTGGTACTCGTGGTGTTGGGAAAGTTTATTGCGTGTGCGTCCACGGTGCCGCTCTGAGCGACGTTGTAGTAGGAATAAATCGAGTAGAAGCCGGTTGCGGAGGCCATGCTCCAGGTCAAGTTGTGCGCTCCAGCGGTGGGAGCCACGATGATGTAAGTCGTGAGGCTGCCAACCCCGGAAAACACTGCCTGGTCCACCTGGGTGACGGTGCCGCCCGTGTAGGCCAGGCTCGATGGCGTGTTGGTTGAGGCGCTGCCGCCATAGATGGTGACTACCAGCACGCGGTTAGAGTTTGCTCCAACGGTAAACGATACCGACATTGATGTGGAACCGATGGTGCCGTGTGCTTTGGCATCAAAGGCAATGCCACCGCCGGACTGATAAATATCCGCCGCGACGGCCGCATTGGCCGAGATGTTCTCTCCAGCAATTGATGCGAGTGAGAGCTGCGTGTTAATGGCGTTGCCGTTTAAGAAAATTCCGCTCTTGGCGTAAATATTATTCCACTCGAAACTGGGCCCGCCTAAATTCCGCGTCCCGTCGCCGTCGGGAAGAACGTCGCTCGCCACCGCTCCAAGATTAACGGCTGTGCCTAGTAACGGCCGCACGTCTGTCGAGATATAGCCCTGCCCGCTTTGCTCGTTCTCCAAGTCGTAGAGTGCCGTCTCTCCAACGGCATTTGTGAGTTCGCACAGCGCCACCTTGTTCGCCGGATAGGTTGGGGCGACTGGCGAGGCATTCTCCGTGCCCGTCGTCCATGACAGTGCGCCGGTATTGTCCATCGCCAGCACGTCGATACGCGGAAGAGATACGGGTGCGGTGACGGTCGGTGTCGAGCCACCGGAATAAATGACGCGCGTGCCGCCGACATAGACGACGCCCGGTTCCACATAGAGCTGCATCGTCTGTGCGGTGTAGCTGCCACCGGTGGCGGTTGTCGCGGCACTGAAGGAAGTGATCGGCGCGTACAGCGAGGTGTTGTTGCTGCTGGGCGTGATGGTGGTGCCCGAGAGCGGCCATGAGAGGTACGAAACGAGTTGCTGGTTGGCTACCGAGAAGGCCACACCGGTTGCGGTCGTCGTCTGCGACTGGTTAAGCAAGGCTAGGAGATTGACGAGAGTCGCGGCTGCGGAGGCGCCGATGAGCACGTTGCCTGCGGTCGCGCCGATGACGGAGACGAACGTTATGACAACGGCGGTACCGTTGATGGTCAGCGTGAGCGTCTTCGTATTGCCGGGGTTGGTCGGCAAGGCAATGGCACCGAGTTGCTGATGCACAAGCAGATGGCCCGCGCCGCGCGCGTCATGACGCAAATTTATAAATTGCTGAGCAAGGGCATTCTCTCCGCTGATTACCTGAAAGGATCGCATACGCTAGGAATTCATTATGGATATATCCACCTCGATGGTCGTGTCTTGACCGCTGACTTTTGAGTAGGTGGGTGATAGCAGTGCGTGATTGAAAATCTGGCCGCTACCGATTGACGACGTGCCATCGACGAAGCTGCCGACTTCGCTGTATGCCCCATTGGGCAGGTTGGCATCCGAGACGTACGCCTGCACCACGGCTTCAGTCGTCCCGAAATCTTCCTGGTAGGAAACAGCCAACCGAATCGACGGCGTGGTGAGGCCCGTGTCGTTGACGGTCGGCGTCGCGGTGCCGGTGCCGATTTCTATCCACTGGATATTGCCGCTGTAGGTGTTGATACCGACGAGCCGCTGGATGAGAAGGTCGAGCCCGTAGCCGGGGCTGTCCATGATGAGGTTGCGCGTCTCGACGGCTATGCCGAGAAAGTATTCGGCTTTGATTCGCTCGATCTCGCGCTTGAGCGTCGCGACGGTATTGCGGCGAAAATCGCCCGGTTCACGGCGGATGGCGCGGAGCGCTTTGATTTCCTGAAGAAGGGGGGTGACCGCGTCCACCATGCCAGCGCGGTACGCATTGATTTTAATTTTGCCTTGTATCCGCAGTCCTTCGCCGACCTTCATATAAAAATCATTCTAGCACCCGCACGCAGGCTACAGGTGCGGGTGTGGATTGCCCGCTACCTCCAGGTAAAAAATCCCCAACGCGGTTGCGGCGTGTTCGGGCCCCACTTATACGGCGACGTGCCAGTCGTAATGATCACGGTATCGCTAACGGTGAGTCCCTCGGCGATCGGCAGGAGCACTTGCAGGACGGTGCTGGAACTCGTCTGCGTCTGCGCGTTGGTCTGCTGAAGCAGCGTCATCATGATGTCGGTGAAGCTCACCGTGTCGCTGCCCATGGCCTCGACCTGATATTCCAATTGGTAGGGCGAGCGGCCGACGCACACGATGCGCCGGATGATGAGCGGGTAATTGGACACGCCGAAGCGGACAGAGTTGAGCATGATGGTCTGCCCAATGAAGAGCTGATTGGAGAGCGGCGATATCGAGTTGAACTTCACGTCGTAGACGGGGTGCCCGAACTGCTCGATTTCAGCCAAAGCACGGGCCTGCGCCTGCTGCACGGAGAGGATGTTGGTGTCGGTAATGACATCCTGGTATTCGCCGAATTCCGAAATGGTCGCCGGATTCGATACATGGGCGAGGATCGGCACCTTGGCTGAACCCTGCACGATTATCTGATGGCCCGAGCCAGGGTCGCTGGTGAAGCGCAGAAAGTGGTCGGTGTCGTTGTAGAGCACCTGCACGGTGGTGGGGTCGGTGGTGAGGTCGGTACCAATGGCTTGCCCCACACCGGCGAGCGTTACCGTCAGCGTGCTCTCGTCGTAGGGATAGGCGAGTGGGTAGACGAAGGTTCCGGCCACGCTCGTATAGATGTCGATTGGCGCATATTCCGCCGGGCTTGGGGAGAGCGCGAAAATCTTGGTGTAGGAGCCGCCGACCACGAAGACGCTGTTCTTCATGTTGGAAAGGTCAACGATGATGTCGAGCGACGGCCATTCGAGATTGCCGCCGGTGTCGTCGATGGTGAATGGTGCCGGGTTGATTTCAGTCGAGCCGTCCGAGGTATCAGCGAAGAAGAAGTGCACGTCCTTCACCGGGTCGATGTACCAATCCCAACCTATCTGCTTGGCGAGACTCTCCAGCGCCTTGCTGGGCTGCTGATAGTTGAACTGGATGACCGAGACGAGGAAGTTGCCGCGCTGCACATGGTTCGTCGTGAAGCCGGACGGCGCGAAGTTGGCGATGATGTCGGCCACGATGTCGGCCGGGTCCATCTGCGCGTAGGTCTTCTTGACCAGCTTTGAGTCGAGGATGTACCCCCAGTCGGCGCAGGTAACGTGGATGCGTTGCAATACCCCGCCGTCGATGACCTGCTCCAGCGTGATGACGCTGCCGCCGAAGACAAGGCGGTTGGTCGGGTTCCCTGCCGCATCGTAAATGATGTAATAGACAAAAAGCGTGTCCCCGAGCGCGGGCATGTGCGTGGGGAGCGTAGGAGCCTTGGGCGTGACAACATCGAAGGTCAGGCCGCCCTTCTCCTTGGTAAGCACCATCGTCAAATTAAAAGTCGTCCAGTCGATGAGGCTGGTGATGTCGTTGGAGCCGTTGAGGACGATTATTTGCGAGGACGCTATTGTTGGTCCCATACCTCCATTTCGTTAGGCATAATTTTTGAGCCGAAGTTGCCGCTGAATTTGGGTCGCGAGCGCGTTCGCAATCATCGTCGCGCCCGTGGAATCGAGATAATTGCCGCCCTGGATGTAGACGTTGATGTTGCCGCTACCGCCGCCGGAGAATCCTCCACCGCCCAATGACGAGCCGCCGTTGAAGGCTGAAAGCGGAATGATGGCTTCGGGACCTGCTTCGCCGACCAAGGCGAGGGTTGGGCCATTGACGATGCCGCCCGAGGCGAATGCCTTGATAGCGGTTCCGACAGCGCCGCCAACCGCCCCGCTAACCGCCGACACCGCGCCGGTGATGGCATTAATCGGCGCCATGATCGTTTTATAAATATTCTGAACGGTCGTGGCGAAGCCGTTGATGATGCCCTCGATGAAATTGATGCCCTTCTGTACGGCCGCGCCAATCTCAGTCCAAATGTCGCCGAGGAACGACCATAGTCCGGTCCAAATGTCGTTCCACAGATTTTTGATGTAGGTGAGAGCCTCGCTGAAATACTGCTTTATCAAATCCCAGTTTTTGTAGATTTCGTAGCCGAGTAGAACCATCGCGGCGACTACGAGGATAATCGCGAGGATGATCCAGGTCAGCGGGTCGGCGAGTATGGCCGCCGCCATCGCCCACAATGCCGGAACCACGGTCGTCATGATTAAGTCGGCGAACCCGGTCAGTGCGGTCAGTACCGTGGTGGCGATGCCTTCGGCCAACCCGAGTAGCGTGGGTAGAAGTGTTTCAGTGACGAATGTGCTCACCCCCGCGAATGCCGACATGAGCGTTTCCGATAGGAACGTCACAACCATTTTTCCACCGGAAATGATGCCGCTAAAGCCACTGCCAATGGCGCTGAAAAACTTTATCTCTGAGAGCGTATCGAGAAGCTCCAAAAGCTGCACGATCACGCCGAAGGTAATCAGAAATGGCGCGAGAATTAGCAGTAATGCGCTGAAGCCTCCCCAGATGAGCAGCAACCCCTCCGTCACTTTCGGATGCGCCGTTATAAAAGCGTCGATGCCTTTCAGAAATCCGTCGAGTCCTTTGGCAAGGTCAGCCAGTATCGGGATGATGGTCTTACCCGCGCTGGCCATCGTCGCGTTGAGCTGTGCGGTGGCAATATTGAGCTGCCCGAGCGGGCCCGACGCATAGGTAGCGGCCGAGCCTCCTACCTGCTGCATGATGGCCGCAAGCGCCTGCTGTCCCGATAGCCCGTCTTGCACCTGCACGTTCACATCACGCAGCGCCTTGCCATTGCCCTGCATCGCCTGCACGACATCGTTCGCTGCCTGGGTCAGCGGAATGGATGCGGCGCGGGACAAATCCATCGCGTCTTGAAATGCTTGCTGCGCCTGCGTGGAGTCCTGGGTGTTTGACCACAACACCTTCAGCGCGTCGGCACTATCACTCACCGTGAAGCCCATGTTCACTGCGCCGTTGGCGACGCCGGTGAGCGCGGCTGTCACCTGGTCAGCGCTACCGCCAACGAGCGTGTTGCCGTTCTGTAGCTCCTGCAATTTGCCGGTGACTTTGTCTATTTGGTCTTGGTACGTCGCTATTTCGGCGCTGGCTTTAGCGTGAGCCGCCGCAACTTGTGCCGTCGTACCCGTCCATTTTTGCAGCGCGGCTTCGGCTACGTCCTGCGATGCCTTGAGCGAGTTTATTTGGTCAGTGAGCGTCTTGATTTCGGTTGCCGCACCGCTAGCACCCGAGCCCGAGTTGGCGAAGCTCGTCTGAACCGCGTGGCCCATTTGCGCCAGGCTGTTCATGTCATCGCTCGCATCGGTAACGGCATTTTTAATAACACCCAAGCCCAACGTTCCGGCGATGCCCGCCATGAAGCCCGTGGACATTGCCTTGCCACCAAGTGAGCTGATGCTGGACTGGAGTTTGCTCGATGCTACTTCAGCCGTAGTCGCCATTCCCGCGAATTCCGCATCGACGGCCTCGCCGGTCAGAGCCATTTTAGAGGTCAGTTCGGCTTGCGAGGCTAGCCACGCATCGCTTGCCGCAGCAGCAGCGAGCTCGGCCGAGTTGCCCATCCCCTTGTATTCATCCTCAACTGCCGAGGCGGCGCCTGCCATGTCACTGGACATACCGGAAGCCGCGCCCGCCCACTGGGTCAGCGCTGCTTCGGCTGCGGTGACGGCGGCAAGTTCGGCCGCGCTCAAGCTGCCCTCTATCGAGGTCGCGGCACCGGCCATGCTGGCGGACATATCCGCAGCACTGGCGGCGGTTTCAGCGCCTAGCGCAGATAGTTGGTCGCCAACTTCCGCAAGCTGGGCTGCGGCGTTGTTGATGACGCTTATGACGATTTGGAGTTGATTCTCACTCACCCGGTTATTGTACCTGACGAGCGCATGAACTCCTTCGCCGGGGGATTATTGCGAACGTCGATTCGCTTCCTGCGCTTCAGCGCGGAGCAGCTCTAAAAGTATAGAAATGAACCATGGCGGTTGCGCCAGGAATTCTTCGTATTGCCAGCTCATCTCGCGGCAGAGGATGGCAATTAACTGGATCTCAAATTCGACCGAGCCGGAACTGAAATATCGGTGCCACGCGGCCTTTATTTCTCCGGCGTCGTAGGGTTTTTGATTTTCTCGATTTCCAGAAGCACCGCGTCATATTCAGCCGACGGAAGGTCGAGGAATTTTTCGACGGGATTATCGGTATCGCCATCAACGGACACGATAAGAAAGTCGAGCGTCTTGCGCTCCTGATCTTCGATCATGGTGCCGGAAAAGCCGCCCATATCCACCTTCTTGCTCTCCAAATCGCTCATGCTCATTTTGAGCGATGAAAGCATAACGGATTTGATTGCGGCTGCCTCGCGACCGGTGAGGTAGGTGTGCAACAGGATTTGATGGCTGTTCGGCGTAATGAACATTCTCGTCTCTCGGTCAGTCATACAGATGTACTTATTTAATAAGCGGTTTTGCGATACTCCGCAGCACATACACAACTCCTTTGAGGACGTAAAAAGCGCCCCACAGCGTAAACCCTATGGCTAAAAACGCGGTGAACGCAGCACACGCATAGAACAGAATGACGGCGCCGTAAATGAAGGCAAGTATCATATGTGGGCACTATACAACACAGATTGAAAACGCGCCAATGGATGCGGTGGATAACACCTAGAATGTTGAAACCGTATTAGTCAAAATAGCCTTAATCATCAACGTATCCGAGACGCTGTAGCTACACTTAAATTTCAAAGTTTGATATACAAGGTCCTTCACTTTGAAGGGACGACCGAGGTCCTGGATGGTGCATTTCGGCATGTCGATGATGATCTCGGGATTGGTTGAGACGCCGAGGGTTACGTCGGTATTTTTGATATCAAGGCGCATGGCAAGCGTCTGCGGCAACATGAACTGCGTTTTGAAATCGCTCTCGTTCTGCCAGATGGCCTCTATGGTGCCTTCGACGGCAAACTCTTTGTTGAGGAAGTCAGCCGGGTTGAGGCTACCGAGCACGTCCTGCTCTTCGACATTGGCGTTGATGGTGACTTTGGCGCTCTTGAGCGGAATCGCGACGGGGGTGAAGGTCTGCGTGCCAATGGCGCCCGTCGTCGCGATGGAGAGGTCATAGGCGGTTGCGGATACGATCTTGGCAACCGTCGCACCAACCGGGATGCTGGTGCCCGAGACGCCCATGCCGACTTTGAGGTTCGTCTGCGGGTTGATGCTGCACGCGGTGACGTGAATCGTGGTCGCTGCGGTGCCAGTGGCTGTCAGCGTCCCGGTGAGTCCGACGTAGTTGAGCGCAAACTTGGCGGCGAGATATTGGGGAACGAAGCGATTCTCGGCCGTGGTCGAGGGCGTAAACGCGCTCTGCGCGGCGCCCGAGAGGGCTTTGACGCTCGCGTTGAAGCTGATGAACTTCTTGAGCGCCATGTCGATGTCGAGCTTCTCGATAACGCCATTGGCGTAGGAGTAATCCTGAGCGGCCAACGGGTCATGCAGGAAAAAGGTCAGCGATTGATGCTGGGCGTTTTCGCCGACGGTGAAGGTGTGATCGTAGACGACCGTTTCGCCGGAATGGGTGCCAACCGCGTAGCCGCCAAAGAGCGAGTAGAGCAGCAGGCCGGAGCTCTGGTCGAGGAAGTTGCCCTGGAGCGACCCTTGGGCCCATTTCTTCGTCTGCGTGAGGTTTACGTTGTCCTCGATGATGCCGTATGCCTGCGAATCGACGGCAAATTCCTTCTTCTCATCGAGCGTCAGATCGTTCCACGGATTCCAATATGCGGCCGAGGATATCGCCGTACCGCGCGTGGTCTCTTTTGCAATGCCGACCTGTATGAGTCTCCCGATACCTTTTTGTGCAGCCATAGATAATTGTTATTGTACGTCCTCCTCGACGGAAGCCGCAGGGGCTGTGGATTGCTCGGGTGCGGGAACAACTGGCGCAACCTCCTGAACGGTTACAGGCTGTATGAACCGCCGTACGCGCTGATAGATTGTCTCGGCTTCCTGGATGGTCTCGGCGTAAACGACTTCGGCCAGATGCTCCGCCGTGGCAGCGAAGAAGAACTGCTTCTTGGCGGGCGCTGCCTCCATCATTTTGTTTTTCTGCGGTTCGTCGATGCTCATGGGGTCGGGTTGGTTATATCGAATAACGTCTGTGCTTTTAATGTTACCAGAAAAACGATGAGCGACTTCGAGGCTGTGGATACCGGAATAGCGAGCACCTCGACCGGTAGTACCGTTGCCACCGCCGTACCGGCGAGCGTGAAGTTGTTGTCGAACTGATTGATGATGGCGTCCAGGATACCCTCCACGCCCTCGCTCTGATCGGCCAGCGCCTCATAGTCGGTCACGACGAGCGAATCGAATTTGTAGGTGCGTCGGTTGGTGGCCTGGTCTTCGTAATCAGAGGTCACAATCGGCATGCCGACCAGCGCAAAGGGATAGCCGGTGTCCGGCTCGATGGTGAGAGGGTCTTTGCCAAGGTCGAGCTCGATGACAGAGCTGACGACACCGGCGGTCTTGAGCGCGAGGAAGTTGGCGACGATTTGCTGCTTGATGGCTTGGCCTAGGGAAAGCGTCATACCTACTAGGCGAGGGCCGCCGTTATCTGCTCAAGAGCCTTGCCGAATTGCCCGTTGATATCCTCGGTCGCCGCCGCGATGATTCTTTCCATATACGGGTTCGCCTTAGTGCCAGGATGCTGCACGCTGCGCACCGGGTGGTCAGCACCAGGCCAAAAGAGCGCCTGCCCATTCTTCGCCTCGATGCGGTGTGGCAGGGTGCCGAATTCGACGAAGCGGGCGTAGCTGGCCGTTGGATACCAATGCAGTTTGCCGGGCTCCATGAACGCGCTGAAGGTCTGCACCAGGAAGCCCGTCTTCCACGGCACCGTCTCCTTGGTCGTGTATTTAGCGAGGATGGCCTGCGATGCCATCAATGCCCGCTGCAAGATGGGCGCCACGATCGACGGCGCCTGCTGCAAGCGGGCGACGAACTGCTGCAACCCAACAATTGTTATAGAAAATTCCATGGTTAGAAATGAAGGTCTTTGTACTGCCCGAGCACGTCTTGGTCTTCTTGGTCGAGCGCATTGCGCCATGCGTGCGTCGCGCCTTCCAGCGCCTGTGACGCCATGCCCGCAAGCTGGCGGCGCTTGTACCGGCGCACTACCAGATTCTCGCATACGTTCGTGATGTCGCCGGGCAGCCAGTGCGTGTTGTGGTCTTCCGGGTTGGCCCAGTTGACGGGATAGCCTGCGACGTAGGTGGCGCGGATCATGTTGCTGTAGAGACGCGGCAGGACGCCATAGACGCGAATCATGCCAGAGGGATACCAGATGGTGCCGCTCACCGGGTCCGTACGCGGGTTTATGAGCTCGAACTGGTCGCCGATGAAGTCGGTCCAACTGGGGTTGGTCGGCGTGCCCGCACGCCACTGGAAGCTCGAAATGGAGAAGACAGGGGTGTTGCGCAGGATAAGCGTGTCCTGCCGCCCATTGTCGATGGAATAGGTGTCGTTGACGTAGGTCTGCTGCACGAACGAACTTCGGCCGCACTCATTGTTGATGTAGTTCGTCGCCCAGTTGATGAGGCGAATGAGCACGCTGTCATAGGCGGTCGGCTGGTCGATAACATAGAGCGTCTGGCCGGTGTTTGACGCGGTGGCTGCTTGTGAAAGCGTGATTTGCGTCGGACTGATGACGGCGGCAATCGTGGTGCCGTTGGGAATGCCGGTGCCCGTGATGAGTTGCCCGACAAAGATGGCTTTATTGACGGGCACGCTGAGGCCCGTAACGTCGGTTGAGTTTTCGGTCAGCGAAGCTCCCGTGAGCGAGATGGTCTTGCTCGGGTCGAACAGCAAATCTTTGACGCGGGATAGGGTTGTAAGTGCAAACGGCGAGAGCTGGTCGTTGCCGACCACTGACGGCGATGGGTTGAAATAGGGGGTGTAGTCCGCGAGGAGCGATCCTGTGGAGTAGCTCTGCCCGGTCGTAATAACGAGGCCGATTATGGTGTAGTCGTTGCCGACTCCTGGCGTCAGGCGGATGCCACCGGCATACAGCGCGACGCTACCGGCCGCAGGCGTATTCGCAAGCGACCAACTCGTACCCGATCCGCTTACGACTTCATTTTCAATCATTGTACTGGTGAGGTTGTGCCCTCGTCGCCGCTCCCGTCCCAGGGTAGGAAAACGGAAGCAAAGCGAGGGTGCAACTTAGGTGTTGCTGACCGCAGTCCGCACTGGAAGCTGCATGCCGTTCCCTGGCGTGCCGATGAATTCGGCGTACGCCAAGATCGCCGGACTCGTGCCGCTCGTGAAAGCAGGCGTGAGTACCAGGCGAAGCCAGCGCTTGCGACCGCCCTGCGCACCGGAGGCCGCTTGGTTGCTGAGCATGATGCCCTCAACGCGGGCGCAGATGTCCGCAGCAACCGTGTGGACGTTGAGCGTCGCGCCGATGGCGGTTCCGGTATTATCCTTCGCCGCCGCGTACGCATCGGTCGAGCCGTTGTCGTTGGACTCCTGAAGAGCCCACGCAATCGTGGACGCCGACGGTGAGCCGGACGCAATCTCCGCGCGGACGTGAACCATGAGAGATTCAATACCAACGCTGGTGTCGTATCCGTCGCTCGTTACAGCAGTGGTGCCCGTGAACGAACTGATCGCAACGGACGTTGCCGTAGCCGATTGGACGATTACGTTATCGTATGCATTTAAACGCATAGATTTGTTTGTTTGTGCCACGCGCCGTCGATCCGACGCTTGCGGGGGCTCTCCGCGCGGCCTGCTACTTAGCCCTGGTGGTTCGGGAGACAGACAGCGAGATTGCCTGCGAATACGGTGATGGTGCCTTCACGCCCATCGGGGCATGTGCACGCGTCTCCAGTTCGAGCCGGTGTCTCAACGAAGCCGGTACGGCTGTCGTCGGACGTTGCCGCTTCTTGCGAAGCGGTCTCGCTGCCATTGACTTCGGCAGCACCTCCCGCGTCGGCCGCTGTCTCTTGGGATTGCTCCTGTGAGGCATCGGTCGTTTCGGTCGCGGTGGATTCCTCTTGCGAGGTTTCCGCTGCGGCTTCTTCGCCGGAGGTTTCGCTGCCAGCGTCGACGTTTTCTGTTTCGTCGCTCATAGCGCGTAGATGTTACCGAGTAATGGGCTGGTGTTCGGGGTAGCCGAGGAATGGGCTATCCCCTCCGGTCAGCCACCGGATCAGGAAGCGGCAGTCTTGCCGACGACCATTGCACGCGGAAGCGTGAGCGACAGCGCGTGGCGGTGCTTGTAGACAAGGCCGCGCTGGTCTGCCAGTGCGATCTCCTTGCCGCCAAAGCTGCCCGACTCGAACTGCCCGACCCGCATCTCGCCTTTGTCGCCAAATGCGAACGATCGCATGTTGCCGAAGACGACAAACGGGCAGCTTGCGCCATCGGTGAAGCCGTTGACGCTCGATGCACCGACCGCCGGGAGCCAGCGGTTCGTGTACACCGGGTAGCCCAATATCTCGCCCGCAGGCTTGATAGGACCGCCGCCCGGATGGTTCTCGACTGCTGCCTCTGGCCGCGCCAAACCTGCAAACGGCAGGATGTAGTTGCCAGCGCCGTCCTTTTGGACGCGGAGCTTGGCCCAAACGGTGCGGTTCATGTAGAACCCTGCGCCGTCGAGCAAAGACTCTTCGAGGTCGCCGATCATCGCCGAGCTGTCGTCCATAAGGGCGAACTTGGCGAAGGTCGTCATCGTCGAGGGGAGGACGTACGAGGTCACTTTCGTGCCGGTCTCGTCCACCGTCGTCGTCGAGGGATAGTTGAGAATACCGAGGAACGGATCGCCGGTATTCGCGCCGCCGATGAAGCCTTGATAGTCGATCTCGTTCGCGAGTGCCTCCCCGCCGAGGGCGAGCAGCCAGTCCGCGACATTGACCGAGGCATCCGCCAAGAGGTCGTTGCCGACCACGAAAGCGAGCTGCCACTTCTTAACGATGAGCTGGGCTTGACCGAACGTCACGCCCGTCACGACGCCCGGAGCGTCTACGCCGAGATACGCTCCTTTGAGGAACGATCCGGTGTAGTTGGGAACGGCCAGCTCGTCGCTGGTCATTTGCCACTTTGCCGCCTGGCTCATGATCGTACCGACGGAAGCGGCGATGCGCATAATGGCATCGGCGATTTCGCGGGATACGAGGTAGCCGCCGCGGTTGTCCTGCTCCTCGATCAAAGCCTCGTTGGCCTTGGTGTCGATGGTAAAGGACTTCTGTGCGACGTGGTGAGCGACCTGGACAAAATCCTTCTTCATCTTTTCAGACAAGCCGGTTAGGTCAGCGCCCAACGTCTCGCGCTGCAAGCGCAGCGTCGCGACCGTCTTTTGAACGGACGCGGCGACTTCCTGCCCGATGAACGGGACAAGCTTCTCCTTCATCACTTCGTCAAAGGCAGTCGCGATGACCGCTTTGACATCTTTTGGTTCCATAGAGTGTGTTGAGAAAATTACCTTTTGCTGTGGTCGCGAATTTCGAGCTTAATTTTGCTCAAACCTTCGCGTGCCGCAGCTTCAATGCCGCCCACGATCTCGCGTGCCCGCAGATGCGCTTGAAGCGCCTCGTCGGAGCGAGAGGATGAACGGGATTTCGACCGAGTTATCACGGGAGCCATCGCCAGTGACTTATCATCACTGTCGCTGCGGCTTTCCTCCCCGCTGCCGTCGGCTAGACCTCCGTGGAGGTTTTCGAGAACGGCGGTTGCAGCTTTCAAATGTTCATGGGCCTCGCCCAGCTTTTTCCTCGTCTCGGCGGAAATCTTCGCGCCGATTTTGGCAGTCAATGCAGTCAGCAGTTGCGCGTCGATGTGCGGTGCGAGGTATTCTTTCAGAACCTCAATCGTTTTCTCGTCGCCCTGCTCTTCCTCGCCGAAGGCTGCTTTGCACATCGCCTTGGCGATTTTGACGACGGCCTTTTTGTGAACGCGGCCGTTGTCCTCCATCTTGGAGGTAATCCAGTCGGTGTGCTCGTCGCTTTCGCCCGGTTCGCCCTGCACGCTCTTGACCATGCGCTGCTCGAACTCGTCGAGGGCCTGGTTGTTCTTGCCTTCGTAGGCGTCGTGCTCGTCGCGCAGTGCCTTCAGATGCGGATTTTTATCAAATGCCTTGGTCTCATCGGGATCGAAGCTGCGCATGCAGGCAATCGATTTGGCGCGGTGCATGGTGTGCTCATCGGCGAGCGCGGAGCGCAGGTCTTTGAGGTTGTCGCGCATCCGGTCGGCTTTGCCGATATCGTCACTGTCGCCGCCCGCGTCCTCGCCCTTGGTTTTCTCAAACGCGTCAAATGCCTTATCCACTTCCTCGCCGTGGCGCGTATGTTCCTCGCCTACGGCTTTAAGGAGCTTCTTCTGCGAGCCGTGCTCATCCGTAGCGGATTTGTCCTGCTCTTGCGGCAGGCACACCAGGGGACCGTCCGGGTCTTTGGGGTCGCTGGTCAATACACCCGTGCTGCCATCGTCCGTCGTGCAGGAATCTCCCGGCTGTGACTCCTTGAGCGTCTTGAACTCGGGCGCGGCCTTACCGAACTGCGCGTAATGTGCCGCTAGATGGTCGTAGACGGCCTTCCGGTCGCTATCCCCGTCTATTCCCCCACGCGGGCCCATAAGGGCGCTCATAGAGGCTTGTACGGCGTTCCAGACGGCAGCACCGTCCTGGGCGCGGTGATGGGGCAGTTTCATATCTTCAAAGGCTGCGGCCGGGTTCTCCTTGGTCCAGGCGTAGTGTCCGGCTATCTCCCGCTTCTCCGCGTCGGTAAGGTCCTCCCACGCTTTCTCGGTAAAATCCTTAAGCTCGGGTTTCTGCCAGGTCGTCTCGATGGTCGCTTTGTCGCTGATGTCTTTGGGGATGATGCCGAGCGTCTCGGAGAAGGTAAGGCCCTTCTGCTTCATGCCGATGAGGTCGAGTCCTAGCTCACGCGCCTCGTCGAAGGTCAACGAGCGGCCGGATGCGGGACCAACGCCTTGGTTGGCGGGAACGGGAACGAATGAAAATTCGAGGAGTTCGGCGCGGGTGATAACCGAACTGTTGTCGGGGTCAAATTCCTTGGGGATGAAGCCGACCGAGGTGGTGCAGCCGACATTGTAGCCAGACTTGACGCCGTACTCGTACATGCGGCGCACTTGCTGCGAGAGCGGGTTGATGTCGGCCGGGAAAAAGACGCCGCGCGCACCCAATGCAGGGACGCCGCGATACGTCGTGTTGTAGGTCTCGGTGCAGATGCCGATCGGGAGGCTGTAGTAGTCGTGGCCCCACAGCACGATGGGGTTGTTCTTGTAATTGGTGAGGTCCCAGCCTTCTTGCCGGACGATCTCCCCGGCGCGGTCGGTCACTTCGGTCGAGATGATAACGTCGAACGTGCCGTTGGCGTCTTTGGCCTTGCTGATCTTCTCGATGGTCGCGAAATCGAACGACTTAACGCGCTGCTGGATGTCTGCTGCTAACTCTGCGGTGAGCTTAAGCGTAGTGGTGGGCATATAATGTTTTTCTTCATCATACCGTCACTCGCCTCCAAGCAAATGCACTGTGGATAGCGAACCTCACGCGCCGAAGTGCACGAAGCACTGATCGAGGTAGAAGCTGTAGGCCCAGCCGACGATCATACGGTTGGAAGATTAGCCCCAATGAGCGCTGCGTTGGCGCTATCGACGCGCGTCTGCAACGCCGTCACTTGCGAAGTGAGGTCGGTGATCTGAGAATTGAGGTCGTTAATTTGTGAGGCGACGGCCGCTTGAGCTGATTCCACGTCGCTCTGATAACCGTTTTGCAGGATCGTGAGCGCGGCTTGGAGCGCCTGCACGATCGGGTTCTGCGTGTTTAATGCCTGTTCGATGACGCCCGCTGCCGTTTGATTGTCCATAGCTAGTGAAATTTGGGATTAAAAGGTGAACCACGCTCCCCCGGATACCTGCCCGTCGCAGTACACTTTGGTGAAGCCGTAGTTCGTGTTGATAACCTTGTTGGATGAGCCGTCGATCTTCTGGCTGCCGACGGGCGTGAGGGTGATGTTGTTGGTCGCTGCGCCGCCGCTCTCGTCCTTGATCTCGTATTCCAGCTCGTCGGTAATCTCGCCGGTCGTCGTCGCGGTACATAATGGAAGCGTGACGGTGCGCGCTGAAGCCGTGGACGTGATAGCGACGAGGAAATCCGAACTTGTCGCGATGGTGTAGCTCATTGCTTGGTCGTTCACGTTTCTGGCGAACGAGCCTTTTACTTGAAGCGTCGCGTCCGGCGTCGTCGTGCCGATACCGACTTGCCCGGTCGTCGTAAACCGAGCCACTTCGCCACTTCCAAAGGATGAACCGGTGCCGATAATTACGGGTTTGGAAAAACCTTGGAGCCATAGGCCAGATGTGCCGACGTTGCCATTCCACCCTACCGCAGCCCGACCAGTGAAAACTTCATCGACGTTATCAGTGGCCGTGCCGTATGGGTCGAGAGCTAAGAGTGATGCACCACTGCCTTCGATTTGCACGTTGCCGTTCACGTCGAGAGGCGTAACGGGTGTTGTAGTACCAATGCCGACGTTGCCAGCGGAAGTGATACGCATCTTTTCGGTGATGGAGGAACCAATGCCTGTATAAAACTTAAGACCAATCGAATTGCTACCATTTTCTTGAACACCAGATATTCTGGCACCGCGAATGTTGGTCCCTGCGTTTGAAGGCTCGAAGAAGAGTCCTACTTCTGTACCCTGCGTTATCGACGAGTTCCGTAGAATCAAGGCGTCGGTCAAGGCACCTGCCGAAGTGCTTGCCACATCAAGCTGCCCGTAGGGCGCAGCCGTGCCGATCCCCACGTTCCCTGCAAAATAATTGTTCGCTGCCGCATCCTGCTGGTACAAACCGTACTCGGTGCCGATGGTGCCGGTTTTGCTGGGCGTGCCGAGGAAGGCGCTGTAGTAGTGGGAGACCGTTCCACCAGAGGCATTATTGCCTCCACGGGTAAACACCCCATATTCATTTGTTATCGTCCCCGTGTATCCAGTAGTGGGGAAAGGGTCGGCGTTTATACCATAATCGTTAAAAACGCTCCCGCTGCCTGTCGGTTCTGGCCCAGTGTAAAGACCTTCTAAGGAAGTGATTGCACCCGAGCCAGTGAACTTCGGGATAGATGAGATACCATATTGCGCTGTCGTAGTCGCCACTCCCGATGTATTCCCCGTCACAGTAATTCCAAAAAGGTTTGTCGTCGTTCCCGTTCCAGTGTTTGTGGGGTTTACTATTATTCCACTCTCTTGAGTCACAATTCCTGCGCTAGCGTTGCCGGGAGCGAATTGTCCTCCTGACAGAAGGCCAAGTGTATCTCCAGGAGTGGCATCACTGTAAGTGTTAGCAATGTTAAAGCCGTAATATCCAGCGCTGTTGGCGACCGTCTGGCTGCCGCCGATGGTGAAATCGAAGAAGTTGCTCGCGGTGTTGGTACTGTTCCCGCTGACCGTTATCTCGTTGTTTGACCCCGACCCCGTAACCGCCAGCAGGGGAGTGCTGAGTTGTGAGGAAGAGAAAGTGAATCCAGGATTTTGCTCGGTAAAATTACTACCGTTAAAGAATGGGACTGAATTCGCCAGCCATGTCGAAGTGGCCGTGCCGCCGTTTGCGATAGAGAGCGGCAAGGTGAGTGCCGTTTGAAAATGTGATGGCGAAAGCGTCTGCCAAGTGCCGCTAAAGTCGCTCGATGCATTCGTAAAGATGTCCGCGCCGCTGAATACGTTGTTGTCGGACAGAAGCGTCGAGCTTGCCGCTCCCGCGAGCGATGTGAGATAGCCCGCCCCGTTGGTGAAAAGCGAGTTGCTTTGGCCGGTGAGGGCTGCAACCGCACGCGCATTGGTGAAGTAGAGGTTGGTTGAGCCTTCGCGGAGTTGGTCGGTTGTCGTCGAGTACCAGGAAGAGAGGGTCAGATACTGGCTAAGATTCGGCGTGCCCGTGAGCTGCGAGTATGGCAGCGACAGCGCAGCGAGCGTGGTAATGCTGGGCAGTGAACTTGTCGCTGAAAGACGGTTATCAAAAGCGATGTTGAACGTGGTCGGCGTCAGATACCCGACGTTGTTGGTGAAAATCGAGACGTTCTGCCCGGTGAGTGCCGCAATGGCACGAGCGGCGGTGAAATAGAGATTGGTCGAGCCCTCGTGAACCGCGTCCGTCGTGGTACCGGCAAGTGCCGAGGCGAAGCGTGCCAGCGTGTAATAGAGGTTCGAGCCTTCCGTGACCTGTGAGGTCGAGTAGTCGCCGCTCTGTGCGGTTATCGCGCCCGTTCGGCCGAACACCGAGGAAACGGCACCGCCGCCACCACCCCCGAGCGTCGAGGTAGCGATGAATTCGTACTCGCCATTCTTTCCGCCGATGAGGATGTTGCCGTAGGCCGGAGCCGTCGAGGTCGCGGTGCACCCGTTGCCAATCTGGCAGACGGTCGGCGCTGCTTGAACTGCGGTAGCGAGGAGGAAGAGCGCGGCGAGCGGGGAGAGCACATACAAAAGTTTTTTCATAGCGGTCGAGTAAATTTAATAATGGCTAGTCGGTGGAAATATCCTGCGGGCGTATGTAGCAGCGGCAGTCAGGATGCAACGGCGGAGCTTCGATGTCGCCATAGTCAGCCGTCATGAATGAGCCGTCGCTGCCTTTGATCGTGTCGCCCGCGTTGAAGAAATTCTGGTCGATGTCGATGACCTGCTCGCTCATCGCCTCACAGAATTGGCACACATGCGTATCTTCTGCGGTGTACCATTTTATCGTTTTGACAACGCCGCTCTGAGCCCACGCCACCTTGTTGGACCAGTTTGCCGCGCGAAAACTCTCGGTCTTGGCGATAAGCCCGGCACGCCGCTCATCGGCATAGCTGTAGACGCCATCCACGGCTGCGGTGAGCTCGGGAAGATTGGTGCCGCCCGATTGATTCAGCTTCTCGCTCAGTGCCTCTTCGAGATTGGCGAGCGTCGTTTCGTTGTAGCTCGTTGCCATCTTGGATATGCCGCGAGCGAGCGCCGCTTGCACCCCATCCTCGGCAAAGATGTCGCGTTGGTCGGCGCCAATCATCGCCAGCGCTGCCGTCGCCTCATCTTTAGCGAGTCCCATCAATATCGGCGTTACCAGGTCGATGGTGATGCCGATCCATTCTTTGGAATCGAACAGGTCGCTGAGCGCCTTGGTTACGCCGGTGGCGTTGGGCAGGTTAAACAGCACCTCCGCTTTCTGTTTGGCGTTGATGCCCCGGAATATCTTTTGCAGTTCCGCCTCGGCCTGCTCGCTGCGGTCAGCAAACCGCTTCCAATGCTCCATGTACTCGGCGTGGGTGAGCTCGTTGACGGCTTTGACCTGATAGCCCGGCTCCTTGTCGATGGCCTTCTTGAACGCCTCGGTGAGCGCACGGCGCACCGCGATCGTGGCGCTGCTTTTGCCGCCGGTGCGCACGCGCACGGCCTTGGTAGCCCATCCCTCAGCCGTCTTGGCGCTCTTGGCGAGCTGGGGCGTCATATCCTCGCCCTCGGGTGTCTGTGTGACGCCCGCTGGTACGAGCGTGCTGGGAACCATCAGCTTGTCGCCGCCATCAATAGGCCCCAAGCCCATGTACGTTTTGCGGGCCTCGTTCTGCGTCATGATCGGCACGCCGGTGCCCGCCGCAGCGGTCATCTCCTGGGTGCGGAATTCTTTGTCTTCGGGCGTCGGGTCGATGAAGGTGAGATACAAATCGTCGCCATAGCGCGGCACTAGGAACTCGTTGAGGTAGGACACGACCAGAAGCATCTTCGGCTTGATGGTGCGCTTGGAGAACACATAGTCCGCAGTCTCCGCCGTTGCGCGATTCGTATCGCTCTCGGCCGTGCCAAGGATAGTCTTTGAAACGCGGAAGCCCGCGAGAATGCGATCGCGCGTAGCTTCCGTGAGCTTGTTGAAGTCCATGTCGCGCTGCGTGACGCCGGTGTGCTCCAGCTTCGCGCCCTTGGGCAGCACAGGCGTCTTGTGCGCGTTCTCGACGCCTTCCTGCCGGTTGCCCCAACCTTTGCGGATGCGCTCGATGTTGGCTTCGACGTTGGTGTCGGTTTGGATGTAGAGCCCGACCGACGCGCCATTGATGAAGAATTTGCGGTTGTACTCCATCGCGTAGTTGTCGCTGTCGATCCACGTGGGAATCGTCTGCGGAATGCCAATGCCCACGAATGGGTCGTTCGGGTCTGGATATTTGAGGTGGAGAATCTGGTACGGCTCGAAGCGGAAGACTTTGCCTTCGATTGTGAATTCGTAATGGCTGAGCTTGTACGGAAATGTCGTCTTATCGAGCTTCAGGCGCACGCGGCCAGGATTGATGGGATAGATGGCACGCGGCGGCGTCCGATCATCTGAGACGCCATCCAGGAGCCAATAGCAGTTACCCGTGAGCTCCAGGTGCGCCATCGTCGTGTATTTGAGCTCGATGCCGGTCATGTGCTCGTTGACGCCATCAAGCAGCGTCAAGAGCGGATGGTCTTCCTGCTCCTCGTGGTCGTCGCCCGTTATCTGGTAGAGCCGAAGCTGGATGTTGGCGACTTCGCTGGCGATGGCATTGACCGCTGCATACGTCCAGCCGGTGAAATTGCCCATTGCCTTGGCGGCGCTGACATCCTTGGCGCCCGTGGGCTTGTAGATGGCAAGTGGGTCGCTGCCGCCGCCAAACCCCTTCTCATCAGCATCGGGAAACTCGGCCCTGGTCGTGCCACGCCGGTCGCGCAACACCACCGCGCCGTTGGCGGTAAACCCCTCGTAGCGGTTGAGGGGGACGTTCTCATTGGTGTGAGGACTGGCGGTACGCTGGAAAAGTCGGTCGAGAAAGCGTGGCATACTTGCCGAAATTGTAGCACTAGCATTATATCTTCCCGCTGGGTTGGGGATATTGAATGACCTATCCCTGCGTTTCTTCTTGATAAACGCCGACGCCCAAAAGAGGGGATGCTCGATGGAATTTTCGATACGCGTCGTTGATGAGGACGGCGATCCAGTGAGCGATAAGAAGATTACTATTGATTACGGCCTATTCAATGGCCAGGAGAGCGAATTCACGAACAATGACGGATGGGCGGAGTTTTCACCAAGTAACAGATATGTCACGTGCACGGTATACATCGGCGGGGAAAGCTACGGAGAGCTGCCGATAGAGGACGGCGAGACCTATTCATTTGTTTATGATCCGTAAGAAGGATTCTGCTCACACATACTGCACTTCCTGTGGCGAAATCCCCTCACCCACAAGACCGAGGATGAGGTAGACCAGCGCGTCTAGGGCTATCCAACTCGCTGTTGATGGTAGTAGCCAGGATGGTCGCGTCTCCATGCCGCTGCGTGGCATTTTCCGCTGCATCGTAGAGTCGTGGAATGGAACGCCTTGAATGTTACCCCGCATACCTCGCAAGTGCGGTCAAACCGTCTCGGATTTGTCCATTGCTTCGTTGCGTGTTTCTTATGCCATGCAAGCCCTTCGGGTGAAGCGTGCCACGCCTTCGTGCTTGGTTGGTTGACGCGAGCTGTTCGGGCCGACAATGCGCGACGCTCGGGGGTAAGGAGGTGATGACGTGAATGCTGCCCAGCACCTATCAACCGAAGATTAGAGGGCGCATTGTTGAATGGATTGTGGTCTATGTGGTGAACGTGCATCCCTGCGGGGATTGGGCCGAAATTGTCGATAAAAACCTGCCGATGAAGCGACTGCGGCGACGCTTTCCAGGAATCGTGCCTCCAGTAATACACGCGATGATTTCTTTGTGTCCCTTTTGGCTGCCGTCGGTATATCTTGCCATTGTAGTTGATGGTCGTTGGCTCCACATGTAAATCGTATCAGATGCACTCGATTACGCAACTAAACGTAATGGACACGCATCTGTTCGACACCATCGCCGATGAGGCCCAAAATAAGCCAAACTAGCGCATCGCACCCGTCATCGTGCTTCTCGACGCCGAAGCCCAATAGCTGCGTGATGAGCTCCTCGCAGCCTTTCCTCGGAAACTTGACCACACCCATCTTGATGTAACGCGCCGCGACGCGTAGCCGTGCGCGCTTGTCCTTGATCGGGTGCATGGCCTCTACGCTGAATGCCCGGCGCTCCATCTCCTCGATCGCCGCCTGTTGGTAGGCCACCGCCTCAACGAAAAACTCGCTACTCATGTTCGAGCTGCGGCGGACATTGTCGAGCGCATCCATCGTCTGACTGAACGTCATGCGCCGGATGATGGGATGCGGCTGGATGTAGATTTCGATATTGCCCTGCGGCCACGTTACCTCGCCCGAGACGATCGCCGTGTAGTCGGCGCTCTCCTTGGTGCTGATAGCCAGGTCAACGCCGTGGGCTAGGTGATTGCCATCATCAAACGGCGGCTCATCGTAGTAGTGGATGTCCTCGGGATGTACGTCCTGCCCTTCCTCGGGCACGACCTGCAAGAGCATCTCGCGGCGGAAGCCAATGTCGCCTAGCTCCTCGCGCTTGCGGTCTATGGCCTCCTGGGTGGGGTATTTGGCCGTCCAGGTGCAGCGCTCCACCTCGGTGCCCGGCCCATCGCGCAACAACGGAAATTCCAGCACCCGGAAGATGCCGGTGTTCTTGAGCCGCGCCATAAGGCCGTCGGTGTGCAGCCAGTTGCCGATGATGACCATGCGACCGTCGTGCTCGTCGATGGACGGCAGGACGTTGCCGCGCATCCATCGGTCGCTCTTGTCGCGATTCTCCTGCGTGCGCACCCAGTCCAGGTCTTCCACGTCGTCGGCCACGATGAGGCTTGGCCGGTGCTGCCGGTGCTTGAGGCCGCGAATCTTCTGGCCGCGTGAGCGCGATAGAATGCGCACGCCGTTGTCGAGCACGCAGTTCATCGCCTGCCAGTCTTCGTCGCTCTCCAAGGTCGGCTCCGGCCGGGGATCGTCGATGCGCTTATATTTTAGGTGTCCGTAGTCTTTGAGGATGAGGTCGTTGTTGCGCAGCTCGTGCTGTACCGAGGCGGCATTGATCGATGCTTGGCTACGCGTGTCCGCCAGCATGATGATGAACGGATATTGGTCGGGATGCTCCAGGGCGGCCCACAGGACGAGCGCGAGTGAGGCAACGGTGCTTTTGGCACAGCCGCGAAAGCCGATCACTTCAAGACGCTGAAGGTCGCCGCGCTCAAGCTCCTCGCACATTTCATCGAAGAAGTCGGACGGGTCGAGTGGGAAATGGTGCGGGAGATAGGTAAGGCAAAAGCCCTTGAGGGTCCTTGCAGCGGCTCGGCGTATCTCCGGGTCGCTTACGAGGTCATATTCGTCAAGCGGGTGCTCCAGCGTTTGCATGCAGTGGCGTTGGAATTATCTCGTAATCGCTCCTCACATAGTCGTAGACCCAAACGCCACATCTGCACTTCCAGGTTTGGAATCGCGATTCAGTGCGCTCCAAAAATTCGCCGCACGTCGGGCAGGCTTCTTTGTAAACGCTGGTTTTTTTGTACATCGGCCTCATACGGACGTATTGAGAGCGAACCACAGGCGCGCTTGGGAAATCACAATTCTTCGCTCGAATATTGTAGCATAGTGGGAGTCAGCGAAATCGTCGGGAGGCATCGATGAAACCACTCTTCACCGTGCATGCGGGGGAGTTTCTCGTAGCGTGCCATATTGAACAGCATTTCCGAAATGTAAGGGTCTGGGTTCCGACAAAAGATAAAGGCATCGATCTTTTGGTCTCAAATACTGGCAGCACGCGAACTGTCTCCTTACAGGTTAAATTCTCGCGGGATTATAGCGTTACACATATGCAGCGCGATCCTGCGTTGCTTGCAGAATTGCGAGGTAGCGGTTGGTGGAATCTCAAGCGGCGGCAGATTGAAACGTCGCAAGCTGACTACTGGGTCTTCGTACTCGTGGGATTTGCGAACCGCAGTACCGATTTCATTATCATCGAGCCTCAAAGGTTATTGACGCGCCTTGACGCCATTCACCCAAATGCCGGGCAGAATCTCCACAGTTATTTCTGTGTAACGCGGGCACTGCAATGCTATGAGAGACGGGGCCTGAATCGAGCAGATGAACAGCGAATCGCGGAGCAAGATTTTCGGAATCGGGAGCGCAATTTCACCCGCTATCTCAATAACTGGCGGCCGATAACAAGGCTCAATGGCTAGAGCGCCGTTCGCGGCACCATCTTCTCAATAGTCGCTGCTGGTAACATCCCTCCCCTTTTCCACGACGCGATGATAACTGTCCGGATTTCCTCCGGCAGCGGCTCGTAGCGGAATTCCTTCGCAAGCTCCTCGACCGGCTTCCTGTAGAGGCCGTTATCGATTTCCGCTTTCAGCAATGCCAGGTCGAGCATGACGATCGTTTTCGCCGCGTCGATAATCTCGGCATGGAATGGCGGCTTCACACCGCGCTGTCCCGTCTCCGGCGTCCAGTAAACGATCTTGAGCAACCGCTCACGGATCAGCCGATAACCTTCCCGCGTCTGTGCAAGGCGCTCATTGATTTGGGTTCGGTCGGCATCGACAAGTCCTTCGCGGGCAACCTTATGAAGTAAGCGAGAAACGTATTCGTGTTTGAATGTGCGATGGAATTTTTTCTCCAGCATCACTTGAAGCGCCACGACGTTGATGATCGGGTCCAGGGCGCGTGCATCACGAATGGCACGCCTTATTTCATATTCGATGGGCGGTAATATCCGCATTCCCCTTATTTTACCCTAAGTCCTCCAACTCCTTCTCCTGCACCGCATGTCCGGCACGTCTCTCATGGCCGTCAACCGCCTTCCGCAGTTCCTCGCAGCGTGCGCATGTGCCATCGTCGGTGTGAGCCGTCTCGCCAGTGTCGCCCTTGAGCATGTCGGCGATATCTATGCCTGGCGCATCAAATAGCTGATCGTCGAAATTGACCAGTAGCTCGATATCCCACTGGCCTTGGTGGATGTTATCTTTGAGGGCCCAGCGCTTCTCTTGCTCGGGGTCGAGGTCTACCAAGATGGCCGGGACGGTGGTGTAGCCAAGGCGCTGGCAGGCCCGGACGCGCATGTTGCCCGCTATGACGACATTCTTGCCGCTGCGGGTGTTGACGATGACCGGCCGCGCTTTGAGGAAGTCCGGGTCGATCCTGATGCTATCGACCAAGCCTCGAAAATCCGGCTCGCTGATCTTGCGCGGATTCCAGTCTGGCAACTGAAGCGTGGAAATCTCGATTTCAACAGAACGCATATTGTTATTGGCAAGCTCTGCATCCCGGACACGTGGAACCATCTGACAGTTTCTTGGTATTGCCGCACAGGTCGCCAGGAGTTTCCACGACGACGATTTTGTTGCCCTCTGCATTGGGGCCGTCGTCTTCGGGATTTGGCATTTTTGCCTCCACCTCCTCCCACTCCCACGTCTCGGCATGCGCGGCGAGCGATAAGGCGCTCTCGGCGCTCTGATGAAGCTGCGCGAGGGTCTTTTGGCCCTGCTGAGCGTTCTGGCCGATGAAGGCCATCTCCTGCGCTATCTTGTTGCGCCGCTCCTGCTTCTCTTTCCGCTTCTCGCGATTATCGACGGTGTGCGAATCGACGGCCTGCGATAGCTCTTTGATGTCCGCGTCGAGCGTTTGGTCTTCTGCCTGGAGCTTCTGGTAGACGGCGAGCACTTCGTCGAGCTCCTTACCGACCCAATCAGCATGGCAGCGCGCACCCCACGCCTTCTGGCGGCACTCCTGGATAAATGCTACGCGGTGGTCAACCTGCTGCTTTTGGGTGAAAGTCATTTGAGGGGATCGTTAGCTGGTAAATCACGGTCGTATCGCCACGTCCCGTTCCTATGCAGGACGATGACGCCGGGACTAGCTACTCTGGGTCGCGCGAGGTAAACGGCTATTTCATCGTTGCTGAGGGCGTAATATTTTGGCTTCTCCAACTGCCCCTCGCCGCCAAAGGCAATCGCGTGCACAGCGGCCGTAAAGGTTTCATCGTCCATATCGCTTAAGTGAATCACAGGACCGACTAACCGTCTATCGGTTGCGTGTGGATACCGTAGTCAGTCCGTGAGAGACAACTCCTGAAGCTCCTGCCTGCGCTTGTCCGAAATATCGAGTTCCCGCCGCTTCGGTTTGTCGGCGCAAAGCCGCTCGGGGAAATAAACGCCCTCTTGGTCGAGAAACATCACCGCTTCGCCGTAGTAGAGCTCGTAGACTTCCATGATGTGCGAGACGGCCTGATACCGCGTCGCGTGCTGCCCAATGAGCCAAAGTACGTTGGGGCGGATGTTCATACGCCAACATCAATTTCGATACGCGGCTGCTTGGGGTCGTACCCGCGATAAAGATGCAGGGCGCTAATCTGCACATCGTCCTCGTAGACGATGCCGGTGAGCGCATCGAGCGACAGCTTGTTGAAGTTATCCAAATCGGCGCGGCGTCTCGTGCCAAAATACAGCGTGATTAAAAGATGCACGTCGCTCTCAAGCGGTTTGCCCTTCCATTGAGCCTTAGCCTGCCACTGGTACGCTTCCTTCAGCGCCTTGCCTTCAGGGGTTAGATAGACGGTCGGAAAGCGTCCTCGGCACGTTGAATGATAAATGTGTTGCGTTGATTTCGGTTCGCCCAACAAGACGATTTTTTGCGGCTGTTCCACATGCAAAATGGTAGCACGCAAAAGAGGAACCGCTGCGGTGAGGCAGCGGCGAGTTTATCCCGCTCGGGAGGAAATGAGCGCGGGTTCGGTGTACGGCAATTTGATTCGTTAGCCGCCATGACCTAAGTGTCGCGGGACGATGCCGCCAGCACGCTCGGCGCGGCGGTGTTGGACCGCGATGTAGTCGTCTTGGCATCTGCCATCGCAGGCGTATTGCCACAGGCCGCCCCACATGAAGCGATAGAGGGCGAGAATGACCTTGCCGCACGCGCAACAGCGAAATGTTTCCATCACGCGCCTGCCAGTTCGGCAACGTCGATGTCCTCGACTGCGCCGACGTGGAGGTCAAAGCCGAGATGCTTTTGTTCCTGAGCCCATCGCGCTGCGGCAGCGTCGATGCAAGCGGTGAAGCAAAACGTGGTGCCTTGCCAGCGCGGCAGGTCAGCGTGTTCGCGTGCGGTAAGCGAGTGCGTGCCGCAGGCGCATTTCGTATGAGCAGTTGAGCCATCCATTCGATGTCTCCCTTTACGAAGTTACGGAACGTCCGCTCCTCATGGTAACTCCATAAAAAACAGCCTCGGATTGAGGCTGTGGATAGTTAGGCGGGGTCGGCATCTGTTTGCTGGCCATCGCCGTGATAATGCTCGGTGGTTTCTTGATGTTCTTCGTCTCCTTCCACGTCCACGACGCATGGGTCATGGAAGTCATCGGCGAACTCGCCGCCTACGACGGTCCCGTTGCGCTGGTATGCCGCCTCGAAGCCGTTGATAGCATCCACCACTGCTTGCTCCTTGTTGGGAGCGTCGATGGGGATTGCCACCCGCACTACCGGATAAAGATGGACGATGTAGCTAGGCATCGACGTGCTCGCATACGCCGTCGATAACCGCATGCAGCTTCCGGGTGACGCCCGGATTCTCGGCAATGCGGCCGTTGAGCGCGAACGTGGCAGCGTTGAACAGACGCCACGCGCTACGCTCCTGCCGAAATTCATCGAAGGTCGGCTGCTCCCATTCGCGTACCACATCGGCCACGCGCTGGATGTTGACGACGCCTTCCCGGTACATATCCAAGATGGCGTGGTCGGCCTGCTCGTCGGTGAGTAGCGCCCGCGTATAGCGGCCGAACGTGGCCGCCTGCACTTGGCGCTGTAGGCCGAGCGGCTCGATGAGCTCCGATACCAACCCCGGCAAATCACGCATGGCGTTTGCCGTGTGCTTGCGCCGGATAACATGGTCGGCGATGAAGCTGAGATTGTCGCAGACGAACACCTGCGAGCCGAAGGCGATGCCGACAGGGAACGTGCGGTCATGCGAATTTCGCAAACCAACCGTATCGGTGTAGTTCCCATACGGACTCTTGAGCGACAGGACGCCGAAATAGCGCATGCCGTCCTCGGTGACGCCGTGATGCTCGTCCACGACCTCATGCCCGTAGAAACCCAACGCATAGCGCAGGGTCTCGACGATGCGAGCATGCGCGATGGGCACATGCGTCTGGGTCGGCTGCGGGGTTTCCAAGCCGCGCAAGCCGTCATAGTCGATTTCCTTGGCGCCCGCGTGTAAGAGCAGGGTCATGACTGTCTCTCCTCGAATAGAAGGGGTTGGCGGTATCGGTCGCTTGCCGTTGTTTGGGTTTTCGGCCGAGCATCGTCCCGCATCTCAAACAGCGCGGGTTGGTCGTGCTGACGGGCAGCCTTGTACTGCTCACGTCGCAAGGCGAGAACGTCGCGCCATAGGTAGCGCTTCTGGTCTATGTGGATGTACCGGGGAGCGGCCATCGGAGTTCTCCTTCAAAGAACAAGAGCCGCTCCTAATCATACCGCGTGTGTGACAGCATGAGACGAGATGTGTGGATTGTTTGATGTGTTGCTGCGCCCTACCCTAGGCCGCATCGCAATCAACATCGGAATCGTCGCATGGCGCTCGTAACAAAAACCGTCAAAGGCCGGAAATATCTCTATAGCCAGCGCAGCTACCGCGAAGGCGGCAAGGTCAAAACCGAGAGCCTCTATATCGGCCCCATCTTGCTGCGCATCGTCCCCGCACTTTTATCGATGTTCTATTCGGAAACGGGTCATAGCTATGCCGCCAAGCTAGCGAAATACGGCAAAGGAAAGCAGCGCGAATCCCACAACGTCCATCGCTCTTCGCAAATTGCGCGGAACAAGATAGCCGAGCTCGACCGCATCTATGGCGTTGATAGAAGCAGCCGAGAGTCATTCACCGCGACACGGGCGCGGATGGCGCCGGAAGTTTTCCAAGAGTTCAGCCGTGCCGAGAGGCACGTGTTGGGCGAGCATCACGCGGTACGCCAAGCGGAGAATAAACCGGCCGCGAAAAGCAAGGAGATGGTCGCGTTTGGGGAACGGCTGGACAAGCAGCAAGCCGCTAAGACTGCGACCGCTTCTTCTCCCGCGCCTTCTGCTGCCGCGCCAGACCAGCAGTCCGAGCAATCGCCTTCCGACGCGCCTTCGACAGCTTCTTAGCGCGAGCGAGGCCACCAGCGCGGCCTATCTCGCTCAATAGTGCCGTCTTAGCTTCTTCGATTGTGGGGTTCGTGTCGTTCATACGAGTTGGTCGGCCCAGAACTTATCGGTGTCGCCGCCGGTGAGGATGAGGTCGTAGAACACCCGAGCTCGGTCATCCCAGATATACCCACGCTCTCCGAGTCCCTTGTCCAACGCTTGCCAGAAGCTTGGGTCGAGGGCGAAATCCTTCCAAGACCTTTCCTCCCATCGAAACTGGCACCCGCAAAGTCGCTTATCGCATTTAAGACAGGTTGAGCGCACGCCGAGGTCTACTGCCCATCCCCCTTTTATTGCACGTTCGATTGCTGCTTTTTGTATCGTCATATCGTTATCCAAAGTCATTGGTGTTATCGCTGAAAAATAAGTTCGGCCGTTTTGATAATCTCGGCACACTGCTTCTCATCGGATTCGCCGACGTGAATCTCACGACCGAACGCCTCTTTAAGTCTGATATAGACGGTCCTGCGTTTGTAGCGATGGCTTTGCCACAGCGGGTCAATCACCGCATGAGCTGCCCGTCGGGCTTGTCTGAGGGGGCGATTCGCAAAACTTCCTTTCGGCCGTCTTGAATTTTGGTGACATCCCACGTACGCATCGCAGGGGCGACATAGCCAAATCATGTACGACGTGCCGAAATTTCGACCGTACACCTCTTTATTTTCGACCCACTCCGCAGGTCTGCCGCAGTAGGTACATTTAATTTCGTCCATATATTTATGCGCTAATCCAAGCTGCTCCGTCGCAGCGCTGGCATATCCATGCCCAGTACCGCTTCTGCCACGGTTCCTTGTGCTGCTGCGTCCAACGCTTACAGCGAAGGCACGGCCGCATCTTGGTGTTTGGTTATCTCATAATTTTCGAGCGCGAGTCGGAGCCACTCGGTAAACCGCCTGGTGCTGGCCGGATAGGTGCCGCCGAACCGCTTCTCCATCGCTTCTAAAATTTCATCTTTGGGAGTCATTGGAGTAGGTCGGGGTTCTCGTAGATGTTGCCGATGACCTCATACTCGACGTCCGCAGGAAAACCACCCCACCCCATCATTTCGTACAAATTCATATCGTCGAAGCGGAAAGCGCCGCCATCGTAGACAATCGGTTTGCGCGCGTTCGTAGACCAATTCTCCCAGTCACCCGCTCGCTTCTCCGGTAGTGGGCGGATGTGGACTATATCCCCCTCGTAAATTTCCTTGCCGTTGAGGTCGAGCAATCCCGTAAACTGCATGAACACCGTATCCTTCGGCCACTCCGAGGGATGTGACCTCTCCTCTTCCATGTACTCATTTGATAGCGGGTTGAACGGCTCTCCCATGCACCCGTCTACGAATGCCCTAAATTTGATTTCTCTCATACCTACCAATTTTTAGGTTTGATAATGTTCTCCGGCGCACCGCGAAACAGCATCGCCATGGATTCCTCGGAATACGAGGCAATTCCGCAGCCCACCTTCGTCAACAGAAACACTTTGTCTGGATTCTGGCGGGCCACCTTCCACAGCTTCCGTGCGCTCATCACCAGTTGCTCGTTATTGCGCTGCTCCAGCTTCTTGCCGAGCGTTGGGAAGGCGTAGCACTGGCCGGTCAGCCCCTCGCCTACGCCATCCTCTGCCCCGAAATGCTCCTTGGCATATCGTGCCGCGCCTCCGGCGTGATGCCCCGCCAAGTTGGAACCAAAAACAAAATATTGGTTTGGCTCCAGCGTCGTTATGTTGTCAGGCGTGTTCATGGTCATTGGTAGTATTCCTCCTTGGGCACTTCGCGCAGCACCGTGAGCTCCGATGTTCGGACTTTGCCATCACAGTCCTTCGCCACCACAATTTTGCTGGTCGGCACCTCGCACTCAAGCAACGCCAGGTCGTCCCATCCCGCACCAAAATTGAGCGCGTAACCTTTGTCTCCTACGTGCATCCCAGTGGTGCACGATTCCGTCTTGGATGGCGAGCATTCGGCCTTTTTTACTGCTCCGACCGCATAGTCAAAGCTGCTATCGTATTGGGATACGTAGCGGCCATCGCGCTTATGAACGGCCTTGTAGAGAATGGCGCTCTTGCCTTTGACCTCGACCGGAAACCGAGCGGCGAAATCGTCGAACGTCGGTTTGAAATCGGGGACAATGACCAGCGTCGCGTTTTTCCCCATCACGAGCTTTACGTTTTTGCGGTCTGATTTGCGGATTTTGACGACGTTGTACCCTTTGCAGATGATGCTCTTGGCCGAGTACGCCGACACCATCGCCTCCCCGTAAAGAGTAATGGTCGCGCTGCCGTACACGTCCCGAATGGTAGCGTTGTCGCGCACGTACCGAATGGTGGCGCTGCCGCCCACGTACCGAATGGTCGCGCTGCCGCCCACGTACCGAATGGTCGCGCTGCCGTACACGTACCGAATGGTGGCGCTGCCGCCCACGTCCCCGATGGTGGCGTTGTCGCCCACGTGCCCGATGGTGGCGTTGTCGCCCACGTGCCCGATGGTGGCGCTGCCGTACACGTACCCGATGGTCGCGCTGCCGTACACGCCCCGAATGGTGGCGCTGCCGTACACGTCCCGAATGGTGGCGCTGCCGCGCACGTACCCGATGGTGGCGTTGTCGCCCACGTGCCCGATGGTGGCGCTGCCGCCCACGTACCCGATGGTGGCGTTGTCGCCCACGTCCCCGATGGTCGCGCTGCCGTACACGTCCCGAATGGTGGCGCTGCCGCGCACGTACCCGATGGTGGCGTTGTCGCCCACGTGCCCGATGGTGGCGCTGCCGCCCACGTCGGCCCAAGCCTGTCCACGCACTACAATTTCTGCGCTTTCAAACCTGGTCTTGATAACTATCGGCTGCTCTTCGGTTCCGCCTTCGATGAAGATGTATCCATCCTGGTCGGTCTTGATGGCGTCGAACTCTGCCTGTGTCTTAACAATAATTTCTTTCATACGCCAATTTTAGTTTGAGCCTCCTTCTGTGCTCTTCGCGCCATGCCGTAAGCGATAAGCTGCTCAAGGATTACGTCTTCAAACATCTTTTCCTGCTGTGCTATAGCCCATCCGCAAGGGCACGACCGCCCGCTGTAACTGCCGTTCTCGTGCTTGGAGATGTATCCGCGTTCGTCGCACTTGTTGCATTTGTTCATAGATTTAATCGTTGGTCTGATACTCCTTCGCCGATACGTTGACCCATGCACGGAGCCGTATGATGTCGTTGTAGATGTGGATTGGTGATGGCTCCGCCTCGTAATGGTCGCGCTCCTCGGCTTCGCAATAAGCGAGCAAGCGCGTGAGGCAATGGTAGGTTTTTTCATCCATAAGCCTATGCAAGTTTTTTAGCAGCCCAACGCTCTGCACCTTTCAGCGTTTTAAAGCTGCACCCCCTAATAAATGTAAGTTCCCAGCCATACCCGCTCATGAGTCCCGCCTGATAACGCGTGCCGTTGTTGTACAGCGTGATTTCCACACGCTGTACAGAACCGGCTTTTGTGATGATTTTGGTCTCCATAAGCTTAGGCGTTATAGGCGCACTGGCCGCACCGGAGGTTCGCATCGACCCGCGCGTCTTCGCCCTTGAAATAAACGACACCGCACTCGGGGCACTCCTTCGCCGAGGCCGTGTTCATCGGCAACAGGTCGAGGGGATTTTGGTTGATAAGGACTTCGAGGTTTTTGGCACCCTCGAAAATCTTTTGAGCCAGCGACCCTATCGTCTCCTTCGGCTCACACTCGCACTTTACCGGCACTGTTACTTTGTTTTCCATATACGCATTTGCATTACTTACTAATATCTAAATTATATAGCTTGCGGCTAAGCTGTCCAGTGTTTGGAACACTCGGGATTGTTTCTTACATTCTGTCAATAACACGGCCGCCAGATTCTATATCCACCAATTTAGGCAACTGGCTAAAATGGTCTTCCACCCTTCAAAGGAAATGTAGCCGCCATACCGCTCCCGCTGCTGCACCAGGCTCAACCGGCGCCGAGCGGAGCGAGGTGTAACCGGCTCTCCTCGCCGCACCAATAAGAGCAGCACGCATGAGGCACGCGCGGCGCCGTGGCGCGTCTTCGCGCTGCGAGCGGCATAGCGTGTCAGGCGTGCTATCCACCAATAAAAAAGCCGCCCGACATGGACGGCAATAAAGGACCGGTGCACTGGTGGGAGCAAACGGCAGTTAGCCGCTGGCCTGGCTCCAAACGTTCCCCGCATGATGCAGCCCGTCCAAGCGCGGGCCATAGCTCCATGCGCCTTGGTGGGAGGCAACCGGCAAGGTCAGTGGGTGAAGAACTCCATCGTCTCGACTTTGCGCTCGTCCATGAGTGACGACAGCGTGTCGAGCCACTGGGGCGTAATTGCCGTCAGCCACGCCACCACGTTGGTGATGCCGCCCTCGTAGGAGCGCAGCACATCCAGCGGGTCTTTGACGACGTAGAGGAAGCCTTCTTCAACGCGGTGTGCGCCGAAGATGATGCCCTCGGGGTTAAAGCCATTGGGGAAGATGAGCTCGGGGCTTTCACCCTTCACTGCTCGCCCGCAATAGGCCAGGAGCGTGCCCTGTGCGTCGTGGATGGGAATAGCCAGCCTACCGCGCATGATGCCCTTGGGAGCGTAGCCAGCGCCCCACTCGCTGCATGTCTCGGCCGAGAGGCCCATGCCCTGCACCAGCTCGTGCTCGGCCTGAAGATAATCGAGGGGCTTGAGCGCCCCTTTCTCTTTCGGGGGAACGGTCGCCGTGGGCACTTGTACCCTACTGGTACTAGTACCAGCGCTAGTACGAGTTTCCGGCGAAAGACGCTCGGCTGCCTCATTGAGCTTGCAGCCCAGGACGTGCGCGGCGAACGCAATCACATCGCCGCCCTTCTTGGCCGCGAAGCAGAAAAACAGCTCCTTGCCCATGGTGACGACCAACGCGCGGTCGCCGCCATCTTTGCACGCTGGGCACGGGCCTCGGTACTGCACGCCGTTAGGCGTCATTTTGAGGCCGAGGATAGAGATAGCGCGCTCCATCGAGATGCGAGCTTTAACATCAGCGAAGTCTACGAACGGCATTGTTTCCTCCTATAAAGGACAGACCAGCCGTTATTCTACCACCGTCAAAACGGGTACTTTCCGCGTGCTACCATTATTTCTGGATAGCAACAGAGAGGTGCAGTAATGGCGAAAGGAAATAAGCCGCAATACATTGCGCGGGCCAAACAGACGCCCGACAGCGACGTGATGGTGACGATTGGCGCGGCGTGGCCGTTCAAGGAAGGCAACGGGCTGGTGGTGAAACTCCAGCTCGTGCCGACCCAATGGACGGGCGATTTTATCCTCGTCGAACCCAAAGAGGATTAGGCAACAGGGGGAGCTTCGGCTTCCCCATTTTTATTGCTCGGGCACCTGTCAGCTCGGTGTCCTTCTTGGCCGCAAGTTTTGCACTTGCGATTTTTCGTCGTCGATTCCGAGACGCCGGAGAGCAGCGTCGATAGTTCGGCGTCGATTTCGTCGCGGGAGGCAATGAGCTGCCGAACGCGGGCAAGTTTTTCCTCAAGCATCAAACGCTCCTAATGGTCGATGAAAATGGGGGGATGGCCCGCGCGCTGCCACGCAGTGTCGAGAATGAACGGCGTCGGCGGCGGTGCCACTTCCAGCGACGCCAGGCTGGGCATGGTGCGGAAGAGGATGTGCTGGTGGCCTTTGCCTTGGGTCAGTTCCAGCAGCAATTCCATGATGTCGCGCATCTGGACTTCACTGGTCGTCACAACCAAGAGCGTCATGTTGGGGATGTGGAAATGATGCTGGTAGCCACTCATGCGGGTCGCATGGCCGTCATAGGTGAAGCTCTGCGAGCGCATGATTTCGAGGTATTGCAGAAGCTTCCGCAGCCAGTTCGTATTCTTCAGAGTGGTACGGCGCACCGGCTCATTGGCGCGGTCTGCCTCCAGCGCATAAAAGCGCGGAGCGACGTTCGGACGCGCAATGCCAAACAGGGAGTCCGGTTCGAGCGGCTGGTGATAGCGCTCGACAATCGATTTCCTCCCGTTTTTGAATTCGTACATGATGGAAACCGGAATTTTGAATGGCGCCTCGGCATTGCGCGTGTCGGCCGGTGCCCGCTCTAAAATCTGCTGCCAGGAAATGAAGGAAAGCTCGGGCCGCGCCTTGATGCCGATTTCAAGCGACGACAGGATGTCGCCAATCATCAGCTCATGCTGGAAGAGCCGTCCTTTGCCGCGCCCGCGATGCAGAAGCACGCTGGCGCTATTGGCACCCCCATGCTCGCGCAAGAATTGCTCGCCCATCTCGCTGAGCTCATAGACTGCGGGCGTATAGCGGGCATTGATGCACTGCGTCTGTTCCTCGGGCCGTTCGAGATACCAGACGGCCGAACACGTCGATGTATGTTCGCGGTCGGACGAGTGATTGCAGGTGTAGCAGCCGTGGAAGAGCCGACCGAGCCGCTCGATAAAGCGGGGTCGGGATTTGCTGTCCAACAGTGCGTGGAAATGGCTGCTGCGCAGGTGCCGGTAGCGATCAAGCACCTTGAAGATTTCCAAGTCGCGTGGCGTGAGCAGTATCGGCCTGTCGCTCGGCGTACGGTGGAATCGCGACCGGCGATTAAGTGCGTCTTTCTCCTTCATACATGATTGCGTAGGCCGGTTTGTGCCGCCTGTAACCGTGCGCCATAGGCCATGGCGATGGCTGAGGTGACACCGTGAGATGCCCCGTCAGTATACCAGCTATCCCCAGGCGTTCGGTGGCTCGGTATCCCCAGCCGGGGGTGGCGACGGTAAAGAAGGCGTGCGGCCTTTGGGCGTCTCGCTGTAGTGATCGCGCATGTATTGTCGCATCTGCGCTTCTTCCTCGGCGGTCATCTTGTCCATGTTGCGCAGCATGCCGTCCGGGAAGGACACCTGGATCGCGGCTGGCGTGCCCTTGCGGTAGCAAGCGAAGGAGCCTTTGGGTTGATGCTCGATAAACTCCGGCGTCGTGTGAAAGAGGTCGGCTACGGCTGGGGCGTCGGTGCGGTTGCCTGCCGCAAATTGCACGGCCGTGTTGGCGAGGGCGTCGGCGACGTTCCGGGACTTGATGTTGCTCAACCGCTGATGTGAGAAGACAAAACCGACCTTCTGCTTGCGGGCTTTATCGATGAATATCGCGAGACGTTCCTCGTTGGCAATGTAGTCCTGGGCCTCGTCGATATATACGAAAGTTGGCATCGGTTTTGGATCGTTCGCGCGCTGCTGCGTGGCTCGCAATAGCTGCGCCAAGATGAAGCGGCCAAACGCTTCGCAACCGAGCGTACCGAGTTGGTCGGGATCGGTGTGAACGACGATTACCTTCCCCGCATTGAGCTCGCCTGAAAGGTCGAGCTTGTTGCGCGTGGCGAGGAACATCTCACGGAACGTCTTCTTGCGCAGCATGCTGTCGAGACGCCACATCACCCCGGCCTTTGTCGCTTCGTACTGGGGATGGCTAAAACGGGTCTCAAAGAATTTTCGATTGTAGTCATCGAACTTGTGGATATGAGGGGCCAGTAGCAGATGTCCATCTTTGCCCATTAAATCCATGAATGTTTGAACGGTCGCACCCGGAATGACCGTCAGAGCTTCGATGAGGTGACCGCTGATCCCCTGCATCATGGGGGTTTGTTCGGCCCCAACCAGGCCGCTGATAATGAACTCAACGAGGTCGGTCACGCTTTCGAGATAGGAGCGGCGCTGGCGCTCCGTCATCCCATGCGTCCGGTCAAGGCCGAAATCGAAGAGATTAAAAGCGAGCGGGTAGTCCGGGTCCGGTTCAAGAAACACAAGTTTGCCTGCGAGCGGCTGTCCTTCGGCAAAAACCTTCAGTCGAATCAGATCGCCGATGAGCGTGCCGGGCTTAGTACCCTGGCTGTCCATGACGACAATGCTGGCTTCGCCGCGCGCTACCCTCGGCAAGTCGGCTGCGATCTGCGCGGAAAGCAGTTGCGTCTTGCCGTGCCCCGGCAGGGCGATGACCCATTGATTTTGGAAACGCATCTCGTCGTCGAACGCGAGCGGTATCGGCATATTGAATGCTCGTTCCCACACCGTCCCGCGCAGATATACGTTGGCTACCTCTGCGGGCGCTGCCGCATATTGCGAAGCCCACACCACCTTGCCGTCCTTGAGGTCCCGTTTCGATAATTCTTGCTCCGATATCGCGTCTCGGTTTGCCCTATACCGGGCGGCTTCGGCAGCAAAGAGTCCGCTCTCGTCGAGCCGCAAGAACGCGCCGCCGATTGAGCTAATGAGCGATCCGACGTTGATAAGGGCGTCGGATGCTCGTGATGTGAGTAAGGTTGTAAGCGGCTCTCGGTTGTTCCGAAATTCCTCCCATGTGCGGAACGCCGAACGTGGAGCGAGCGCCCGCGTGTATCGCCAAAGCATGTCGAGACATGCATCACTGAAGACCTGTATCGAATTGGGCAAGCCATCGATATGTCGTTCGATTTCTTCCAGTTTTGAGATTTCATAAGCGTAATTGGGTTTGAGCTTCCACTCAAATTGAGGCGGAGGCGGCAAGTCGAATTGCCGATCGAACCCCTGGCTGGCGTAAAGCTCATCCATTACCAAAAAAAGTTCTACACACACCGCGTAAATTGGCAGCAGAAAATTTTGCTGCTGGAGTTTATCGACATACGCCTTCATAAGCGATTCGCGAAAGGCATCGGGTGATGGGCACGTCTGCGCGGCGATGCGGGCAGCGAGAGCCGTATATCGAACCTTTACAGCATCAAATGGATGGACAGCGCGCCAGATGGCAAAAGCAGCCGTGGCAATAACCGCCGCTCCTAGTAAGAGATACGACCACTGAAAGACGATGAGATAATAAGCTGTCCCAAGAATGGTTGCGATTAAAAGTAGACCAATGATACCGAGGATTACGGCTGCCACCTCGCCCATTTAGCGACGCCGCAGTTCTTCCATGAGACGTTGGGCATCGTCCCTAATGCCAGAAACCTGTGTTGAAGGAGGCGAGGGAGTTTGAGGAGGTTGTGGCGATTGTTGGGCTTCAGATGGTGGTGTGGATCGTTCAGATGGCTGCGGTGGTGATTCCGGTGGCTGCGATGATGTAGATACCTCGGGCTCTGCGCCAACAATTTCATTGGTTGCCTCCAGTTGCGCGTACCACGCACGAATAACCTCGCTACGACTCAGGCGGCGCCACAGCACTAATGAAAGGATTGCAGATGGAGCACAAAGAAGCAGATGCCAATCATGCCCAGTCAGCGTACTGATAGACGCCGCCGGAATTGCGACCACTGCATAAACCATCAAGATCAAATAAAAGACCACGGCATAGGGGCCATAGAATTGTCGTTGGTCAGCCACTATGCCAGTTTTAGTTTGAGCAATCGTATAAAGCAGCATCGATCCGACAACAGGAATTAACCCTAAAGCCAAGCCAATTCCCACCAGCATGAACAATGAGACGTTGTACATTATTCGGAAATCCCCCCTTTATTTTTATCCCTCCCACCGGTTGCGGCCCGGCTTTTTCGTTCCCTCCAAAAACTGCCTGATTTGCTCCTCAACTGCAAGGCGTGGTCGTGTGTGGGACGCTCGCGACCGTTTCCGAACAGCTTTGAGCCGGTCAAGCGACACCGGCAACTGGGGCGCGTCTATGGGGTCGTTCTCCATCAAGGTGCGCGGGTTCATCACGCCGAGCTTGAAGGAAAGGACCTCGGCGTCCTCCATATTGACCCGCTCTGCCCGCACGTCGTCGAACGCCAACACCTCCTGCCGCAGCTTGCGGGGCAGCTCGTCGAGGTATTGCAGCGACACGGTAAAGCGGCCCTGCGAGAAAAACGAGGCGAGCTGGTCGGTGGCAAAAAAGCCGAGGTTGTTGACGTAGACCGGGCCCCTGCTCCTCGCCAGCAACAGTGAGCCAAGCAAGAAGGCTGTCTGGTTGCCTATCCGGGTCCGGTCGAGGTTGGCGATGACGATATGGCCGCCACCCAGCGAAAAGGTGCTGTGGGGTTGGGCTAGGATATTACGCACTAGGGGCGACGTGACGAGCTCGCCTATCTTGGCTTTCAGCGGCAGGGCGTCTTCCGGCTTCCAGGCGGGAAATTCGTGCAGCCAAAACTCAAGGACAATAGGGTCGGTGCAATGTCCGAGACACGCTGTCCTATACGCATGGTCGGCCAGGAGCTTAGGAATGCAAAGGAGGTTGGGGTGCGGCCCCGCCATGATGAGGCAGAGGCAATTAAGCAGCAGGTAGTTGGACCGTTCATGGGTGAGGGTCGTCGGCCCTGCCGGAAATATCGTATCGAAAAAGGCGCAAAATTCCTTAGCCACCTTGTGCCGGTCGTCAGGGGCGACGACATCAAGGACATTAAGGCCAAAGGGATGCGCCAGGTCGCCAGGGTCGAGGTAGGCGGTGCGCTCTGTAAACTCGACCGGTATGCGGTCAGCCAACGCTTCTGCCAGCGTGCCGTCAGGGTCGATGAGGACAAAACCATCGTCAAAATCCTCCTGCATGAGCGCCAAGAGGGATGCCATTTTGTCGGTGGCGCCGATGAGTAACCGGTTCACGTTCGTGGGTCAGCGCCAGCCCAAAGCCAGAGCCCGTGCCGTGACAAGGAGTAGCCCCGGATGTCGGGCGCCGACCTAGGAACACAAACGAACGAAAGAGCTTCCGAAGTTAATTCTACCAGTGGAAACGCAAAAAGCCGCCGGTACATAAGCGGCGGCTCGTGCGGTACAAATCTGGTCCGGCAATTCTTCCGGAACCGCGAGAAAAATTGTAACACGGTTTTGTAAAAGTGAATCGTCGCGGCAAATTTTTCAAAAATGAAATTCGTTTTTCAAAAGTGAATCGTCGCAGGGATTTTTTCAAAAATCGTCGGCGAAAAGTTAGTTGATATCGGTCGCGTCAACATCAACCAAATCGGAAATTAGTTGAACTGATGTCGTCCGTACCAGTCCATCTTCGGGGAAATGTGAACTGTCCCGCCCACAGTCCGTCGGTTGGTCGCGCAGCGCCACGACCCAATCTCTTTTCCCCGAGCGCGTGGTGGTCAGTCAGTGAGATTCATTCAGGCCTATGGCATGTAAGGATAACTCAAGGACAGACCGCCCGCGCGATGTGGGCTAGGTCTGTCCTTGAGAGTGGATGTTACGAAGTAACAGACAGGATAAAGGCAGAAAAAGAGATTGGGTCGTGGCGTAAGCCCGACGGACTGTGTGGCGGAATAGTCAACCGTTGTAATGGGTTAGTACCAGTCCGGCATATATTGGCGTAGGGGATACAATATGCAGAACCGTAACCCCTGCTGCATCCGCTGCGCGGTTAAGAAAAAGGGGCCGGGTTTCGAACCCCAGCCCCGAACTCCAACTAGGGAGTTTCGATATCAACGTCGAGCACGATGCCTTTGGCAGCGTACCAGTTGATGACATCTCTTGTGCGCCACAACGCTCTGGACCTGTTCACCGTACCAGGGGGAGCATCTTGAAGATGTCTCGGCCTCGGAAACGGTAGTATCGGGTCACTCATTAGCCGGTGCGTGTGTTGCCGACTGTAAGGATGACCGATCAGCCTTTTGAGGGCTTTCCAGTCTATGAGTGCTGGCAATTTGATCATCGGAACGACTCCCGAATGGAGCCATCGCGATGGTCTCCGGTTGCGTGAGCACCCGGTGCCAACGGCTTACGGTATCAGGAACCCGTAAGCGTTGCCAGATAGCCTTCGTAGGTTTCGACCGCTTTACGCATTTCGGCGGCGAAATTATATCTCATGTAGACAGCCGCGACGCCCGAGATCGTGCCGCCCCTATGGGAGAGCAAGAGCTCGGTAATGTGCAGCGGCGTCCCAATCGATGCCTGAAGCGTCGAGTAGGTCCGGCGTAAATCATGCCGGGTAAAGTGCTCCATCTTCGACGCTTTCAGATATAGCCGGTGCGCGTTCGACCAATTGGTGAACGAATTCCTCTTCCTGGTAGGGAACAAGAATCCATCGCTCGGCAAGGTATCCAGCAGCTTTGCCGTAACGTCCCCGTAGGGAATGGTATGCGGTTTGCTGTTTTTCATCACCGAACCGGACCACGTTATCGTCTTCGCTTCGCGGTCAATGTATTCGGGCCGCAGCAAGGCAATTTGGCTAAGCCGCTGTCCGGTGAGAAGCAAGAGCCGTAACAGCGTCCCGTATTTGCCTCCTAAATGGCTCGTAGACCACAGAACGGCCACTTCGGCGACCGAGAGTACCCGTTCGCGGGACACGGGCCGTGTAGGGGCTTCCAGCGAACCTAGCGGGCTTTTGGTGACGTAGCTGCGCCGTTCGCAGAACCGAAAGAACGTCTTGGCGGCCGTGTAGGTGTGCAAACATTCCGACGGCGTGTCGATCAGCTCGTCGATCAAGTCGGCGATGCTGCGCGGTGTGATGTCCTCCAGCCGCTTCTTTTCGTATTTCGGCAGAAGGTGGACGCGGATGAGGCGCTCCGTGGCGGCAGCACTCGACGGCTTGTTCTTCACCTTCAGGTGCAGGGTGATGAAGCGGTCAAACGCCTCCGTGAACATGATCGAGGGAGGTTTGTCGCCCCGCAGCGTGTGTTCCGCGAGAATCGCTTCCGCTCGTTCGCGGGCCTTCGCCAACGTGACGATCGGATAGCGTCCGATAGTACGACGGGTGCGTTCATCGCCGTAGACGACGGTGAAGGTGAGCGACCCGCCGCTCGATGCACGGAGATTGAAACCGCGCACCGATTTGTCCCAATACGTGACCTGTCCTTGCGGCGGCGGTTTGATGGCGCGCAGCGTCAGGTCGGTGAGTTTCACCAGAGGCATTGTCTCTCCTTAGGCTCAGCATAGTCTCAGAAAACCCACGCGCTGTGGGGTGACTGAAGGTGCATCCATGGGAGAGTGTACCAGACCGCAGAAACAGAGATAAGTCTGCGATATCAAATAGTTAGGTGACAGTATGTGCCGTCATGTGACCGGGTGTGACAAGCTGGCAAAAATGGCTCAAGCTAATTTTACAGTCTGCTGCCTTTAACCGCTCGGCAACCCCTCCGGCACCCTGCCGCCCGGCGCGGCGGAGAGCGCGTCTTAAGGTCTCCGGCGGGCTTTGTCAATCAAGCCCGCTCGCGCCAGACACCCCCCGCAAGGCCGGTTTCGATCGCGGCGGAATCGCCCGCGACGGCGCGCACGATGGACTTGTGACGGCGAGGCTCGGATAATGGCGGCATGGTTAGCCAGACGGGTATTGACGCTTGACGGCGATGATCGCGGGTCCGGGCGAACACCGGACCGTGCCCTTGCTGCGGCGGCTCGCCCGCGATCACATCCGGCAACATTGGCCGCGATTGCTGGCGGCGTTCGGCTGCATGGCGGTGGTGGCGGCGACGACCGCCGCCAATGCCTGGCTGATGCAGCCAATGCTCGACCGCGTCTTCGTCGCCCATGACGAGACGCTGCTCTATATCATCCCGATCGGCATCGTCGTGATGGCGGCGGCCAAGGGGTTGGCCGATTACGGCCAGGCGGTACTGATGATGGCGGTGGGCCAGCGCATCGTCGCCAACATCCAGAAGGCGCTGTTCGCCCGCCTGATGGGCGCGGACCTGGCGCTGTTCCATGCCAATCCGACCGGCAGCCTGATCGCGCGCTTCATCAACGATGCCAATATGCTGCGCAATTCGGCCAATACCATCCTCGCCGGGCTGGGCAAGGAGACGCTGACCGCGATCGGCCTGGTCGGCTTGATGTTCTATCAGGATTGGCGGCTGGCGCTGGTCTCGGCGGCGGCCTTTCCGCTGGCGGTGCGGCCGCTATCGCGGCTGGCGAAGCGCATGCGCAAGGTCTCGACGAATCACCAGCGCCAGGTGGGCATTTTCACGACGCTGCTCGGCCAGGTGTTCCAGGGCGCGCGCCAGGTCAAGGCCTATGGCATGGAGGCCTATGAGCAGAGCCGCGCCGACACGGTGATCGAGCAGCTCTATCACCTGATTCAGCGGGCGCAGCGCATCCGCTCGATTTCCTCGCCGATGATGGAGACGCTGGGCGGCATCGCGGTCGCCGCCGTCATTCTCTATGGCGGCCATCAGGTGGTGATCGGCCAGCGCTCGCCCGGCACGTTCTTTTCCTTCATCACCGCCTTGCTGCTGGCCTATCAGCCGCTGAAGGCGCTCGCCGGCATCAATATCGGCCTGCAGGAGGGCCTGGCCGCGGCCCAGCGCATTTTCGCGGTACTCGATCTCGAACCCGCGATCCGCGAACGCCCGGGCGCCACGCCGCTCGCCGTGGCGGGGGGTGAGATTCGCTTCACCCAGGTCCGCTTCGATTATGCCGACGGCACCCGCGCGCTCGACGGCATCGATCTGGTGGTGCCGGCGGGCAAGAAGGTGGCGCTGGTCGGCGCCTCGGGCGCCGGCAAATCGACCATCCTCAACCTGATCCCGCGCTTTTTCGATATCGCGGATGGCGGCATCGCTGTCGACGGCGTCGATATTCGCGACGTTACGCTGGCCTCGCTGCGCGGCGCCATGGCGCTGGTCAGCCAGGAGGTCAGCCTGTTCGACGACACCATCCGCGCCAATATCGGCTATGGCCGGCTCGGCGCGCCAGAGGCGGACATCGCCGCCGCCGCCGCCGCCGCCGCCGCCGATGGCTTCATCCGCTCGCTGCCTAATGGCTACGACACCGAGGTCGGCGAGCACGGCATCAAGCTCTCCGGCGGCCAGCGCCAGCGCATCGCCATCGCGCGCGCCATGCTGAAGAACGCGCCGATCCTGCTGCTCGACGAGGCGACGTCGGCGCTCGACACCGAATCCGAGCGCCAGGTCCAGGCGGCGCTGCGACATCTGATGCAGGGCCGCACCACGCTGGTGATCGCGCACCGGCTATCGACCGTGACCGACGCCGACCTGATCTATGTCATCGATCATGGCCGGGTGACCGAGCGCGGGACCCATCTCGAATTGCTGCACAAGGGCGGCGCCTATGCCCGGCTCCACGCGCTGCAATTCAGCGATGACGATCGCCTCGCCGATTTCGGCGCGGCGCGCGCGGCGCGGGCCTGAGATGTCGCTGATCAAGCGGATCGGCCGGTCACGGCGCGTTCATCAGGCGCTATGCTGGGCGACAGCGAATTATATCCGCGTAATATACGCAACAAACCGTTGGGTTACCGAGGGTGGCGCACACGCTGACGCGCTCCATGCCGAAAATATACCCTATATCGGCGCCTTCTGGCATGGCCGGCTGCTGATGATGCCGTTCGGCTGGCCACGCGTGATGCCGCTGGCGATGCTGATTTCAAGTCACCCCGACGGCCGGATCATCGCCGACGCGGTGCGCCGGCTCGGCATCGACATCGTGGCGGGATCGAGCAATCGCGGCCCCAGCGAGGCGGTGCGCGCGCTGGTGCGCACGCTGCGCAAGGGCAGCTGCATCGCCATTACCCCCGACGGTCCCGACGGTCCGGCGATGACCGCGTCGATCGGCATCGTTCAGGTGGCGCGCCTCACCGGGGCGCCGATCGAGCCGATCGCCTACAGCACCAGCCGCCGCATCATCCTGAAGAGCTGGGACCGTTTTCATCTGCCGCTGCCCTTCGGTCGCGGCATCTTCCTGATCGGCGAGGCGATCCGGGTGCCGCCCGACACCGACGCGGCGGGGGCGGAGGAAATTCGCGCGGTGCTGGAGGCGCGGCTGCGCGCCCTGACCGCCGAGGCCGATCGCCGCATGGGCCATGGCGTGCTGGCGCCGGGCACGCTGAGCCGGGACGCATTTCGCGCCCGCCGACGTACCGCTGCGGGGCAGGTCTGACGCGGATGTCGCTGTTGCGGCTCTATCGCTCGCTGACGGTCGCCGCCGGACCATTGGCCTCGCTTTATCTGATGCAGCGGCAGCGGCGCGGCAAGGAAGACCCGGCGCGGGTCGGCGAACGCCGTGGCCTGCCCTCGCGGGCCCGGCCGACGGGGCGCCTCGTCTGGATCCACGCCGCCAGCGTCGGCGAGACCGCGTCGATGCTGGCGCTGGTCGATCGGCTGCTGGACGAGCGTCGGGTCTCGGTACTGATCACCACCGGCACCGTGACCGCGGCGCGGCTGATCGAGAGCCGGCCCGACCCGCATAACCGGGTCGTGCATCAATTCGTGCCGCTCGACCATCCGCGCTTCGTGCGCGGCTTTCTCGACCATTGGCGACCCGACCTGGCGCTGTGGGTAGAATCGGAATTGTGGCCCAACCTGATCCAGGAGGCGCGCGCCCGCGACATTCCGATGCTGCTGCTGAACGCGCGCATGTCGGCACGCTCGTTCCAGGGCTGGCAGCGCCTGCCCAGCGTGATCCGCCCGCTGCTCGGCGGTTTCGATCTGTGCCTGGCCCAGGATTCCGTCCATGCCGAGCGGCTGCGGCATCTCGGCGCCGCGCGCGCGCTTTGTGTCGGCGATCTGAAATCGGCGGCGGCACCGCTGCCGGCAGCAAAGGGCGAGCTGGACCGGCTGGCGCGGCAGATCGGCGCTCGCCCGATCTGGCTCGCCGCCAGCACCCATGAGGGCGAGGAGGCGATCGCCGCGGACGCCCACCGCGCGCTGCGGCGCGAGGTGCCGACCATTCTCACCATGATCGCGCCGCGCCATCCGGCGCGCGCCGACGCCATCGTCGCGATGCTGCGCGCCAAGGGCCTGACCGTTGCGCGGCGATCGGAACATAACGATATCGCCGACGAGACGGACGTCTATCTCGCCGACACGCTGGGCGAGCTCGGCCTGTTCTACCGGCTGAGCGGCATCGCCTTCATCGGCGGCTCGCTGGTGCCGATGGGCGGACACAATCCCTATGAGGCGGCGCAGCTCGATTGCGCCATCTTGCACGGCCCGGACATGAGCAACGCGGCGGCGATCGCGCGCGCCCTGGCCAACGCCGCCGCCGCCGAAATCATCCACGATGCCGACGCCCTGGCCCGGTGCGTGCGCCAGCTGATCCACAACCCGCATGAGCGCCAGCGCCGCGCGGCCGCCGCGCTGGCGGTTGCCGATGCCCGCCGCGGCGCGCTCGACGCGGTGATGGACCATATCGCGCCGTGGCTCGACCGCCTCGCCCCCCATGCCGACCCTGTCCCCGCCTGATTTCTGGTCGCGGCCGGGATTGGTGCCTAGCCTCTTGGAACCGGCGGCCCAAGCCTATGCCGCGCTGGGCGCGGCGCGGCGCGCCTGGGCGACACCGTACCGTGCCCGCGTGCCGGTGATCTGCGTCGGCAATCTGGTGCTGGGGGGCGCCGGCAAGACGCCGGTGGTCGAGAGCCTGGCGCGCCTCCTGACAGAGCGCGGCCGCAATCCGACGATCCTCAGCCGCGGCTATGGCGGCGCCCTGGCCGGGCCGGTGCGGGTCGATCCCACCCGGCACGGCGCGGCCGAGGTGGGGGACGAGCCATTGCTGCTGGCGCGCGCCGCGCCGGTAGTGGTGGCGCGCGATCGCGCCGCCGGCGCCCGCGCCGCCGGCGATGCTGGCTGCCTGATCATGGATGACGGTTTCCAAAACCCGTCGCTGACCAAGGATTTGTCGCTGCTGGTGATCGACGGTGGCTACGGAATCGGCAATGGCCGCGTCTTTCCCGCCGGGCCGCTGCGCGAGCCGGCCGCGCGGGGCCTGGCACGCGCCGACGCCGCCGTCCTGATCGGCGCCGATCGCACCGGCATCGCCCCGCACCTGGCAAAGCCGCCGCTGCGCGCGCGGCTCGCCGCGATCAATGGCGCCGATTTCGCCGGACGGGACGTCATCGCCTTCGCCGGCATCGGCCGCCCCGACAAGTTCTTCACGAGCCTGACCGAAAGCGGCGCGCGGATCGTGGCACGGCACGCCTTTCCCGACCATCATCCCTATCGCGAGACCGAGCTGCTCGGGCTGGCAAACGCGGCGGCCGTAACCGGCGCCATGTTGGTCACGACCGAGAAGGATCATGTGCGCTTACCGCCGGCATGGCGGCAACGCATCGCGCGCCTTGCCGTCACACTGGTCTGGGAAGACGAGGCGCGGCTCGCCGAATTGCTGGCGGCCCTTCCGCGCAATGGCTGAAACCCCGTTCCGGAAGCGAATCCGCCACCTCGTCGAGGGTGTCGGTGCCCTTATCGGCTATGGGCTGTTCGGATTGCTGCCGGTGCGTGCCGCCTCGGCGGTCGGCGGCTTCCTGGCCCACACCATCGGTCCGCGCGTCGGCGTCAGCGACCGGGCGCGTCGCAATCTGCGCCGCGCCATGCCCGACCTCTCCGAGCCCGAGATCGAGCGCATCGTGCGCGGCATGTGGGACAATCTCGGCCGGGTCATCGCCGAATATCCGCATCTCGGCAAGTTCAAGGTCTTCGTTCCCGACGGCTATGTCGAGGCGCGCGGCGTGATCCAGCGGCTCAAGGACAATCCGCCGGCCGCTGGCGAGCGCTATATTTTCTTCACCGCGCATTATGGCAATTGGGAGATCGCGCCGCTGGCCGTCCACCAGGCCGGGGTGAAATCGACGGTGATCTATCGCGCCGCCAACAACCCGATCGTCGATCGGCTGCTGCTTCACATCCGGCGTAACAGCGGCACGGAGCTGATCGCCAAAGGCGCCGCCGGCCGGCGCGCTGTCGCCGCGATGCATAAGGGGTTTCAGCTCTGTCTGCTGGTCGATCAGAAGATGAATACCGGGGTCGCCGCCCCGTTTTTCGGCCGGCCCGCGATGACCGAGAATGTCTCGGCGCGGATGGCGCTGCGCTATAATTGTCACATCGTGCCGGTCCGGGTCGAGCGCCTCAAGGGCGTCAAATTCCGCCTGACCTTCGAGGAGCCGATGGAGCTGCATCGCACGGGCGACGATGCGGTCGACGCGCTGGCCCTGACCACGCGCATCAACGCCCGGGTCGAGGCCTGGATCCGCGAGCGCCCGGAGCATTGGTTCTGGCTGCATCGGCGGTGGATGGATTGATCGCGAGGCGCTAAGCTTTCGTTGCCGTCTATAACAAAGCCATAGGGAGAGACGCATGCCGGCAACCAAACCAACGCCCCTCACCATTGCCGACCAGGGATTTTTCTGGGTCGGGGTGGAGCGCAGCCAGAAGCCCTATGGCACGATTCCCTCGGGGCAGATGTACGTCCAATACCAGATTCCGGCCGAGCAGCGTCATCCCTACCCGATCGTGATGGTCCATGGCGGCGGCGGCCAGGGCACCGATTATCTCGGCACGCCGGATGGCCGACCGGGCTGGGCGACCTGGTTCCTGCGCCAGGGCTATGCCGTCTATGTCGTGGACCGGCCCGGCCATGGCCGGGCGCCCTATCACCCCGATGCGTTGGGACCGATGGGCAATCCCGCGACCTTCGAGATGATCGGCGGCCTGTTCATGGCGCCCGAGCGCAATCCGCAATCCTATCCCCAGGCGCGGCTCCACAATCAATGGCCCGAGGGCGGCGACGCCGTGGACGAGCAATTGCTGGCCGGCATGGGCCCGATGCAGACCGACCTGCCCGCCGTCCATGCCAATATGGCGCGGGTCGGCGGCGCGCTGTTGGATCGTATCGGGCCCGCCATCCTCATGACCCATTCGGCGGGCGGCCCGTTCGGCTGGATGGTCGCCGAGGCGCGGCCGGCTCTGGTCAAGGCCATCGTCGCGGTCGAGCCATTCAGCCCGCCCTTCACCGAGGGGCCATTCGGCACCTTGACCTGGGGCCTGACCGCGGCGCCGCTGACCTTCGATCCGCCGGCCGCCAGCCCCGCCGATCTCAAGCGCGAATTGCGCAAGGCGCCGAAGCCCGAGCTGCAGGACACCTATGTCCAGCAGGAGCCGGCGCGCAAGCTGGTCAATCTGCGCGGCATTCCGATTGTCGTGGTGGTCAGCGAGGCGGCGTGGATGGCGACCTTCACCCATGGCGTGGTCGATTTCCTCAAACAGGCCGGCGCGTCGGCCGAGCTGCTGCGGCTGGAGGAGGCCGGAATTCACGGCAACGGCCACATGATGATGAGCGAAAAGAACAGCGACGAGATCGCCGCCCTGCTCAATGGCTGGATCGAGAAAAACGTCCGATAAGGGAGGGACCCGATGACGAGCGCAATTCCCGTCTATGACGGCGACATGTTCGGGCGCGACGCGGTGCTGCAATCGCGCGCGACGGACGATGATATCCGCGAGCTGGCGCCGGTGGTGTGGCTGGCGCGCGAGAATATCGCCATCATGGGGCGATACGATCAGGTCGCGGCCGGCCTGACCGACTGGCAGGCCTTCTCCAACCGCTCACGCCCCTGGCACGACCCCAGCTCGGTGCGACCGGAAATCCTGCTGACCGACGATCCGCCGCGCCATACCGAAATCCGCAAGGTGATGGCGAAGGTCATGTCGCCGACCCGGCTCAAGGAGATGACCGGGGACTTCCAGCGCACCGCCGAGGCGCAGGTCGAGCGGCTGATGGCGCGCGAGGGCGAGACCATCGACGCCAACGTCGATATCACCCGCCCGTTCGTCCACCAGGTGCTGCCCGACCTGCTGGGCATGCCGGAGGAAGGCCGCGACAAGATGAGCGCCTTCGGTCACATGGTATGGGCGACGATGGGGCCGATGAACCAGCTGTTCCATGAGGCGCTGGCCGGCGCCGACCCGGTGATCGCCTGGGCCGATGCCTCCTGCACCCGCGAGAACATGGCGCCGGGGGGCCTGGGCGAAGCCACCTATCGCATCGCCGATGAGGGCGGCATCACCCATGACGAAGCCAAGATGCTGGTGATGACGATCCTTGCCGCCGGGTCCGACACCACCGTCATCACCATGGCGACGGCGATCCGCGCCTTTTGCGAATTTCCCGAGCAATGGCAGGCGCTGCGCGCCAACCCGTCGCTGCTGCGCAACGCCTTCGACGAGAGCCTGCGCTGGGACTCACCGTCGCGGATGGCCGGGCGCATTACCACCAAGGACGTGCCGATCGGCGACTATGTGATCCCGGCCGGCACCCGCACCGGCCTTCTGTTCGCGGCCGCCAATCGCGACCCGCGCAAGTGGGATGACCCGGACCGGTTCGACATCACCCGCGATCTGCGCGGCCATGTCGGCTGGGGCTTCGGCCTTCATTCCTGCGTCGGCCGGATCATGGCTCAGCTCGAGATGGAGGCCCTGTTCGGGGTGCTGCTGAAGCGGATCGTGAAATTCGAGGCGGCGGGCGATCCCGAATGGTGGCTGACCACTATCGGCCACGGTCCCTACAAGCTGCCGATCCGCTTCACGGCGGCCAAGTAGGTCAGCGCCCGACCCGCTCGATCAGCGCCTGCGCGGCGGCCGGGGCGCGGTGCTTGGCGCCGGAAATGAAGTAAACAAAGGCATCGCCGCGCCCGGCCCAGTCGCGGGCGCGGGCGGCCCAGCCGTCGAGATCGGCGGCGGCGTAGCCGGTTTCGATCGAATCCTCGGTGCGCATTAGGCGGGCGTAGGCGAAGTCGGCGGTCGGCTCGTCGATCTTGGGAAAATCCGTATCGTCGGCGAAGACGATGGCGGCGTTGAAGCGGCGCGCCAGATCGTAGAACCTTGCATCCTGGAAGCTCGGGTGCCGCACCTCCAGCGCGTGGCGCAGCGGCCGTCCCGCGAGTTCACGCGGCAGTAATTTCATAAAATTATCAAAATCTTCTGGGTCGAATTTCTTAGTTCTCATGAATTGCCAATTGATCGGCCCGAGCCGCTCGCCCAACTCGGCGATGCCCTGGGCGAAGAACCGCTCAACCGATTCCCGCGCCTCCGACAGGACTCGGCGATTGGTGCAGAAACGCGACGCTTTCACTGAAAAAACAAAACCTTCCGGCGTTTCCTCGCGCCATTTGATCCAAGTCGGCGGCTTGAACCCTGAATAATAAGTGCCATTAATCTCGATCGAGGTGAGGCGCTGGGCGGCATAGGCCAGTTCCTGCTTGTGCGGCAGGCCCTTCGGAAAGAACAATCCGCGCCATGGCTCATAGGTCCAGCCGCCGATTCCGACGCGTATCTTTCCGGTCATATTGTCGCCTCGCCGGGGCCGCATCGAGCGATCATGCGGGTATCATCCTGGTATCATTTCCCCCGCTTTCGCATCGCCGCCATGCGGCGGAATGTTCATCGCGGCACACCGTTGTATCTCCGAACCAAGCTCCGAGACGAGCGGAATTCTTGTCGATCTATTCTGATAGCGATGCGGCGCGCGAACGATGAAGCTGGCCCAGGTCTCTCCGATTTATGAAGCGGTGCCCCCGAAATTCTACGGCGGCACCGAACGGGTGGTCTCCTATCTGACCGAGGAGTTGGTGGCCCAGGGCCACGACGTGACACTGTTCGCCAGCGGCGACAGCATTACCGCCGCCAAGCTGGCGTCGGTGTGGCCGCGCGCCTCGCGGCTCGACGATTCGGTGCGCGATCCGGTCGCGCTCCACATGGCGATGATCGAAACGGTGGCGCGGCGCGCGCACGAGTTCGAGGCCATTCATCTGCATTGCGACTATCTCGGCTATGGCTTGCTGCATCGGACCGGCGTGCCGCTGGTCTCGACGCTGCACGGCCGGCTCGATATGCCGGAATTGCGTCCGATCTACGATCTTTATAATGACGTGCCGGTGGTCTCGATTTCCGATTCGCAGCGGCTCGGCCTGCCGAATGCCAACTACATCGCGACGGTGCAGCACGGCCTGCCGGAAAAATTGCTGACCCCCGGCGCCGGCGCCGGCGGCTATCTGGCATTTCTCGGCCGCATCTCGCCGGAAAAAGGCCCGGACGCGGCGATCCGCATCGCCGCCATGGCCGGCATGCCGATCAAGATCGCCGCCAAGGTGGACAAAGCGGATCGCGACTATTTTGCCACTTGCATCGCGCCGCTATTGAAGCAAAGTCATGTGGAATTCATCGGTGAAATCGGCGAGGCCGACAAAAGCGAATTTCTCGGCAACGCGACCGCGCTGATTTTCCCGATCGACTGGCCGGAGCCATTTGGACTGACCATGATTGAAACGATGGCTTGTGGAACGCCGGTGATCGCGCGCCGGCGCGGCTCGGTCCCGGAGATCATCGACGAGGGCGTCACCGGGTTCATCGTCGACGACGAGGCCCAGGCCGCCGCCGCGGTCCGGCGGCTGCATCGCCTGGACCGGCACAAGATCCGCCAGGTCTTCGAGCAGCGGTTCACCGCCCGCCGGATGGCCCAGGACTATGTCGAGGTTTATCGCAAACTGGGCGCCGCCGCCCACCCGCGCCTGCGTATCGTATAAGGAAGGCCATTGCCAGAAGACCAGTCGGCACCGACGCCGGGCGTCGCCCCTTATTATATCTCCGCGACGAGCACCGGGACCGGGGGCAGCGCCCCGGTGTTGAAAAGCGGCGACGGGTTCGCCATTTTCGACGATGCCGGCGACATTCAGGCGCACGGCGCCGCGGTTCAGGGCGTGGTGTTCGAGGATACGCGCTATCTGTCGAAGCTGGCGCTGGCCATCGACGACGGCTTTCCGCTGCTGCTGTCGTCGACGGTATCGGCGGAAAAGGCGCGCATCGAGGCCGATCTCACCAACGCCGATTTGTACCAGGGCGAGACGCTGCGCCTGCCGCGCGATTCAGTGCACATCCGCAAGGCCATGCTGCTCGGCGTCGGCGTGCTGTTCATGCGCCTGCAGATGACGAATTTCGCCGCCGCCCGGTGCGCATTCCGCCTCGACCTCGTCTACGCCGCCGACTTTGTCGATCTGTTCGAGTTGCGCGGCTCGAAGCGCGCCCGCCACGGCGCGATGCTGCCGGTCGATATCCGGCCGGCCGGCCTGGTGCTCGGCTATCGCGGGCTCGACGCGGTCGAGCGGCGCACGCAATTCGATTTCGAGCCGGCGCCGGCATCGATCACCAGCGAGCGCGCGCGCTGGCAGGTCGATCTCGCGCCCGGCGCCAAACAAACGATCGCCATTGAAATCCGGTTCACGCCCGGCGATCGGCCGCCGGCACCGCTCAGTTTCATCCAGACTCAGCACGCCGAGACCAGGCGGCTGACCGAGCGGGCGCGGCACGCGGCCAAAATCGAGACCGGCCATGACGGTTTCAACGAATGGCTGACGCGGTCGCATGCCGATCTGGCGATGCTGATTACCGATACCGCCGATGGACCCTATCCCTATGCCGGCATTCCCTGGTTTTCGACCGCCTTCGGCCGCGACGGGCTGATCACCGCGCTCGAGTGCCTGTGGTGCAACCCCAACGTGGCGGCCGGAACGTTGCGGTTTCTCGCCGCGCGCCAAGCCACCGAGACCGACCCCCGAGCCGATTCGACGCCCGGCAAAATCCTGCACGAGACGCGCCGGGGCGAAATGGCGGCGCTGGGTGAGATTCCCTATGGCCGCTATTACGGCAGCGTCGATTCAACGCCGCTGTTCGTGGTTCTGGCCGACGCCTATCACGCCCGGACCGGCGATCTCGATCTCATCCGCGCCATCTGGCCGAACATCGAGGCGGCGGTCGCCTGGATCGGCGCCTATGGCGACAGCGATCATGACGGCTTCGTCGAATATGGCAATCACACGGCGGGCGGATTGGTCAATCAGGGCTGGAAGGACAG
>Ga0208357_1000119_pt1 | contig 60048 bp, 41 predicted proteins | sample NGESurdeep092012_6_FD_184487 | JGI IMG/M metagenome (GOLD analysis project Ga0208357, IMG submission 184487) | Arctic peat soil microbial communities from Barrow, Alaska - NGEE Surface sample F52-2 deep-092012 (SPAdes) | ecosystem: Environmental > Terrestrial > Soil > Wetlands > Peat ...
CGTCGAAGAACGCCCCGAGCGGGATTACAAGTTACTGCAGCGTTTTTCAGGACCGATCCTGTTGTAGGTTCCTAAAACGTCCTCGATGAACGTTTTGCCCTGATACTCGTAGTGAGGCACTGCGAGGCATTGTAGCCGTGCCTGGCGGAGGTCCGCTTTGCGACCTCGCGAGAGTGGTCTCTTGAGATGCACGGTCTTTCCGTAGGTTTGCCACCACGCCGTAAGCGCCTCCATTGTAGGACCCAGTCTGCGAGCTTCAGCGTGATCTCGTACTCGACCCGCGGGGGCACTTCAGCAAAGACGGTGCGCGTTATCAACCCATCCTCTTCAAGCTCGCGAAGTTGCGCCATCAACATATGTTGCGTGATGCCTGGAGTCGCTCTTCGGAGCTCCCCAAAGCGATGAAGCCGTTGATTGAGCAGCCAAAGGATCTCTAGTTTCCATATACCCGAGAGAAGCGCGAACGCTCACGTTGTTTCGATTGGTGGAATTACTCCAGCCTCCTACGGAGTTTGAAAACCAGGCAAGCGATGTACCCCAACCTTCAAAAGTCTGGTTTGCATGGAAACATCCACGATCGTCGTGGTAGCTGTCTGTGCCGATGCTAAGTTTGCATTGAGCGCGGGCAAGAGTGAAGCAAGCAACGAAAGTCGTCTTGCATAGTTGTGCCGCTGCCCCGACGACGCTGCAGCGAGCCAGTCCGCCCTGGTTCACGTGCTTCGGAAGGAGCGTTTGCGTTCACGAAAGAAGTGCTGTTGTTACCTAACCTGCACAATTCTCTGAGACCACTGCGCTCTTTCCCTCGAAGAATGCGGAGCATTTGAATCGACTAAGGAGATGGCGCAATTAGCCGTTTCAGTCGGTGTGGGGGAAAGACTTCGCTATGGATTCACTCGCAAGTGATCAAACTGGGCAAGATTCCACTCCGTCCCCAACCCAAACATTCCGTGGGTGTGTGCCGAGTTTTCGACCGAAGCGACGGGCTTGCCATCCAGCGAAGCGACAATCTGTTTTCCATGAAAGCTGAGTTTTAACCGGTGACGTTGGTTGCGATCAATCCTGGCAGAACCGGATGCCAGCTTCACGACCGGCTTCTTGAACTCAACGGACAGAAGTTCCCAGGCCCCATCGGGTTTCAAGCGCAGCACGTAACCACTGGGCCAATGGGGATTGCCACCCTGGAAGAAGTCGGCGGAGTCGATGCGCCCCATGACGACTACTGGAGATGCAGAGAGAAAGCGAACGTCGGAAGCAACGCTGTAATCCGTCCACGCGGAATTGCCTGCCAGGGTGAACGGATCCGGTAACGAGCCCCAGGGAATCGGTTTGGCGGAGATCACCTGTTCCAGGCAATGGCCCTTCCCTCCGGCACACGCCTGAACTTCAAATGCACCATCCTGGTCGGAGAGATACTTTGGCGTGTGCCCGATGGCAGTCTCTTCAAAATCGTCTGCATAGGGAAGCGGGAAGGTGGCCGGTGGAGGTGGTGTGGCCGTTCCTTTTCCTTGCCCGGTAGTGGTAGTCAACGAATACAGGGAATCGGGATCGAAGTCATAGTGAAAGGCACCCTTTACCGGTTTCAGGGTGGCGACCTGGTCGAAGGTGTGAGTGGAATTGGTTTCCCAGATGTGGACCTCGGTGGAGGCAAGCCCGCCAGCCAACCGGAACGAAACAGTCTGCGGATGCTTTGCGTCGATCGTCTCAAGAACCACGCTCCAATTTTTCCTATCGGGAGAGCGTAAGGACACGTAACTTCCCTTCTCAGGAAGGTAGCCCGATGCGGAGTCCAGATACTGCCACCCTGGCTGCGCAAACTGTGTGGTGTGCGCCGTAGCCCAGATGCTTGCCTGAACGTCGTAATGCCCGGACCACGGAGTGTTCGCGTACATCAGTCCGGAGTTGGGGGCGGGCAGGTTGTCATAGTAGGAGGTGATGGGGCTCCATATCTCCGTCGATGTCAGCGAGCCCTGCAAATAATTCTGATTGTAAAGATGTGCGAGAATTCGCCCACCGTGCGCCCAATCGCGGCTGACAAACGGTCCACTCCCACCATTCGGCTGGTCTTCACTCGACCACAAAGGCTTACCCGTCTTGCGAGCCGCGTCCGTGGTAGTAACCTTTCCGTCCTTGAGGGGATAGTGAACGCCGATGACATCAATAGCCGCGGCCAAGTTTGGATCTTTCAACATCTCATTGGCGATCGACCATTGCCCTGCACCCTCCCCCTGATACTCATCGCAGCAGACAATCCTGGTCGCCAGACGGTCGGCCTTGAGTTGCCGGTGGAGGTCCATGATGTAAGGAATATCAAAGACGTTTTCATTCCAAATCCCGGCATAGTCAATATTCAGCGAGTAATCGCGCTTCGCCGTTTGGATAAAGCCAGCGACATACTCGGCCATCTTGGGAGTGTAGAGTGTGCCGTCGCCAACCCATCCGGGCGCGCCCCAGGGAAGGACCTCAAGGATGATATTAGGATTTCGCTTGTGCGCCTCGGCCATCAGCCACCATTCGTAACCTCGTGCAGAACTATGATCCGTGGGTGACCGCATATAGCTCGGCTCAGAGCCGTCGGTTGAGTCGACATCCGCGCCGATCTCCGCCTTGAGATGTTGCAGAGCCGCACCATAACCCGGCTTGAAGAGATAATCGAGAATCCTGCTGCGCTGTGGCTCGGGATAGTCGATCAAGAGGCGTGAAGACGCTCCCGCACTGACTCCACCAAGACCATCAAACACCCGGCCGCTGCCATTGCCGTTCAGGATAACGCTTGTCTGTTGACCTCTTGCGGCGACAACCGAGAGGCTCAACGTCAACAGGGCGATGGCCAGCATAGCGCCACGATTAGGTCTTGCAATTCGGACAAATAGTTTATGTCTTGTGTGCATGGAGCGGTTCCTTTGATTTGCCCGTTCGCAAGCTGGTCTCGATCTCTTCGAGAGTTTTTCCTCGTGTTTCCGGCAGCCGAAAATAGAGGAAGATTAAACCTGACAGGCAGATTCCGGCATAGGTCCAGAATGTCCCTGCCACTCCAAGTGCCGCGTTCAGCAGAGGAAAGGTGTAAGTCAGGATGAAGCACGCTGTCCATAGTGCAGTGATCGCAACGGACATGGCGCTGCTCCGAATGCGGCTCGGAAAGATCTCCGCAATGACCACCCAGGTTGCGGGGGCCAATGACATGGCGTAGCAGGCGATGGCAGCCAGCACCAGCACCAGCATGGGCTTGCCATGCAGGTGCATGCGGTAGAACAGCCCAAGCACCGTGTAGATAACCACCAGACCGGAAACTCCAGTGAGCAGCAGCACGCGCCGGCCGTAGCGGTCGATAGCGGCGAGCGCTACGAACGTAAACACCAGATTGACTGCTCCTGTAACCACGATATTGAAGAGGATGTCGGAGACCTGGTAGCCAGCTGCAGCAAAAATCTCCTGCGCATAGTTGAAGATGATGTTGATGCCACACCATTGCTGAAGAACCGCGAGCACCACGCCCAGGAGCAGCACCTTTCCTATTCCAGGCGAGGACAACTCCTGCCACATGGAGCTTTGTGGCCGATCATCACCGGCTAAAGCCAAGTCACTCATCACCTGTTGCGCATAGGGGCTGCCGCCAAGTCGCTCAAGCACACGAAGAGCCTCGGGATTGCGGCTCTTTGAGGCGAGCCAGCGCGGACTCTCCGGGACAAGGAATGTGGCGATCAAGAACAGGACCGAGGGGATGGCAGTTACCGCGAACATCCATCGCCAACCGAATTGGCCATTCCACGAAGCAAGAATTTCCTGCGGCGTGGCGCCGTGTGGCACTGGCCGAGCGATGAGCCAGTTCACCACCTGTGCCAACAGAATGCCGAACACAATCGCTAGCTGGTTGAGTGAAACCAGGCGGCCGCGGAGATGCGCCGGAGAGATCTCCGAGATGTACATTGGGGAGATCCCGGAGGCGAGACCGATCGCGAAACCGCCCGTCATTCTCCAGACCACGAAAGCAACAAAGTGCGTGGCAAGGCCCGTTCCAAGGGACGATACCGCAAAGAGCAACGCGGCCAACGTGAGCGGGAGTTTTCTACCGAAGCGGCTGCTCAGGCCTCCAGAAGAAATGGCTCCAATGAGACAGCCAATCAGAGCACAGCTCATGGCCCAGCCTTGAAGCGATGGCGAATGGAGCCGAAAGTAAAGTTCGTAAAAGGGCTTTGCCCCGCCGATCACGACCCAGTCGTAACCAAACAACAGACCGCCCAGCGCGCCCGACGCGGAGGCCAGCCAGACATACGCGGAGCTGAACGAGCCCTTAGGCCCGGCACTCTCTTCGGGAGTAGCAAGGGGTGCGATCATGACGCGGAGTTCACCGCAAGGAAATCCGGCGTTGCCTTGTTGTCTTGCCGCAGCCAGTCAAGTATCTCTGTCGCGAAGAGATGATTCGGATCGTAGGCAACGACCTGCTCCAATTCGCTGAGAGCCTTGGCCTTGTCTCCCAACCCCTGGCTAGCCAATGCGCTCAGCAGCAGCGCTTCAACGCGGTTTCGCTTGCTCAAATCATCATCGAAGAGAAGCATGTTGGGTAGAGAAGTGGCGAAGTAATCGATCTTCGGTTCTGTTTCCATCTGCCATTGAGCAAACTCCGCAAGGCTCGCTAGCACCTGCTGCGCAGCTTGATGCCGACCCAGCGCTTTGAGGGCTCGTGCCTGGAACCAGGAAGGAACGCCGATCGTGGCCAATGGTGCAGCTGCTGCATTCCAATAATGTTTCGCGAGCTCTAGATCTCCTAGCCGCTCGGCCGCCACCCCAGAGAGGTAATCAAGATCACGTTCCAGGATAAGCAGATGCTTGCCCTCGCCCAGATTGTGGGGGTAGTTTCGAGCGGCATCAAAGTGTTGAAGAGCGTCGGCTGGCTTTCCTAAAGCCAGGGCAGCGGTGCCCAGCGCTCGATGTGCATGAACATACTGCGCAGAAACCAGCCCCTCTCCGCCCTCCCAAGGGCTGAAACGTCTCGCCCTCAGGCGATCCAATGCATCCTGAGCTTGTCCGCATTGGTTCAGCAGTGTGATGAACTCTACGGTCAGGTCGTCCCTGAGAACCACAAGTTTCTGTTGCTCTTCGAGCGTGCGCAAGCGTTCACGCGGAGAAGCGAGCCCCGCTCTCTTCTTCAACTGATCCCACTCATACAATAAGCGTGCATCCTCGCAGTTGGCCGCAAAGGCACGCGCGTACATGCGATTCGCCGCTTCTGGATTGTGCAACACATTGAACTCCGCAATACCCAGGTTTCTCCACGGAATCGAGAAGGAGTCATCCAACTCTACCGAGCGGCGCCACGAACGGATCGCATCCTCATAGCGACGCTTGTCGTAGTAGAGATTGCCGAGATAATAGTGCGCTCTTGCGCTCGACTGATTCAGGCGCACGGCATCCTCAAGCACAATCATCTCTTCCAGCCGCGCCGGGAAGCAGTATCGCGTTGATGCTGCCTCCGCCTCGGCAGCATACTGACTTGATTGCTGCTCGTGTCCCAACAAAGAGGCGAGCCACGAGAGCGTATACCGCAGCATTGGATGTTCCCATTGCGCCAGCTCGAGGCAGGCCTGCAACAACGCATACGCATCTTCGCGAAGTCCCGACCAGGCCAGGTCATAACCCACATCCAGCAGTGTCTGGACGTCTCCCTCGAGGGCCGACACAAACTGGCGAAGGTCTTGCTCGGCGCGGCTCAAGAGGAAGCGCTCGGCCATCATGCGGAAGTCGAGCCGGTCTAGAGACAGAGTCTCATTGATCTCGGCTTGCGCTTCGTCTACGCGCTCCATGTGCCGCAGCAGTGCGGCCTTCAACGCGCGTGCTTTCAGATTCGTTGTGTTGGTCTGCAGGCCGAGTTCCAACTTCTGCAGCGCCAGCGGAAGATCACCACGCATCGTGCTGATCGAGGCCAGCGCATAGTAACCGGCGCTCTGCCAGGCTTGATTCCACACCGACTTGTGGAATGCATCGTATGCCGTGGAGTCTTTGCGCTGATATAGACGCGCCAAGCCGAGGTTGTAGAAGGGCTCCCCATCATATGGATTTGGATTCCTGAGCGTCAGGCGTCGAACAGCGCGTGCAAAGTGCTCTTCCGCGGCTACAAACAGACCCTTACGCAAAAGCATCAGACCCATCGCATTGTTCAAACGTGCGTCTTCAGGTTCGCGCTTGAGGCCTTCACTCCAATACGATTCCGGAGACCGGGTGGCATGACGGTTTTGCTCAAGATGCAGGCCGGTCAAGTACAACTCCTCGACGGTTTCGACTTGCTCCGGCGGCAACGGCTCGGTGGCCGGATCGGGCAGTTTGCGGTCCTCGAGCGTCTCCGGTTGGTAGGCAATCAACTCTCTGCCCACTGCGTCCAGGACAGCCAGTCGGTATTCCCCGGGACCGGCGCCGGAGGCTTCGATCGACTGAACAAACGGCTGGCCCGGAATCATTTCGCGCTCCTGGTCAAGAAGCGGTTGCCCGCTGCGAGTGAGAACAATGCGCACACTGCGTCGTGATGTGACACAGACCCCGATGCGCACACTGTCCGCATCGATCTCCAGATTCACCGCCGCTTCAGTGTTGGCGTTCTTTGCCGGTCCGATCTTCCGGATCGGGTACCAGTACTGACTGAAGGTCTTGGTCTCGTAGGGCTGAAGCCAGGAAAAATCGGGCTGATTGTCGGTATAGCTTCCCGCCATCAATTCCACGTACGGGCCGTCTTCGTCCGTCAGGTTCCGATCCCAGGCGTAGCCGAACTCCGCGTTGCCCCAGGTCCACATCTTCTTCCCCGGCGAGACATGATGATCCGAGGTGTGCACCAGACCTGCCTGGCGGCCATGATCGTAACCTCCGCAAAAGTCGTACTTAGACTCAAGGGCCATGTAAGAGGTTGGTACGGGGATGTTCTTGTACCAGGAGATATCCGTCCCTGGACGATAGTCCACACCGTGGTAGGAGTTGCGCGCCACCGGGAAAGACGAGATAGCGCGCCTGGCATGGTCGGCAACGAACGTTACATCGGGCGGAAAGAAGGATTGATACTGGTCGTCGACATGAACTGCTACATTGGACCACCAGAGAAAGGTTTGCGGCAAAGGCGTGCGGTTGTAAAGCCTGACCCTGGCCTCAATCAGGGACTTCCCCGGCGAAAGATGAATCCCCACCATGCCCTTCATCCGCAGCATGGGCTCGTGTTCGCTAAGCCAAACAGTGCGACCACCGTCGGAGTGCTCCTCAATGCTGGCGTGGACTGGCATATAGGTTGAAGGTCGATGATGCTGCGGCCAGTTGAACTCGACGCCTCCGGAGATCCAAGGTCCTAGCAGCCCGACCAGGGCCGGCTTGATGACCCTCTGGCGGTAGAAGAAATCATATTGATTGGTCTTATCCAAGCCGGTAAAGATCCGGCCTCCAATCTCTGGAAGGATCATTAGTTGCAGATACTCATTCTCAAGGGTGATTACCCGGTAGCTCGCATCCACCTTTTCGAGAGCCACGCGGTCCGTGAAAGGATTCGGATACACCTTTCCGCTACTCCCCTGGTAAACCCGCTTCTCGAGAAACATCGGGTTAGAGTCGGCTTCCTGAACAGGGTAGGTAGGAATAACAACCTGTTGCTCCCAGCAACGGACCGGCTCTGTCTCTCGGTCTTTGCTCATCAGCCTTCCACCTCAATACTTCAAGTCTCTTCAAAAAACATGGATATCAAACAATCCAATTCAACACTCATAAGACAGCCAACACCAATCACCGGTAACGTACACGCTACGCAAGCGGCCTGTCAATAGCCGCCCCTTGTTTTCATATCTAACTGCTTTCGCCCGACGGACTGCAACCTGTTTCGTCCCTACACACGTGCTGTTAGATCTTTACTCAAAGCTCGCATGAGCCGAGACGTCTGCAGATGCATCTTCATCCAGGTTCCGCGGCTTTCGAAAATAACAAAGCAATGCTGTAACATCGACATCGCGAACGGATCACATGAAACCTCCTAGCATAAAAGACATTGCTGAAGCTCTTGGCGTCTCAATTGGGACCGTTGATCGCGCATTGCACGGGCGCACCGACGTCAGCCCCACTACGCGGGCTCGTGTTTTGAAGAAGGCCGAGCAGATTGGATATCAACCCAACATCGCAGCACGCTCCCTGAAGCTCAACCGCCGACTACGCATTGGCGTTTACTTGCCTCGAGAAATTGCGTCCTTCTTCGATCCTCTGCGCTCCGGCGTCCGCGCCGCGGCGTCCGCCCCGACGGGCGTGAATGTCGAACTCGTCTTCCGTACCTTTCCAAGGCTCGATGAAGGTGACTTGGCACTCTTCACGGCAGATGCGGATCAGAAGTTCGATGGCATTATCGTGGCGCCCGGCAATCCCGACCACATTGGATCTACCCTGAACGCCTTAGCGCGCCGCAAGATTCCGGTCATCTGCGTTGCCAGCGACGCCCCGCGCAGTGAGCGCCTGGCCTCCGTTACTGCAGATGCACATGCAAGCGGCGCCATTGCCGCCGAGATCTTCTCACGCACCATCCAGAAGACGGGTCACCTCGCCACCATCACAGGAGAGTTGACCACGCTGGACCACGTCGAAAAGGTTCGTGGCTTTGCGGCTAACCTCGCTGTATTTGCTCCGAATCTTTCTCTTCTCCCGGCCATCGAGTCGCATGAGCAACCCAAGCTTGCCTACCGCCAGACAATTGCGCTGCTGTCTCGCAAGCCCTATCCCTTGGGCATCTACATTAGTACAGCGAACAGCATCCCGGTACTCCGCGCGCTGGAAGAAAAGAATCTCCTCGGAAAGATTCAAGTCATTACTACCGATCTCTTTCCAGAGCTCATTCCCTATATCGAGTCCGGGAAAATTCTTGCGACACTCTATCAACGTCCCTTCACCCAAGGAAAGACAGCGCTCGAACTTCTCTTCCGCTACCTTATCGATGGCGTGACGCCTGCTACGCTGGCTCGCTTTGCTCCCCATATCATCCTGCGCAGCAATCTTGCTCTGTTCGCCAGTTATCTTGGCGATTCGGGAGATGCCAGCACCTAGCAAACCATCACTTCCCCAAATTCTTGCCCGGATCGTTCTTCCGTTCCTTGTTCTTCATACGTTCTACGATCACCAACTCATGGGCAGCAACCTGCTTTTGGCCCGTTTGGCTGAAGAGCATGGCAAGCCTGTGTGCCGGCGCAAAGTCCGACTGAAGCTTGACCGTCCTTCGCATCGTGCGGATAGCTTCTGGATATCGTTGCTCATCCTGGAAAAGAATGCCGATCTGATAATAAGGCTCATACTACTCGGGAGCTTCCATTTCAGCTTTTCGAAGCAATGCCTCGATCTTGTCGACACTCTTGCTGACGGTGGTGGATACGGTGCCGACACTGAAATATACAACGTGCCGGGCTTCGCTCTGGGGTACACGTACGGGTTTTCACCTACGATGATCAACAAGACCCCAAAGACCGGGGACCTATAGAGTTTCTGCGTATGGCGCGCAGGGGGTCTCCTGAAAGTTCGTCAGGCCGCGGGACGGAGCCGCGATCCGTTGCAGGCCACACACGCAGACAGCAGCAGGAAAACGCATCCAGCGAGAAACGTACCGGCGATCGAAGTGCGATCAAGTAAGTAGCCTCCGAACGCCCCGCCAGCCATAATCGAAAGCTGGATAGCACCGACCATCAAGCCGCCGCCGCTTTCTGGCTCATCCCGGATCCCCTGCGAAAGCCACATAGACCAGCAGACTGGAATCGCCGAGTTGATCGTTCCCCACGCAATCATCGCAAGCGCGACAGACCAAAGAAAGTGTTGCGTCAGCAGCATCCAGACCGTCGCACCAGCTAACAAGATCGGAAGCAGTCCGAGCATGAGATAGAGGTGGCGTTTCGCGAGAGCGCTAGCGGCCGATGTTCCGACGAAGCCTGCCAGACCTAGTCCGAGCAGAAGCAGCGACAGCTCCGTCAGGGTGACATGCGTCCTGGTCTCGAGGAAGGGGCGCAGATAGGTGAACGTAGCGAAGGCACCGGCAAAGGTGAGCATGACCGCGACCATGGCAAAAGCAACGTTACGCCTCTTCAAAAGTCCGAGGAGTTTGCTTACGGGATTGGCCGCTTGAGGAGGCAGAGTGGGCAGACTGATCCATTGCCAAAGCATCGTGATCGCTCCAAGAGGAACGAGCGCCCAGAACACACCGCGCCAGCCGATGATCCCGCCAAGATAGCTGCCGATCGGAGCTGCGAAGCCGGTCGCCAGCGCATTGCCCATATAGACGGCGCCAAGGGCCTTGGTAACTGCATCTTCAGAAACAAGCCTCATGACGGTCGCGGTTGCCAGCGACCAGAAGCCCCCGATCACAAGGCCGAGCATCGCCCGGGCCAGCATCAGGACGAAGAAGTTTGGCGCGAGGGCAATCAGGATAAGAGATAGCAGCATGACTGCTGTGAGGCCAATCAGCACGTGCCTGCGATCGTATCGGGCTGCAAAGGTGGCGATATAGAGGCTCGTGACAACAGCAAACAGACCAGAGATCGAGATCGCTTGTCCCGCCATGCCTACACTCGCGTGCAGGTCGCTTGCGATGGGAGTCAGCAGGCTGACAGGCATGAACTCTGCTGCGATCAGCAACGCGACGCACATCGCCATGGATCCTACCGCGCTCCAGTTCGTCGACAGCGAAACTGACGCATCCGCGACATCCGCGTTGGTCGTAGTGAGCATCAGTCTCTCCCCGTATCTGGAATCACTGCGGTCGTTTCGCGCTACCGGCGATACTGCTCATCGGTCACATGCTCCATCCAATCCACCATCTTGCCGTCCTTCTTCTCCTGGATAGCGATATGGGTCATAGCTGTGGTGGGAGAGGCTCCGTGCCAGTGCTTCTCATTGGGTAGAAACCACACCACATCTCCGGGATGAATCTCGTCGACCGGGCCTCCTTCTCTTTGCGCCCATCCACAGCCCGCCGTGACAATCAACGTCTGGCCGAGAGGATGCGTATGCCAGGCCGTCCGTGCACCTGGCTCGAATGTGACGCTGACGCCAGCAACCAGCGCCGGGTCAGGTGCTGTAAACAGCGGGTCTATCCGCACTGTTCCCGTGAACCAGTCTGCCGGTCCCTTGACGGATGGCTCGGTTCCAATCTTCTTGATCTCCATGTACATCTCCTCTGAATCGCTTCTTGCCAATCTCTTCTGGGTAAAGCTCACATCGTGTAGCCGGGCTTCTTATAGAGATTGTCTTCATGGCCGACGGTGTGGGTCCGGTAGACCTCCGCAGCCCAATTCCTGGCTTCGATCACCTCGAAGGCCACCGATACCGATTCCTCACCGTATTGCAATGTGCGCATCACGCTATGCGTGATCTCTTCCGCCAGCTTTCTCTTCTGGTTTTCGGACTTTCCCGGCCACAATTTGACGATGATGTGGGGCACGGCAATCTCCTTCCGGCACTGCGGGGTCTGTGGCTGGCCGCTGCGTACTTATTTAGTGTGAGGGGAGATCGGGGTCTTGAGAATCCCCATAAATCAACACACGCTTGTGAGTACAATTCATAAATGCTTCCCCGTGATTTGAGTTCGCTATCTACGTTCCTGCTGGTTGCCGAAGAACGCAGCTTCACACGAGCTGCAAAGCGCCAGGGTGTATCGCCCTCGGCGGTCAGTCACTCCATGCGCGCCCTCGAAGAAGAGATAGGAGTGCGGCTGCTCTCGCGGACCACCAGAAGTGTGGCGCCGACTGAAGCGGGAGAACGGCTTCTGAGCCGATTGAAGCCCGCCCTCGAGGAAGTTGGTGAGACTTTAGGAGAGATATCCGGTGGGCGAGATAAAGCTGCTGGACGCATTCGACTGCTGCTCCCTCGCCTTGCCGTCTCTTCCGTGCTCGCACCCAGGCTTGGCAAACTGAGCCGCGAGTATCCGGACATCATTCTTGATGTGACGACTGATGACAGCCGCAGAGACATCGTGGCCGAAGGCTTTGACGCCGGCATTCACTTCGGAGAATACATTCAGAAAGACATGATTGCCGTCCGGGTATCACCGGATCAACGAGCGGCAATCGTGGGCTCTCCTGCCTACTTCGACTCGCATCCGCGGCCGAAGGCGCCACGCGATCTTCTCCAACACCGTTGCATCAACTTCCGGCACGGTGCCGCAGGTTTATACCGGTGGGAATTCGAAAAGGGAAAGAAGTCTCTTTCGGTAGCCGTCAGTGGCTCGCTGGTTGTCGACGATCTGGAACTCGTGATTCGCGGAGCGCTCGAGGGTGTAGGTCTCGCTTACGTGGCTGAACAGGAAGTCGCGACGGATCTTGCAGACGGAACACTCATGCGTGTGCTTCAGGACTGGTGTCAACCCTACCCAGGCTTCTTCATTTACTACCCCAGCCGACGGCAGAAGACCGTCGCGCTTTCGGCCCTTATCAGCACCTTGCGATGCTGAACGCGCTCAGTATAGCGGGATCATTCCCCTGAAGCGGGCATGGCGACTGGAAACCCGCGTCCGGGGTCCGGCGGAGATTTCTGTGATGTTCGTGACCCTACCGCGTTTATCGCGACCCATTATCCTGCACGCTTGTGGGATTCTGGCCAACATTACATTTGCGCCGGTACATTGATGCCAAAGGTCCACTTCCAAGCTTCGCCGTCCTTCACATAAATCGACGACCCCCAAATAGCAGAATTGATCTTCTGGCCATAGCATGTGCCGACGGCAGTACCCGTAAATGTCAGGATGCCGGCTCCCGGCGACAGCATGGTGCTCGTTGCGCCAGTGACGCTAACGCTTTTCACGTCGCATCCTTTCCCGGTCCAGTCCTTTAACGCCTCGGCCTTGTTCGGGAAATAGGTGCCAAAAATATTGATGAAGGAAATGTCCCTGGCCATCAGGGCATCAATCTTCTTAGCGTCGTGGGTTCTCCATGCTTCCCACAAGGGTCGCTCAATCGCGAGCATGGCCTCTGTGTTCGCATCGGTAGCAGAGGGTCTTGCCTCGTCCTTTTCAGGCGCTTCTTTCTCGTCAGCCGGTTTTGCAGTCGCCGCATTTGGATCGAAAACCGCAGCTTCGGCGTGGAACACTAGTTTCCATTTGTCACCGTCGCCAACGTACACACTCGCCTCCCGACGATGAGCCGGTAACGTCTCTCCGTCGCATTTGCCGTCTAAGGTTGTCGTATACGTGAGCTGCGCCGCATCCGCACCAATGGGCTTCATCTGCTCGTCGGACAGAGCGTAACTCTTGATGTCGCAATTGGCGCCAGTGTATTCCTTTGTCGCCGCTGCCTTATCGAGCTTGCCAGAGGTACCCCAACCCACAAACTTGTCCGAAAGATATGTGTCCCAGAACTTCCCGTCCTTAGACTTCCACGCCTCGTAGGCACTCTTTTCGAGCGTCACGAGTTCATCTTTCACAGGTGCGGCGGGAGTAGCCCTCTTAGCTGGTGGTGCGGCGTTCGCATAGTTCGCCGGTATCGTTCCTGCGCAGGCCGTGAAAACGAAAGCGGCCACGAAATATTTGATTCTGACCATAGCTCTCCGTCCGTCCCGAATCGCTTTCCAGCTATCGATGCCTACTCGCCGCAGAATGCCGTCACTACATCTGTTTGCCGAAGCTAAAGCCCAAATATCGTGCTCATATTCGAGAAATACTGTTCGCCGTCCATACCCGCCAGCATAGCCGCGAATGCCTTGGCGTCCTTGCCGACGAGATACCGCAACCGGTCGCTGCCGTCAGTTGCCGCCTCATAGATCGCCTCTGCAGCCACGCCAACTGCAGTGCCATTCTTGGCAACCTCCTCCATCGTCGCGCCGAACTTCTGCACCATCGTCTGATACTCCACAAGCGACTCGTCATTGTTGAATTCCATCACATTGGAAAAGTTCGTGTAAATAATACCGGGTTCAATCAGCTTCACCCGCACGCCAATCTCGCGCAACTCAAACCGTAGCGCCTCGGAGATCCCCTCCACCGCGAACTTCGTGCCGTTGTACAGCGTGCCCAGGGGATAGCTCATCTTCCCGGCAATCGAGCCTACATTCACGATCACGCCTGACCGCCTTTTTCGCATGCCCGGCATGACAGCCTGCGTAGTCGCCAGCAAACCCACCACGTTCGTCTCGAACTGCCTACGGATACTCTCCACCGAGGTCGCTTCCAGCAGTCCATACACCCCGTAGCCGGCATTGTTCACCAGCACGTCGATCGCTCGGAATCGCTCCTCGGCCTGCTTCACTGCTGCAGCAATCGAGCTATCGTCCGTTACATCCAGCGCCGTCACCAGCACATTCTCTCTTTCCGCCAACTCCCCCGCAGACTCCGGCGACCGCATCGTTGCCACTACGTTCCACCCTCGGGCTGCAAAAATCTCCGCTGAGGCCCGCCCAATCCCTGCTGAACAACCTGTAATCAAAACTGTCTGCGCCACAGCGAAGCCTCCTGTGCTTTTTATTTATCTTCAACACTTTATCTCATATTGTTTCCCTTCGTGTGCGAGCGATGTGGAAGGTTAACCTAGTCTTGAATCTTGTATCTCAAGGTTGAGATTCGTCACTCGCTGCTTGGCAGACAACTGCCGTCACGCCGCACGCGCGGAGGTTTCCTGAGACTTAATTTATGTCGATCGATGAAATGATGACAGTCGTTTGCGCGGGTATCCGTGAACAACTGATGAAAGAAATGTAAATTCGACCCGAGTCGGATTCTGGGGAGGACGACGCAGATGTCTCGCCATGGATAGGCGGATGCGCGTCTCAGCTGGCTGCACGACGTTCAAGTATGGAGGGATCGCGAACCATGCCCTGAGTTCTCAAGAGCGCGATTTCGCTCGTTGAGCCGTTACTGCCCACAAGCCGGTTCACAGACTAATATTTACCAGTAGTGCACGTAACCCAATGCCACGCTTTTGTCGCTGGCCTCAACGATCTCGCTACCCGGAGAATGCCTTTGTTAAGCGCCCCAACTCGCCGCTCCTTTCTCGCCGGAGCCGCTGCTTCCGCCCTGTCGATTTCTGCGCAGGCCTCCATCTTCCCGTGGCACATGCACCACAAAAGGCGTCTCAGCAATCCCCATGCCAGCCCTCGTGCCCGCAAGCTCTACTCCTATCTTTGGAGCATCTACGGCCACAAGACGCTCACGGGCCAGCAGGTCTCAGCCTGGAGCGGTCCCCACTCCGAGCTTGAGTACCTGCAGCGCATCACCGGCAAACAGCCCGCCATCCTCGGCCTGGACTTCATCGACCCAAACAAGTGGACCTTCGTCATCGATCGCGCCACTCGCTGGTATCTCGAAGAAGGCGGCATTCCCACGTTCTCCTGGCACTGGGGCGCTCCCGATATTGGCACTGGCTACGAGAACTCCAAGAAGGACTTTGACCTTCCCGCAGCCCTTCGCTCAGGCACGCCGCAGAATGCGGCAATGAATCGCGACCTGGCTGGCGTTGCGGATCAACTCACGATCCTGCGCGAACGTGGCATCCCTGTGCTCTGGCGCCCTCTGCATGAGTTCACCGGCACATGGTTCTGGTGGGGAAAGCACGGTCCCACGGCCTTCAAAGAGCTCTACGTCCACATGTACGACTACTTCACCAACACCCGCGGCCTGAACAACCTCATCTGGGTCGCGGCCTTCACGGCCGATGCTAAACCCGACTGGTACCCCGGTGCAGCTTACGTCGACATCGCCGGTCCCGACACCTACGTCAAGGACCACGGCAACCTGGCCCCGCTCTTCGCCGGTGTCAAGGCCATCGTGGGCGACACCAAGCCCATCTGCCTCCATGAGTGCGGCCCCATCCCCGACCCCGACCTCCTTGGTCGCGATTCGGAATGGCTCTATTTCATGACCTGGACCACAGACTTCATCATGGATCCAGAGCTCAACCCGCCAGACTTCCTGAACCGTGCCTACAACTCCGCTCGTTTCATCACGCGAGACGAGGTTCCCGACCTGAAGAACGCGTCATAGGGCTTGCCTCGCTTTTGCGCAGACGAACCACATGCATCTGAAGACAGGGAGCACATCTTTCGGAGTTGTTGATCCAGCAGCCCCTGCAGTCATACATGCTGCTGGCTTTTGCGCGACGAGCAAAGCATACCCCAACGTATGTTTTCAAGATCGTTCTTCGCGGCCGTGGCAAACTCCTTCGACTTCCGGATATCCAGCCCTGGTAGCTGAATTGTCTTTCGATCATGATATCGGCGAGCAGGAGCTTCCCCCTGATTTGCTTGACCATCTTCCGCAGACAGTCGTTGCGCGCGATCTCTGCCTGAACACAGAATCCAGCGCCCACCAGCCAATCGGCATAGCTCACAAGCGGTTGAGCATCGCCGACACATGCAATCCACGCCAGAAGGCCGTCCATTTCAGGAAGCGGACCAGTTACCTGTGTGAGGTCGCTAACGCCTACCCGGCCTTTTATGCAATACCCTCGCGAACTCTGATGCAGCGTTGGTCTTGTCGGGGAAGCGCAAAAGGCACACTCGCAAAGAACTGCATCGAAGCTCACGGCACAAAACGCAACTCCTCCGCATCTGCAAGGATGAACTGGATGCGATCGCTGAGCCCACGCTCAACCGCTTCTGCTTTTGCGTCAGCAACATTCGCCTCGGTCTGATCGATACCGATGACGCGACAATCGAAGGCTTCTGCGACGACGAAGCCGCTGGTTCCTTTACCGGAGGCTACATCCAGCACGATCGAACTGGACGTGAGATTTAACATGCCGGCCAGCTCAATCGTCAGTTCGACGCCCCGGATGGAAGCTGTCGCCGAGAAGATAATTGACTGTGTCACCGCCATAGATATTCGCGCAGCATTGCTTTGCATCCCTGATGGTCCTCAACTTTGGCGCTGGACTATTCTCGTTGGATAAGCTGTTAGCAAAATGGATCGCCAACAGGATTGACGGCGAGGGACGTTGCCTTTGCAGATTGAGATGCATCCGAAGAATGATCTAGCCTCAAGGGCGGTTGGCCGGCCCTCAACCGATCCGTCGCTGCCCAACGCTAACCTCGCATGGGTGATCTCGGCGCATGGTCTGCTCAGAATTGCGAGCGGTACGAGTGGAATTCTGATTGGGCTTTACCTTGCGAGCCTCAACAACCACGGCGCACACCTCAGCGCTGGATTAGTTGGGACATTGAGCGCGGTGTCATTCGCCGCCGAGTTGTTCGCGTCGATCCCCATGGGTCTGGCGTCGGACGCCATGCAGCCCCGATTACTGATGACGGCTGGTGCGATCGTCGGCGCGGTGGCCGTGTTTCTCTTCGCGGTGTCGGGGTCAACATCTATCTTCTTTCTGAGCAGGCTGCTCGAAGGGGTCGGCGCTGCTGCCGTCGTTCCGGCACTGCTCGCGTACCTCACCGACGCGACTGATGGCCGTCCAGCTCTACGCGTCAAGGCGATGAGTTACTTCGAGTTGACGCTGCTGGCTGGCCTGGCGCTGGGGGGCATTGTTGCGGGCCAACTCTTCCGCGTTCTCCATGCAGGCGCGTTTGCCATTGTTGCCATCGTCTACCTGGCCTGCGCCGTGACTCTCTTCATCAACGTCTCCGACAGGACACCGCGACACATGGCAAGTCCGCTCGAGGATCTGAAGCAGGTACTGCAGCTGCCTTCGATACGCCATCTAGCCCCAGTCTGGCTGTGCGTCAACTCAGTCGTAGGCCTTTGGCTTGGGCCGACGCTTCCGTTTCTTCTGACGGAACGCTCCACCAATTCCCAATATCTGGCGGGAATCTACGCTTCGAGTCCTGCAAGTGTGGGCTGGTTGCTCTTCGGGTACTCCATGGTGTTCGGCATTGGAGTCACTGTATGGAGTTTCATCCTGCCTTCCATCCGCCTCAAGACTGCCATGAGGATCACCCTCGGTGCCATGCTGCCTGTCTGTGCGGGTTTCTACCTTCTGAACCACTCCGGCAATCAATCCTCAGTCGTTCGCTGGAGCCTCGGTGCAAGCATCTCCCTTCTCATCATGGTGGAGAGCGGATTCACTCCGGCTGCCCTCGCATGGCTGGCTGGAACCCTGCCCGTCGAGTCAGGCCGGGGCGCTGCCATGGGAATCTACTCGGTACTTCTCAGTGTCGGAGCGATCATCGGCTCACTCCTTGCCGGATTTCTTGGACAGCGCTTCGCTATCGACGGACTTCTCTATGGCACCGTGTTCGTTGCCGTTGCGGCGCTGATCTTTCTCCATTGGGTTCCTCACCTCAAGTCAAAGGACGCGGAGTACAACCTATGAGCACTGAAAAATATGATCTCGCCATCATCGGCGCGGGTTCGGTCAGTTTGATCGCTGCGGACTTCGCTGTAAAGCTCGGAGCCCGCGTCGCTCTGCTGGAAAGAGATCGAATCGGCGGAGACTGCACCTGGTCGGGCTGCTTTCCCAGCAAGTCCCTTTTGAAGGTCGCTAAGGTAGCGCACGATCTCCGCACAGCTTCGACTTTCGGCATTCAATCCCAGCCTCCGGTTGTCGACATGGTGCAGGTTCGCGAATACCTCCGCTCCACGATCCGTCAGATCTATAAGGGGACGACTCCGGAAGCCCTGCGACAGAAGGGTATGGACATCCTCCTCGGGCCCGTGAGCTTCGTCGACCCGCATACCCTGACCGTCGGGGACCAGAGACTTACCGCAAAGAAGATCGTCATCGCAACTGGAGCAGAGCCAGTACTCCCACCGCTTCCAGGCCTAAGCGAAGTTCCGTTCTCAACCTATCGCCAGATCTTCGAAAATGACCATCTGCCAACTTCCATGGTGGTCATCGGCGGCGGCCCCGTTGGAGTCGAAATCGCTCAGGCGTATCAACGCCTCGGCACGCAGGTGACGATCTTTGCAGAACGCCTGCTGCCAAAAGAGGAGCCCGAAGCCTCCGAAATTCTTGTGCGGCTCTTGGAGCGCGAGGGCCTTCAGATCGTTCCCGAGAGAGCGGTTTCGGTCGAACAGGCCGGCCACCGGTCGCCGTGTACTCCGCAGGGCAAAGGATTGAATGCGACCTCTTGCTGGTGGCTGCGGGTCGCAAGCCAACCCTCGACGGCCTGAACCTTGAAGCCGCAGGTGTCAAGTACTCCGACAAGGGAATCGAGGTCAACGACCATCTCCAAACATCCACCAACAACATCTATGCTGCCGGAGATGTACTTGGCGGCGAGCAGTTCTCGCACCTCGCTGGCTGGCAGGGCTTCCAGGCAGCACGAAACGCTTTGCTGCCTGGAAGCAATTCGGGATTTCCCTCGGTGATGCCTCGCGTCACCTTCACCGACCCTGAGGTCGCACAGGTTGGGCTGACCTCGGCTCAAGCTGCCCACTCCGATGCGGTCGTCTACACCTGGCCGATCAGCAGGGTCGATAGGGCCGTGTGCGACAACGATAGCGAAGGAATGATCAAGATCATTGCTGCCTCAAGCGGAACAGTCCTCGGAGCCACCCTTGTCGGCCAACGCGCGGGCGAAGCCATTATGGAGATTGTCATGGCCATGCAGAACAAACTCCAGGTGAGTGATCTGGCGAGCACGATTCATCCTTATCCGACCTACAACTCAGGAATTCAACTGCTCGCAACAGAAATGGCAGTTGAACACAGCCTGACTGGAGTCTCCGGGACACTACTTCGCGCGGCCTCCCGACTTGCGCGATGAACCGCTCTAAGCTCCAGCCGCCGAGCAGGTTGCCCTCGGGCGTGTGGCCCGGCGTTTCGAGAATATGCAGGGATATTCCACCTATCTTGACCACATCGCCGTCGCTCACGGCATGGTTGGGAAACTCGGCGTGAGCCTTCTCACCAAAGACGATGACCGCGCCGGTGAGGTCAGCCAACTCACGATGGCCGCTGACAAAGTCTGCATGAAGATGGGTTTCGAGCACATGCGTGATTTTGAGGCCCTGGGCCGCAGCCTCCTCCATGTATTGCTCCACATCGCGCTGGGGATCAACCACCACGGCCTCGTCGTCGGAGCCGATGAGGTAGGACGCGTGAGCAAGACAGCCAAGATAAAACTGCTTAAAGTACGTTGGTGCTCCTCGCGCGGGTCTGCGATCAGGAGGGCCACTTGATCTATCAGGATGAGATTGCGCCTGCGAGCTCACTCTCGTCCACCTTGGGGTGATTCGCTCTTTGGATGCTCATCGGGAGCTACCATGCCACTTCCGTAACGTAGTGACTGAAGCACCCCCCCAATTTCATGTCATAAAAGTAACACTGGAAAGGGTGAGCATGTAACTCCAGCAGTTTGATTCTCTTACTTCTAATGCAGCATTATGTGAAAGACGTATTAGGAGGCAGACGAATGGATGTCGTCTCTGCTCGAAAGGACCGCCCGTCATGACCTTCAATCGTAGAAGCTTTATCAACGGCATTAGCACCAGCATTGCGGCATTTGGCGCACTCGGACTTTCATCCAGTACCTCCGGTGCTCAGTTGATCGATAAGCACTCGGATTGGAAGTCTGGCGAGTTTGATTCGCTCCTCAAGGTTTCTGCGCGCGCAAAGCAGGTCTACGATGTTCGTCCGATCGCCGAAGGCAAGTTTCTCAATAACCTCAAGAATTCGCTCAATGGCTTCCATTTTGGATTCAATATTCCGGTGGATCAAATCAAGCTGGTAGCCGCACTACATGGACCTTCGAATATGCTCAATTTTGACGATTCCATGTGGGAGAAGTACCGTCTGGGCGAATGGCTAAAAGTCGGTGACCCCAAGACCGGCAAGCCATCTGTCCGCAATATCTATTTTTCCAAGAAGCCCGCTACTTCCAGAGACACACAGGACCTGGCTTCGATTTACCAGGACACCTCGATCGAACGACTTCAGGAAAGAGGCGTGAAATTCCTTAGCTGTCATACGGCAACCGAGGAACAGGTTCACGCGCTGGTGGAGCAATACGCTCTCAAAACTCCGATCGGCGAGATCGTGAAAGACCTGGAGGCACACACGCTGCCAGGAGTTCTGATTGTTCCGGCCATGGTTGCCACCATCTCCCTGTTACAGTCCAAGGGGCACTATACCTACATCACCGTTTAATGAAAGATAGATTGACAATGTTCAAGCTGGTATTCGTGCTTACATCGCTCTTCGCTCTAACGTCGCAGGCACAGACGGTGCCTCCATGGAGCAAAGGCCTGAACGACCCTGCGGCCAACAGAGGCTTCGTATTCGAGGTACCAGACATAGATAACGTTCCCGATCTGCACGGCAATCCTGTTGGTGCGAAGTTAGTTCTATTCATCGGTGGCAACCAGTTTTTCGTGCTTCCGAAGCTTATTTCCGGATTTGAAAAACTGCATCCTGAACTTGCTGGCCATATCTTCTATGAGACCTTACCTCCCGGGGTTTTGCTGAAACAGATGGCTCACGGCAACAGGGTTACCCTTGGCAACCTGACCATCGGTATTGCACCGGATATCTATGAGGCGGGAGCCAGGGAATTGGAAAAACTCCAGAAAGACGGTCGCGTAGAAAAAGTTGTTCCTTACACCACAAACGACCTGGAGATAATGGTGCAGTCCGGGAATCCAATGCACATCGCCAGCTTGAAGGATCTCGCTCGAGAAAACGTCCGAGCCTCGATGCCGAACCCGGAGTACGAGGGTGTCGCAAACCAGATCATCGCCTCACTCAAGAAGACGGGAGGCGAGGAACTCGCGACTCAGGTCTACCAGTCACGAGTCGCGACCGGCGGCGTCTTTCTTACGCAGATTCATCATCGTCAAACGCCCATGCGCATCCTGAAGAATGAGAGTGACGTTGGCGTTGTCTGGACGTCCGAAGTGATCTTTCAGCAAAAGATCGGCAATCGAATCGAGGGAGTCGAAATACCGCCGAGCGAAAATACCACCGCTGTTTACGCAGCAGGGCTAGTGACGAATGCGTCCCATCGTTCTGCAGCCGTTGCGTGGCTCGAATATCTGCAATCGGATCAAGCACAAGCCGCTTATCGCGAATTCGGGTTTAAGTCTGTCACTACCCATCAAGGACACGAGTGAGACAGGCCTCGACAGTCTTTGCGCTCGCTGGACTCACTCTGGCTGTGTACGTGGGGTCGATCGTAGGCGGTCTTCGAGTCAAGGACCTGTCGTCCCTTCAGGGCACCATCGAACGTCATCCCGGAACGGCGTGGAAGGCACCTTCGCCCGACTCCATTCCGAACAATGCGAAAGGCGATAGCATCCGTCGCGGCTTATTGATTTTCAACGAGACTCCTCTCTATGCAAGTCGCTACACGGGCGCAAAGTTGAGTTGCTCCAGCTGCCACGCAGAAGCGGGAATGCAGCCCTTTGCCTCTCCTGTGGTCGACCTTCCTGCTCTCTTCCCTATGTATAATGAGCGCGCTGGCCACATAATCAGCCTGAGAGATCGCATACAGGAGTGCTTCGTCCGCAGTGAAAACGGCCGGCCCCTCGAATACGACGGAGAGCCAATGCGAAATATCGTCGATTACATCAACTGGCTCTCCACACCCCAGCCAAACCGCCAGCCCTTTCGAGGACGCGGGCTCGTCAGTCTTCCCGACCGGAAACCAGACCCCGTCCACGGGCGAGCTATCTATGCAATGCAATGCGCGGGTTGCCACGGAGATAGCGGTGAGGGACGTGCACCACTTTTCCCCCCGCTGTATGGTAACGACTCGTTCAATGACGGCGCTGGAATGAACGGCATGCGTAAGATGGCGGCTTTCGTACAACACAACATGCCTCAGAACCGCAAGGGTCTTCTCTCTCCACAAGATGCGTTCGATGTGTCCGCGTACATTCATGAACAACCGCGGCCGTCTTTCAATAATGCGTATAAGAAATTCTGAGCCATTCCTGCTGATGCCGTAGTCTTGATCTTTCCTGCGCAACGCCTTCGATTCCCTATCGACCATCTCTGCGATGTTGAGCATCAAGATTCATTCAACCGTGCAGGTGGAAGGGATCATCTTGCTCAAATCAAAAGCCGCTGGATCGTCAATGGTCAGGCAATTGCACGTAACACGAAGAACCTGAGCAATATTCGGCAGGGAGAGCAGGTTGCTGAACTGGGATCTCTGCCGGACTTTAATAGTGGTTCCAGACCGCGTCTCCGCCGACGTATACTTACGCGTCAAAGAGCAAACGCATACCTACTGTTGCCCAACGAATCCAACTCGAGCAGCCAGAACCTCCCTCGGGGGCGGCGGTGGAATATCGCCTGGCTGCTTGGGTTAGGCGTTCTAGTCAACTACTTTGACAGGGTTAACCTCTCCGTCTCGCATGCAGCGCTCTATACTGCATTTGGCGTCTCGAACATCACGTTCGGTTATCTTTCGGGGGCTTACAACTGGACGTACGCCATGTGCCAACTGCCGGTTGGTGTGCTGCTGGATCGATTCGGCGTACGGCGGGTTGGCCGGATCAGCACAGCAATCTGGAGCATCGCCTCTTTTGCGGCAGCCGCGAGTACCGGCGTCGGAGCCCTGTTCGGCGCCAGATTTCTGCTAGGCGTGGGCGAGGCGCCGACCTTTCCGGCAAACGCGAAGGCCATCGGCTATTGGTTTCCGCCGAAAGAGCGCAGCTTTGCCACCTCCATCTTCGACGCCGCGGCTAAATTCTCCTCGGCCCTCGGGGTGCCGATCATTGGCATACTGCTACTGAAGATTGGGTGGAGATGGAGTTTCGCCGCGACTGGCCTGATCAGCTTTTTGTACTTCCTGCTGTTCACGAAGGTCTACAGCGACCCCAAGGACGATCCGTTGCTGAGCGATGCCGAGCGGGCATACATCTCGGATGTTGAGCCCGATATTTTGCAAGAGCCGGAACCCAAGGCTGCATCGCTTGGCTACTTGCTTCGCCAACGCAAGGTGTTGGGTCTGGCGTTGGGCTTTGGATCGTACAACTACACGTTCTATCTGCTGCTAACGTGGTTGCCAAGCTATCTGTCATATGCGCTGCACATCGACCTTCTCCACTCGTTTCTCTATACCGGCGTTCCGTGGCTCTTCGCGACAGTCACCGATCTAGCAGGCGGCTGGGTGTCGGACTCGCTGATCCAGCGAGGTTGGGACGCAAACCGCGTTCGCAAGACTGTGCTGGTGTGCGGAACCGCTTTCGGGCTCGGCATCGTTGGTGCAGCACACGCGCATACGGCCTTCCGTGCACTAATCTGGATCAGTATTTCGATAGGAGGACTTTCGGCAGCGGCACCAGTTGGCTGGTCGATTCCCTCGCTGATCTCTCCGCGCGGCAGTGTCGGATCGGTGGGAGGCATCCTCAACTTTTCGAATCAGCTCTCCGGCATCGCCGCGCCGATCATCACCGGCTACGTGGTCGCAGCGACACGATCCTACGCGTGGGCCTTTGGCATCTCAGCAATCTATTTAGTGATTGGGATCGGCAGTTACATCCTGCTCCTCGGCAAGATCGAACCCGTCGAGCCGCAACCCGCCATTTAGTGTTTCGCTGGATACTTCTGAGTAAAGTTAGTCCGCGAATTTCTGACCTCGAAACTCCCGTTTTTCGCTGCGATTAATTCCAGGAAGTGGCCGGTATCAGGACCCTGAATATTCGCGATGTATCGCTCGGCCGTATTGTGCGCCGAACTGCCTTCATCTGAGTAGTGCAGCTGCCACTGGGTCTCCAGTCCGGGTGCTTTCGAGAGCGTCTCCAGCGTTGGGATGGAGCCACCCTTCTTCGCGCCATTGTCCATGATCGAGATGCGCGCGTGGATGGCGTCGACCAATGCCGGGCTCGAACTATGGTACCAGCCGTGATGCGAGACAATGAGAATGTCGACATGCCCAAGCTTGTTCGACGGGCACATCAGTTGCATCTCCTTATCCCAGGTGAGGTCGCCGAGATCGAGAATCTTGAGCTTGCCAAAGGTGATTTCGGTACCGAGCGAGCGAGCGTTCTCCGTCTGGTCGGCGGAACGCACCTCGGAGACTTTGCAGTAGGAATTGGGCTCGCCGGCTCCGGGGAGTGCGTTCGCAATCAGCGAACCATCCGCGCTGATCACACGCACGGTCATCCCCTGAATGGGAAGAAGATCGCCAGGATGAGCGAGGATCCGTTGCGATTTTCCGGTGGCGAGGACCTTCTGGTACTCCGCATATCCATGCTCGGTTACTCCGTGATCCAGCTCACGGTTGGGGCCGTGGTCGATAAAGGTGCCGACTGGAATGCGGGAGACGAGTTGCGGAACTCCGCCTACGTGATCCTCGTGATAGTGCGTGAGCAGCACATAGTCAATCCTCGACAGGCCGGCTTGTTTGGCCACGTCTACGATACGGTTGGCATCACGGTATTCGTGGTCGGGCCAGCCCGTATCGATTAGGAGCGAGTGTCCTTCGGGCGTAACGAAGAGTGTGGACTGACCACCCTCGACATCCACGAAGTAGACCTTCAATTGACCAGCCGTGGTGCCGTGGCTGGCACCCTTGGCGGTTTGCGCAAAGGACATGCTCGATGCCAGGAGGGCAATCAGCGACAGTGTGGCGTGGAATGGGGTGATCTTCATAGTGCTCCTCATGGGTCTGGCTAGTGAACATCTTTCAGTGAATCTCGGGAACCTTGGGCGCAACGGTCGCACGCATCGAACCCGTCGAGATGCCTCCGTCAACCAGCAGCGTCTGGCCGGTGATGTAACGGCTTGCCTCGGAGGCAAGAAACACGATAGCACCATCGAGGTCATCGGGGGCGCCTGGTCGTTTCAGGGGGATCCGATCGACCAAATAATCGACCCATTCCTTGTTCTCGTAGAGGACCTTGTTCTGTGCAGTCTCAAACCATCCTGGGGCAAGGCAGTTGACCGTGATGCCGTACTTTCCCCAGTCGTCGGCAAGGCTCATCGTGAGCTGCCGAATGCCGCCGCGGCTGGCTCCGTAGGGAGCGAGGCCGGCGTAACCGAAGACGCTCGTCACGGAGCCGATGTTGACGATACGCCCATACCCATGGGGCACCATGCGTTTTGCGATCTGCTGAGCGACGAAAAAGCTGCCTCGCAGATTCGTGTCAAGGATCAGATTCCAATCGTCCCATGTCACGTTGAGCGCGGGCTTGCGCACATTACAGCCAGCATTATTGACGAGGATATCGATGCGCCCGAAGCTGGCTTCCGCGGCTTCCGCCATCGCTTCGATACTGCGCTGCTCCCGCACGTCCAATTCGAGTGGAATGGCGCGCCGGCCCAGCGCCTCGATCTCGTCGATGAATGGAAGCAGATCGTCCTTGCGCCGGCTGGTGATGATAAGGTCAGCACCGGCCCTGGCCAGCGCCCGAGCGAAGTACTGGCCCAGCCCTCGGCTGGTACCCGTTACCAGTGCAACCTGCCCGGCAAGATCAAAGAGTGGATTGGTCATTGTTGGCCTCCAGCCTCTTGGGAGGCGCCGCGCCGCGGATCCAGGACGATCTTCATCAGGTTAGGCTCACGCGCATGCAGGCGCTCGAACCACGATGGCCCGTCGCTGAGCGGAGCAATCGCGGTGATCAACGAATCAACTTTGATTTTTCCGCTCGCGATCAATTCAATGGCCTGCGGATATTCTCCGGCCGAAGCGCACGAACCCTGCAGGCGGATCTGGCGGGAAACCACCTTTTGGAGGGGCAGCATGATCTGCGGCGAGATGTTGCCGACCAGCGCCACGGTCCCACCCTTACGGGCGCAATCGATGGCCCCCACGATCGTTTCCTCACGGCCAACGGCCTCCAGCACCACGTCGACGCCATTGCCACCGGTCTGTTGCAGGATCTCCTCGATCAGAGGCGTACCGGAAGCCAGAAAGGTGCGGTCTGCCCCAAGCTTCTCCGCCAATGCGAGCCGCGTTGCATCCACGTCTGCGATAAAGACGCTCGAGCACCCCGCGGCGCGCGCTGCCTGCAAGAGCAGCAAGCCGATCATGCCTGCGCCAATCACCAGCACCGTGTCCCCTGCCTTCATCTGCGAGACGGCCACACCGTGCAGCGCTACGGAAACGGCTTCGAGCATCGCCGCTTCGGCGAAGGAAAAGCTGTCCGGAAGCCGATAGGCAATGCGCGCCGGCACGGTAAGGAACTCTGCAAAAGCCCCGGCGCGGCGGAATTCCTCGCAGGAGACGCCGATTACCTGACGCTGATTGCAGAGATTCACGTCACCCTTCAGACAGTATTCGCATTGGCCGCAATAGACGGTGGAGTCGAACGTAACGCGATCGCCCAGCTTGAAGTTCGTCACCTTGGATCCCACGCCAGCTACGATTCCCGCCGCCTCGTGGCCCATCACGATGGGAGGGATACGCCGGCCTGTCGAACCATCGTATCCATGGACGTCGCTGCCGCAGATGCCGCAGGCCGAGACCTGGATGAGGATCTCGTCGGGGCCCGGAACAGGATTGGGCAGGTCCTTGACTTCGAGATGGTTGTACTCCGATAGAAGCAAAGCCTTCATCTAATCCTCCATCCACTTGGCCTTAAAGGTGGAACCAATAAATACACTAAAATAATGAAAGCCTTTACATGGTCGTAAAGAGTATACCGAGATGTCCGAATTTCACGTAAATCTATGAACATCAAAGCTGTTGCGAAGCGCGCAAAGGTTTCAACTGCCACGGTATCGCGAACGATGAACGGGTCTGCAAAGGTGAGTCCCGAGACTGCGGAAAGAGTGCGTCAGGCAATCGAGGCCCTGAACTTTTACCCGGACACCAATGCGCGCGCACTGGGTTCTGGCCGGAGCAACCTCTTCGGCCTGATCATCTCGGATATTACGAACCCGTTCTTTCCCGAACTCGTGAAGTCGTTTGAAGATATCGCGGTGTTGCACGGCCAGGAAGTCCTGATTGCGAATACAAATTACGACCCTGAACGAATGAAGATCTGCGTTCGGCGAATGCTGCAGCGCAAGGTGGACGGGGTTGCGATTATGACGTCGGAGATGGACGATCGCCTGATCGAGGACTTCAGTCGCAGACATATTCCGCTGGTGTTTCTCGATACTGCTCCGCCTGTGCCCGGAGTAAGTTGTGTTCGTATCGACTACTCCGCTGGTATCGATGCGGCGGTGAACCACCTAATCAAACTGGGGCACAACCGGATTGCGTTTATCAGCGGCCCCATGCGACTCGCTTCGGCACGGATGCGCTACAAGACATTTATGGAGAGCACGGCGCGGGATCATCTGGATGACAATCCAAAACTGATTGAAGAGGGCAATCACAGGGTTGATGGCGGGCATGATGCGATGCAGCGGATTCTCGCTTCGGGAGCTCGGCCAACGGCTGTGATGGCATCGAACGACCTTACGGCGATTGGCGCGATGGGCGCGATTGCTGATGCCGGACTGCGGGTACCCGAGGATATCTCGGTAGTCGGTTACGACGATATTCAGTTGAGCGCATTCACCATGCCTCCCCTCACGACAGTAAGCCTGCCCCGAGCAGAGATTGCGAATGCGGCATTTAATGCACTATGGCACGCGAAGCAATCGGAAGAACCCACACTAGTGCCGGGCGAACAGCATATGGTTCTACCGACCCTCGTCATCCGCAAATCGACGGGCCACGCTACGCAATAGTCAAGCTGTGCTAATCGTGCATTCCGAGGCAGTCAGCAGAATTGATTACAACGCCATTCCAATTTAGCAAAGGAACCTTATGAAACGCCTCCAATCCAGCCTGGTGTGGACAACCCTTATTGCGAGTCTGACGATTAGCCCGGTGGCGATGAGCGCACAAGGGCCAAGCGATATTCACTATGATGATGTGAGCAAGGTATTTCGCATTGATGCTGGCGGAGTGACTTATGCCTTCGGCATCAACAATGTGGGTGAGTTGCAGCCTGTCTACTGGGGACGACAGTTGGGAAGTGCAGATGCGTTTCCGGCGACAATGACGGAGCCGCCCGCTGCTTCATTCGACTCGCCGGCAACGACGACGCTGAATGAATATGCAGGATGGGGTGGAGGGCTTTACGTCGAGCCGGCACTGAAGGTCACTTTTCCCGATGGCAACCGCGATCTCGTGCTGCACTATGTTTCACACACGATCAAGGGCGATGGGTTGACCATCATGCTGAAGGATATTGATCGGGAGTTGTTTGTAGAACTGCACTATATCGTTGACGATGCAACTGGAATTGTTGGACGCTCCGCAGTCATCATGAATAAGACAGAATCTCCCATCATGATTGAAGACGCCGCAGCCGCAACATGGAGCCTGCCCCGAGGTACCGACTACTCGTTGCGCTACCTGACCGGACGCTGGGCGGGCGAGGATAGCCTTCAAAAGCAACCGATCCGCCCCGGCGAGACAGTGCTCGAGAGCAAACGTGGATCGACTGGGCATCAGAATAATCCCTGGTTCGCAATTGAGCGAGGAGACGATTCGGACGAAGACAACGGCAATGTCTGGTTCGGTGCACTGGCGTGGAGCGGCTCTTGGCGCATTACGGTGGAGCAGGATCAGTTGCAGCAGATTCGCGTGACCGGCGGCTTCAATCCATTCGACTTTGGATACCAGTTATTGCCCGGCAAGCAGCTTGAGACACCTGTATTTTACGGCGGCTATTCACACCATGGAATCGGTGGCGCATCGCGGCTGCTGCATCGGTTTGAGCTGACGAAGATCGTTCCGGAAGCGCCGTCGCCGAGGCCGCGACCGGTCATCTATAACTCGTGGGAAGCTACGGGGTTCAATGTGGATGAACGGGGACAGGAGGCGCTCGCAGAAAAGGCGGCGTCGATCGGAGTCGAGCGCTTCATTATGGATGACGGTTGGTTTGGCCAGCGGAAGGATGACCACGCAGGACTAGGCGACTGGTATGTTAATCAGCAAAAGTTTCCACATGGGCTGAAGCCTCTTATCGACAAGGTGCACTCACTGGGAATGGACTTTGGCCTTTGGGTAGAGCCAGAGATGGTGAATCCGGATAGCGATCTTTATCGGAAGCATCCAGACTGGGTGTTGAATTTTACTGGGCGTCCCCGCACCGAGCAGCGGAATCAACTGGTGCTGAATCTCGCACGGCCAGATGTTCGTGATTATGTGTACGGATTTCTAGACAACCTGCTTAGCCACAATCAGATTGCATTCTTGAAGTGGGACTACAACCGCAACTGGTCCGAGCCGGGCTGGCCAGCTGTTGCTCCGGATGAGCAGAAGGCAGTGTATGTGGACTATGTGCGAAATCTTTATAGCATCCTTCGGGAGCTACGCACGAAATATCCGAACGTTGAGATTGAATCCTGCTCTGGTGGCGGCGGTCGTGTGGACCTCGGAATTCTGGGACTGACGGATGAGGTATGGCCATCGGACAACACGGACCCCTTTGACCGGCTGCGAATTCAGGATGGATTTACTTACGCGTATACCCCAGGCGTGATGATGGCGTGGGTGACGGACTCGCCAAACTGGGTAAATAACCGGACTACAAGTGTGACGTATCGGTTTCTATCGTCGATGCAGGGATCGCTCGGTGTAGGCGCCAATTTGAATCACTGGACACCCGAGGAATTTGCAACTGCAAAAGAATTAATTGCTGCCTACAAGGGAATTCGCGAGACGGTGCAACATGGATCTCTGTACCGGTTGGTCTCGCCCGAGAATGGCAGCGACGAATCTGTCACCGAATCGGTCTCACTGAATAAGAAGCAGGGCGTGCTGTTTACGTTTCTCCACTCCAGCCACATGGGGTATCCCTTCCCGCGAGTCTACCTGCGAGGTCTGGATCCAAAGATCGAGTACCGTGTAACCGCGATCTCCGGCGCCCTCGCAAAAGGTTCGCCCGTCGCAGAGAGCGGGAGCTACTGGATGTCGCATGGCATGGACGTAGAGTTACGCGGTGACTTTCAAGCTGCGGCATTCCGGTTTGACGCCGAAGGCGTGAATCCAAGCCACTAAGCGGAGATTCATGGAGAGCGGGCAGCAGAGAGTCATCTCTACTGCCCGCTTTGCTTTGCTTATACGGCTTCTAAGGGTACCGTCTTTAGGTTGAACTCTACGGTCTGCGTGCCAAGACGGGGATGCTTGGCAGTGAGCCGCACCTTTCCCGCTATCTCCTTCGCACGAATCCAAACAGCACCGGTGCCTCCGATCAGTGCGAATGGATTGTCACCAATGAGTTGCGCTGGACCCTCAAGCGTGAAGACGATGGGATCGTTTGCGTAGGTGCGGATTGCATCAAACTGGTCGGTGACACGAAGGACGACCCGCGTAGTGTCCGCACCGTCGGCCTTTAGAGTGAGATCGTCGGGCGACAGGGTGAATTTTCTGTCGTCGCCAGCACCTGAGAGAGATTTGGAGATCACTTGCTTGCCGTTGATGAAGCCGTCGATGCGCAGGTCGCCCCAGGCGATGCCGAACTGCTTGCGATCGATCTTGTCCAGTTCGAGGACGAAGGGCGGATACGTGAGGTGCTCGAACTCTTCGCGGTCTGGATCAAGTTCGGCGATGAGTCTCCAGGGGTTGCTCTCCACGCTTTGCTCGCGGAGATAGAACTTGAGGTGGTCGCAGTTGGAGCACACGACCGCTTTGGTGAAATTGGTTGATTCATCGCTGCTGGCCCAGTGGAATGCTGGCTCGAGAACAATCTCTTCGGACGGGGTGCACTGTGATTTGTAGAAACCTGCGGCAGGTTTATTCTCGCGAAAAATATCAGTAACGCCGTGGTAGCAGATGCGATCGCCGGCACCGAAGTTGGCGTGGGTGTTGTAGTCGAAGGCGCACCAGCCGATGCCGCCGGCGTACTGCGGATCTGAGGCAAGCTGATTGTGGATGCGTGCATGGCGCAGAGTGTGCTCGCGCTGGCGCTCGTCATCATCGGTAGTCTTGGTGGGGAAGGTGTGGCCAACGAACTCAGTATTAAGGTACCGGGGATGGTTGGGCTTTTTGAGCGGGAAGCCGAAGTCGTTCATGGTAAAGACATCTTCTAAAAACTCGGACTCCTGAAAATACCGGATACCTCCGGTCTGGCGCGTGGTGTCGAGTGCATGAGCGAAGGCGTTGGTGCGGGTGTAGAAGCTGTGATCGTCGAGCGACTCGTTGATACGGACGCCCCACAGGATAATGGATGGATGATTCCAATCGCGTCGAATCATCCGGCCAACGTTGTCGATAGCGATCTGCTTCCAGGGTTTGGGGCCAATGTGCTGCCAGCCCGGAATCTCCTCCAGGACCAGCAGGCCGATCTCGTCACAGCGATCGAGGAAGTGACGAGATTGCGGATAATGGGAGGTGCGGACGATATTTAAATGAAGCCCTGTGCGCAGAATATCGGCGTCCTTGCGCTGCACGCGGGCGGGCATGGCCTGACCGACAAAGGGGAAGGTCTGGTGACGATCGAGCCCGCGGAGTTTGATGATCTTGCCGTTCAGCGAAAAGCCGTGATCAGTAAAAGTCGCTTCGCGGAAACCGATGCGGCGTGAATCCTCGTCAACGGGCTTGCCTGCGTCGAGCAGCCGGACGTGTACGGTGTAGAGATTGGGATGCTCCAATTCCCAGAGCTTGATATTCCCGAGACCAGTCAGCGAAATCCTGTGACGCGCGGGATCAGTGGTCGTCTGCGTGCTGGCATATACCGGCGCAGATGTGGTCGGATCCATCGAGGCATTCGGGTCGGTCGTGTCCGTCATGCTTTCAGGGCTACTACCCTTTGCAATCACACGGTCTCCGTCGCGCAGTTCGACTTCAAGAGCCAGATGATTGGATGGATGGCCGGCGAGAAAGACATCCACGTCGACACTCGGGTTAGCAGTAAGCGCATCCTTCGGACGAGCAAAGATGTTGTCAATGTAGGTGGGAGAAACGATGCGGAGAGCGACCTCGCGATAGATGCCGCCAAAGGTCATGTAGTCGATCTCGTAACCGAAGGGCGGAATATCGGGACGTTCGGTAGAGTCTACCTGGACAACAAGCACGTTCTCCGCGTCATGGTGGAGGTGATCTGTAAGTTCAAACGAGAAAGGTGTGAAGCCACCTTTATATTCGCCAAGCGGGATGCCATTAATCCAGGCAGTCGATGCAGTCATCACGCCTTCAAAGTCCACGAAAACACGCTTGCCCTTGGCCGCTGCGGGATAACGAAAGCGACGACGGTAGGTCGAGATGAACTCATAGTTTTTATCATTGAAGTTGTGCCAGGGAAGACTCACGTTGGTGTGAGGAATGATGACGGATTCGAATGCAGCATCGTTGAACTCCGCCAGGTGGGCGCCTTCGACCTTCGACGGATGATAGCGCCACTTGCGATTGATGGGCAGCACAGTGCGGATCTGGCTTCCTTGTTCACCAGCGAACGCTGCGGCGGATGGAAGAGCAGAGGCGGCGATGACTGTCCCAGTTGCTTTGATGAAGTCGCGTCTTAACATGAATTGTCTCCGAAGTGAATGGGCTACTTGAATTGCACTCGAGGCTAGCTAGTTTTCTTCAATGATGACCAGGTCCCAGGGGGCCAGATCGATGCTCTGTGATGTGTCGATGTGCTTGCTGGTAAGGAGATCCATACCAGCGTGCTGATGGTACGTAAAGGTCTGTGGCGAACTGGAGTAGTTGAGGAAGTAGTGCAGTGTCTTGCCGTCGCCATTGACACCGCTCTTCTCGATCAGGTGAGGAGGAAGCGCGGCCGGCGTCGCAACGTGGGCATCCGCGAGGGCGTCGCGAACGACATCCTGCTGCAAGGTGTCGGAGAGGTAAGTACCTTCGTATGTGAGCGTTCCACTACCAAATTGATTCCGCGTAATGGCGGGCCAGCGACCGAAGAAGGGATGCTCATAGTAGGCGAGGGGTTTGGCATGTTCAAGCTGCAGAAACTCGGCCCAGTACATCACTTTGTTGTCATCGCCAGCTTTGAAGGGATCACCCTTGAGCGCGAGGGGTTTCTCAAGGTTGGAGAACTCCTGATAGCTGATGCCAGTGGCCTCGCGCAGAGGACCCGGCGCTCGCTCTGAGCGAACCGCCGAGTTCTCATTCGCGAAACCACTCTTGAAACACATCAGGACGTGACCGCCGCCTTTGACATAGTCGGAGATTTTCTGCAGGAGCGCGTCATCCGCGATATAGAGCGGGGGAATCACGATGAGCTTGTATTTTGAAAAGTCCGCGTCTTCAGGAAAGATGAAGTCGGCGCCCACGTTGTTGTTGTAGAGGGCGAGATGTAGTTGATCGACAAGCGACTTGTAGTCGGCAACGGGTGCGCCCATCCTCCACTGGTGCGCAGCCGCCAGGGCGAACGGCATGAAGTCGAGCGCATTCGCTGAGTCGACGCTGTAGAGAATCGCAACGTCATTCTTAATCTTGAGATTGACGAGCTGTGGGCCAATCTTCTGGAGTTCATGCGCGGTACGGGACACCTCGGCATAAGCGCGATTCGGTTCGAGATCGTGCGATAAGACGCCCTTCCAATACGTCTCCTGGCCGGAAGGAATCGAGGACCAGTGCCAATACTCGACCATGTTGGCGCCGCTGGATAAATGGGTATAGACATCGAGACGAAGCTGTCCATCGTAAGGCGGATATTGATAAGCAGATGACCAGTCCGTGGTCTGCGCGTTCGTCTCGGTGACGAGGAAATTAGTGTGCTTGAGGGAGCGAGTGTAGTCCCCCTGCTCGGCCTGGGCCTGTCCATCCATGTGGTCCTGCGTGCCGTGGTAAGGATTATTAGAAGCGATGTCCAGCACCTTCGCAACTTCATACTCGTTGACGTCGCGGCGCATGGAGCCGCCAAAGTCCTGGGTGACGAACTGGTCGGGGCGGCGATATTCACGAACCAGAGCGGCCTGCCACGCGAGAAAGTTCGTGACGCGCATCTGTTCCCAACGAGACCACTCCAGCTTGTAGCCGGTGCTGATGGTACTGTCGCGAGTCGGCATATTCTCCCAGCCATTGACGTCCTGTCCCCAGTAGTTCAGACCCCACGCTTTGTTGAGATTATCGGTGGTTCCGAACTTCTGCTTCAGGTGATTGACGAAGCCGACAAACACATCGTGATTGGAAGCTCCATAGGAGGAGGTTTCGTTATCGATCTGCCAGCCGATGACCGTAGGGTTATCTCGATAGTGTTCGACCAGGTTGCGGATGAGGCGCTGCGCATAGAAGCGATAGGTGGGGTTGTCAGTGTCCATGTTCTGGCGCATCCCATAGAAGGTCGGTGCGCCACCCAGTGGACGTGCAAGGATCTCCGGATGTGCGTGATACATCCAGGTTGGAATTGAGTAAGTCGGAGTGCCCATGATGACCTTGATGCCTGCCTTGCCCATGGCATCAACCACGCGGTCCATCCACGCGTACTTGAATTCACCGTCTTCTGGCTCCCAGAGGCTCCAGGTCGATTCGCCCATGCGAACGACCGTGATGTCTGCGGCCTTCATAAGAGCGACGTCCTTGTCCAGACGCTCGTACGGGTTGTACTCGCTGTAATAGGCCGCACCATAAAGTACGTTCGACATCGTGCCGGGCGCTGTTGGTGGCGTAACTGGAACCTGCTGAGCAACACCAGGTAGCGCCATCAGAGCGAGCGCACCGACGATCACAGAGGAGATGCAAATGGAGCGATTCATAGGAGTGATTTCCATGGGTTTCGTTTGCTATTGCGTGGGAGAACGTACGCTCTCGTCATAGAGCGGCAGAGTGTGGAGACGAATGCGGACGACGCTCGAATTGCCGCTGTGGAAGTTGAGGCCGCGGTCGGTCTGATCGCCGTTCCAGATGCGCGAGGTCTGCCATGTACCTTTGACGTACTGCCCTTCTTCCGCGCGCAGAATTTCGATTTGTTCATTGCCAGGTTTGTCACCCGTTGCTGAGGCAAGTTCAAAGCTCACGCTCGCATCGAAACCAGTGACGAGGAATTCGAATGGGCCAAGCTGAGCGACCATGGCGCGGCCGCTGACATCCGGAGTGCCTGGCGGCATCTCTCCGTCCCGCTGGGGATAGCCAAAGGAGACAATAGCGTCGACTCCAGGAAAATGCAGCTTTTGTCTCGGCATGCCCTTTTGCTCAACAGCGGTTTGAAGTTTACCTTCAAGGTTTAGCTGGGCAACCTCGTTGGCCATGGGTAAAAGTAGTGCGTAATTTTCTGAGAGGTAGGTCGGAATTTTGTCGTCGGTGATGGTCCAGTCGGTGTAGTCAATGCCGAAGGGCGAGAACCCAATCGCTCCATGGCCCAGTGCGTAAAAAAAGTTGCTCCCAAAGTCTTTGGAGAGCAATGTCTCGGGTATGAAGAGGGGGTTATCGTCACGACCATAAGCGGCGATCACCTGATGGTAAAAAGCATGATCGTGTGAGTAAAAGTCGGGAGCGAGGATGTCAATTGCCGGTGCCACTGACTTCCAGATATTGATGTTGCCCTGTTGAGGGCCGCCGCTGGGATACTCCTGACCTGCGCTCGCACGATTGCGGTTTTCAAGTGCATCCACTGGATAGGTCAACCAGACATTGCAGTACATTGGCAGAGCATATTCGGCTTTGCCAGCCTTGGCGACTTGATTGATGTAGCTTGCGGTAGAGTATGCAGCGAAGCGCTCATCGGCATCGGAGCCAAAGACCTTGGACCACGTGCCACCGGGGGAATGGAGAGCGGCAGTGAGCGTGGACGGAACGTCTCCGGCGAATTGTTGATTGGCCGCGGCAGAGTAGTCTCGCACGGACCCGATGGAACCAGACTCATTCTCCACCTGAATCATGATGACAGTGTGCTGTGCGCCATCGATCGCTTTGAGGTGTCGCATCAAGGCGACGAACGCAAGTTTGTCGGCCTCAAGGTTGGTGGCAGAATTCGGCGAGAGTACGTCAAGGATCTTGCCATACGAACTCACTTCACGCGGATATTTTTGAGGGTCAGTTTTGATCCACTCGGGTACGTAGTGGTCCTGACCGTTTTTCCATGTTCCGAACCAGAGGAGAACGAGGCGAAGGTGATGCTCGCGGGCCCCATTGACCAGAAGATCGACGTTCGCAAAGTCGAAGCTTCCCTGCTTTGGCTCCATCTGCTCCCAATACACGGGGGCCTCGACGGTGTTGACATGAAGGTCTTCGACGGCAGGCCAGACCTTCAGCAGTGTACGGGCCCAGGAGCTTGAGTTATTGATCTGTGCTCCTAGAATGAGAAAGGGCTTACCGTCGACGACCATGGCAAAGTGCCCGCCCTTTTTCTCGATATGAGGCATGTCCTCTGCCAGCGTACAGACAGGAATGAAGCAAAGAATAACGAGGAGGACTGCACGACTTATTGTTGATCTCAAGATTGCTCCAATGCCATCAGTGTCCCGGGCACATTCGATTCGGCGCTCTCAAAACACACAAATACTTGGTAGCGCCAAAAACACCTGCTTGACAGCAGTACCTACTAAACGACAAAATCGCGGTGATGTAAAGGCTTACATCAAGAATTTCCATTGGGGCTCAATCGCCCTCCTCTGGAATACGTGATCTACAGTCTGGCCTTAGAAAGATTTCTCGATATGAGCGTAATTCTGGCCCTGGATCAGGGCACAAGCAGCTCTCGCGCCGTCATCGTGGACAGCAGCAGCAAGATTCTCGCGGTCGCGCAACGTGAACTCCCGCAAATCTATCCGCAGCCTGGATGGGTCGAGCAGGATCCTGAAGCGATCTGGTCTTCGCAGTTGGCGGCGATACGCGCCGTGATGGAACAAGCACACCTGACGACCCAGGACATTGCAGCGGTTGGCATAACGAACCAGCGCGAGACGACGATAGTATGGGACCGCGCGACGGGACAGCCCATCTTCAATGCGCTGGTGTGGCAGGATCGTCGCAGCGCTCCGCTGTGCGATCTGCTCAAGTCACAGGGGCATGAGCCGCTTTTTCAGCGCAAGACGGGGCTGATCTTTGACGCCTATTTTTCGGGCAGCAAGATTCGATGGCTGCTGGATAACGTCGATGGAGCACGCGCAAAGGCTGAAGCGGGGGAGCTCTGCTTCGGGACAGTGGATGCGTGGCTCATCTGGAAACTCACTGATGGCCTCAGCCATGTTACGGATGTTACGAATGCGTCTCGAACCCTGTTATTCAACATTCATACCCTTGACTGGGACAAGGAACTTTTGGAGATCTTCGATATTCCTCGAAGCATGATGCCCAGGGTCGTGGCATCTAGCGGAGAGTGTGTAAAGATGGGCGCTCTGCTGCCAGAAGTGCCTGTCTGCGGCATTGCAGGTGACCAGCAAGCAGCGCTCTTTGGACAGATGTGTCTGAAGCCTGGCATGGTGAAAAACACCTACGGAACAGGATGCTTCATGCTGATGCAGACGGGCGAAAAACCTGTGGTGTCCAGCAACCGGCTGCTGACAACGATAGCGTGGCAGATCGACGGCAGGGTTGAGTATGCGCTGGAAGGCAGCGTCTTTATTGGCGGTGCGGCTGTACAGTGGTTGCGCGATGGCTTGGGAATCATCGGCTCTTCAGCAGAGGTCGAGGCGCTGGCTGCATCGGTTCCAGATAATGGTGGCGTCTATTTTGTTCCTGCGCTCTCCGGCATGGGAGCTCCCTACTGGGATGCGAATGCGCGCGGCCTGATCATCGGGCTTACCCGAGGAACGACGCGAGCCCATATCGCGCGCGCCACGCTGGAAGGAATTGCACTGCAGGTTACAGATATTCTGACGGCAATGCAGGCGGACTCTGGCATCATGATTCACGAACTACGGGTGGATGGCGGCGCATCTGCCAACAAGTTGCTGATGCAGATGCAAGCTGATTTGCTAGGCGTGCCTGTTGTGCAATCGCGCACGCCCGAGTCAACGGTGATGGGTGCAGCCTTTCTTGCCGGCCTCGGATCAGGCTATTGGGACAGTCTGGGGGACCTCAAATCCCGCTGGGCAAAGGGTGAAAGCTTCACTCCCTCGATCACAGATGAGGCGCGGGAGACTCAGTTGGCGAGGTGGAAGGAAGCGGTCGGCCGCTCGCTCAATTGGAGTCAGGAAGAGTCCGCATGAATCGTGAGGCATCACTACATCAGGCGATGACGGAGACGCACCCATGGGACGTTGTTGTGATTGGCGGCGGAGCTACGGGGCTTGGAACAGCAGTCGACGCAGCATCGCGTGGATATCGTACGCTGCTGGTCGAGCAGGTGGACTTTGCCAAGGCAACCTCCAGCCGCAGCACAAAGCTGGCGCATGGCGGCGTTCGTTATCTGCAGCAAGGCAATATTGCGCTGGTTCTGGAGGCGCTCAAGGAGCGTGGCAGGATGCTGCGCAATGCGCCCCACCTGGTCCGGCGGCAATCGTTTGTGATTCCCGCGTATGCCCGGTGGGAGGTCCCGTTTTATGGGATCGGCCTGAAGACCTACGATGCGCTCTCGGGCAAATCCAGCTTTGGTAAATCACGCATGATGGGGCCACGCACGACTCAGGTCATGCTACCGACCGTTGTATCGGACAAGCTCGCTGGAGGAGTGGAATATTTCGACGGCCAGTTTGACGATGCTCGCTACAGCCTCGCTCTCGCGCAGACGCTGGAGTCGCTGGGTGGCGTTGCGATCAATTACGCACGCATGATTCGCCTGCTGAAGACAAATGGAATCGTTTCAGGCGTGGTGGTACGAGATGAAGAGACCGGCACGGATTTTGAGGTGCAGTCACGGGTCGTCATCAATGCTACCGGTGTCTTTACTGATGTGGTGCGGGCGTTCGATGAGCCACACGCTCCGCCCATGTTGACGGTGAGCCAGGGTTCGCATTTTGTGCTGCCGAAGTCGTTTCTCCCCGGCACGCACGCCTTGATGGTTCCGAAGACGGCGGATGGCCGGGTGCTCTTTGCGATCCCCTGGCACGGAGCGGTCGTGGTGGGGACAACCGATGAAGGGGTTACAGGAGCGTCGCTTGAGCCGCGGGCCATGGAGATGGAGACTGAGTTTCTTAGCCACCATGTCGAGCTCTACTTCGGCCGTAAGCCGAAGGATGCTGAGGTGCTGAGCATGTGGTCCGGCCTACGCCCCCTGGTGCGCAAGCAGGGCGCGAACAGCACGGCTGCACTGTCGCGCGAGCACACAGTGCTGGTGTCGCCTTCGAAATTAGTTTCCGTAACAGGCGGCAAGTGGACGACGTACCGTCGGATGGGCGAGGATGCCGTAAACATTGCGGCAAAGGCTGCCGGCTTGCTACAGACGCCATCCACGACGCAGGAATTGCGGCTGTACGGATGGAGCGAGGCAGCAGCAACAGCTTCCGATGCGGAACATGAGTTGGCCGTATATGGCAGCGAGCAGGGCGCCATCGACGCGCTGGCGACAACATCGCCTGCGCTGGCGGCGATACTTCATCCACGGCTGCCTTATCGCCTTGCAGAGGTCGCATGGGCAGCCCGAAATGAGATGGCGAGGAGCGTCGAAGATGTTCTTGCTCGAAGAACGCGCGCACTGTTCCTGGATGCGAGAGCGGCGATCGAGGCTGCACCAGCGGTAGCTGCGTGTCTAGCGGCGGAGCTTGGGCGCGATGAAGCCTGGCAGCAGTCTCAGATTGAGGACTTCCGCAATACTGCCTCTGGGTACGTGTACACCAGCTAGCTAGCCGAAGATACGAATAATCACCGCAGCCAGCGATGCGCCTACAATCGGGCCGACGATCGGAACCCACGCATAGCCCCAATCCGAGTTCCGCTTCCCTGCAATCGGAAGCAGCGTGTGGACGAGCCGCGGGCCGAAATCGCGTGCAGGATTGATCGCATAACCGGTGACTCCGCCAAGCGACATGCCGATACCCCACACCAGAAATCCGATGAGAAGCGGTGACAAGCCAATCGCAACGCCGTGTTCTCCACCAATAGCCTTTGAAGTGATGGCTGAGATGACGAGGAACAGGACGAAGGTGCCGATGATCTCGGCTCCTACGTTGGCGAGGGGCTTGCGAATCGCTGGTCCGGTGCAGAAGCAGCTTAGCTTGGCGTCAGCATCGTCCGTAGGAGCCCAGTGCGGGAGGTACATGATCCATACAAGAAAAGCGCCCACCATTGCACCGAGAATCTGTGCTGGAATATAGACCGCGAGCTTGTGTGTGTCGCCTGTAATGATGGCGGCGGCGACAGTGATCGCAGGATTGAGGTGCGCGTCAGGGCTACCCCACGCCGTCGAGGTGAAGACACCCGCGAAGACGGCGATGCCCCATGCCGTCGCTATGGTTAGCCAGCCTGCACCCTCGGCTTTGGAGCGCTTCAGCAGCACTCCGGCGACAACACCATTGCCAAGCAGGATGAGGACCATCGTCCCCATAAATTCGCCCATGAAAGGGGATACCAAAGAATGAGCCATCGTCCGAGCAGTCTCTCTTTCCAGACTTCGCTGAAGCCTGTCTTCCATCAATCAATTGAACTTCAGCTTGTAGCCAGCGACAGCAGCCCCTTCAGATCCATGGCTGAATCTGACTGCGCGCCCCGAGGCAAGGATGGAGCAACCACAAGGGCCTGGCTGTGGCCCTCAAACCAGACAAGGAAGGACGATTTCTCTGCTCCCAACAGCCGCTGCTGATTGATCCAGTGATAGTAAGCACCCATGTCTGCATCGACAAGGGAGCCGATCGGATCCAGTTCCGGATTTGGGCTGGTGTTTGAGAGTAACTCGTTCATTGGCTTCTGCCTTTGCCGAGGCGCAAAGCGAACCAATAGCGTCAGCGGTTGGGCGCGTCGCAGCGCCTCGCGCGTTGTCCATTGAGCAAACGTCGTACTGAAGATCTGGGTGCCGGAGCCTTCTGTGAACAGCCTCACCTGAAACCGGTCCAGAACCGCGTCCCCGTCTTTCGTCATACCGAGGTCTGCGGGCAACAGTCGAGCGAGATCGGTTCGCAGTTCCTCCGGCCCCATGCCCGGCCGCGCAATCTCTGTCTGCATGTACTTCAGCAGGTTGTCGCGCACGGGCTGCGATGCTGCGTAGGACACGTTCGTCAAGGCTGGGCTTTGCCTGGCTGCCTGCCCTCCATCCACATACCAATGCCCGTAGGGGATAGGATGGGCCTTCGCCCGGTCTTCAACGGCGTCAATAAGAAGTTCGAGGCCGTTCTCTGCCTTGATCTGACTAAAGTAAGTGCCGTGCGCGCGCAGATCGCGAAAGAGTGGAGAGTCATACGATGCGACACCCTGTCCAATCACGGCGATTCCCAGCCTGGCTACGGGAAGCTTATCCACTGGAACTGCCGTCCGCAGACGATCGCCATACGCTGTCGCGGCCACGCTAAACGCATCGAGTTGGTGAGTCGTCCAGAGATACGCGGATTCCTGCTCAATATACTGCGCTGGCCGGTTCACCCAGTCAAGATGCTCCAGCTTGGAAGAAAGCGATAGCTGAGCGAACCCATGAAACCACTCCGTGATCTGCAATGGCGAAAGTGAGCTCAAATTGGTGAGTTCCTTATCAATCGCAGCCTGTTCCGCAGGAAATTTGTAGTCGTATTCGATCACCTCCCGCAGCAGGCCGGGCAAAAAGCTGAGAGGCAATTGCTGAAACGCCTTCACATTGGCTACCGCCAACTTCTTTGCCTCAGGAGGGTACCCGACGAACTGATCGGCTTGGAGATCGTGTGGCTGCATGACTAAAGTAGCTCCCTTATCAATCTGCCTTGGGACTGTGCGGCCGAAAATCCCATCATGGCGCCAATACTTGGAACCAGATCAATTGACTGCACCGGACTGTCGTACACCACACCCGGCCGCACCCCTGCCCCCAGAGCCATCATCCAGGTAGTGCGAGATGCCGGATCACCGGTGCGATGATGCTGAAATCCGTTCCCCCCTGAGTCTTGGTCGGCGTCACGGCCAAAATCAGGCAGGATAAGAAGCGTTGTATTTCCCATATACTCCGGCTCTTCCTGAACAGCCTTCCAAAGTTCAGCACAGAGCCGGTCCGTGCGGCGGATAGCATCCACGTAAAGCGAGAAGGCGCCGGAGTGAGCCACATCAATATCGTGCAGCGTGAGCCACAGTAGACTTGGCGACTCTTGCCGCATCAGCCGCTTCGCGATAAACACTGAGAGTTCATCCGGACTCGACAGCGTCTTTGCATGTTCCATGAAGTCATTGACGGAGAGCTTCAAAATTTGATCCAGCTGTTGCAACTCGAATTCGCCGCCTCCGATCTGCGGAGCGTACAAAGGGGTTTCATAGTTGTCGTGGAGCAAATGGCTATAGTCCACCTTCGAGCCGCTGGCAGCCGCACTGAGCAGATGCTTTGGCAGGATGACTCTGGCACCGAACCCAGGACCATACGACCGGCATCCGCTCTCTCCGATTCGATTGAACCCATTGCTCGGCGCAACTACCCAAGCATCCGAAACCGGGCGACCAAGGTCCTTGCGAAAATACTCGAAGACGGTGGGATGATCCGGTGGCACCGCTGAGAAATTATTGAGAGTCTCGTAGACGCCTGTCGCCAGACTGGCGGTGGCCACGTAGTGACCGAGAATTCCATGATTCGTAACCTGTGTAAAGAAGCTCGACTGGGGAATGAGATCTCCGAGCATATGCGGAATGTTTATCTGTCCCTCAGGGGCAAACGTCTCCTGATCACGGGCTCCGCCACCGAACGTAATGACGATCACTTTCCTCTTCTTTTTTGCGGTCGCCGCATGCACGAAAGGGCTTGCACCCATGAAGGCTGTTCCCGCGGCCATTCCCGCGGCATCGCGCAGAAACTCACGCCTGGTCCGCGCGAGACGCCACGCAATCTCGCGGGGATTCAGATCCCTCATCTCCTTGCTTTGCGCTTCGAATGTTCCGCTATGTGACGATTGCCCCATTCAAACTCCTCTAAATCATCTGTTCGCTCTCGGCTCAGGTATCAAGGCTTGCTTCCAGGCGCAGCCTTCGAAGAATAAATAAACTGCTGAACGTCTGCTCTTTCCTTGTCGACTTCGGCGAGGTGTTGTGCGCGGAGCTTCTGATACACAGCAAATTCATCCTGTGCGCGATCCTTTTTCCCCATGTGGACATAGTCCGTTCCCAAACGGTAGTGCGCATCTGGAAGGTTAGGATTCAGTGCGAGCGCGCGGACATACTCAGGTACGGACTTCTCATATTGATGTTGATCGGCATAAAGATTGCCTAGCTGCATGTGGGCTTCGGGTATCGTTCCATCGAGCGCAATCGACTTTTCCAACAAGGACTCGACCTCTTGAATATCAAGACCTGAGCCATCGGCCTGTTTTCCCTTCCACAAACTCATCGCGTAATAATACTGCGCCCGCGCATTGGTGGGTTCGAGTTCGGAGTAGCGCTTAAAACGCTGGATTACTTCGTCTGCCTGGCTCGGAGAGCTGTCGTAGGCCTTGGACAGGAACAAGTAGCACCGCGGCTCCGTCGGCGCCAGATCAGCGGCCTTCAGCAACGCCGAGATTGCATCCGCATAAAGTCCCCGAGCATAGAGAGACATTCCCAAGCCGATCATCAGGCGAGGAGAATTCGGGAAGCGCTGCGAAGCAGCTCGGAATACATCGATCGCAGGCTCATACGTCCGGTGCAGCAGAAGCTCGCTGCCCCAGTCAAACAGGTTGTCCTCCGTAGGATCCATGTGCGCCGCAACCTCGTACTCATTTGCAGCCGCAACAAATTTGCCATCTTTCTCTTCAATCTGGGCTAGCAAATTATGGAGTTCTCCTGTGTTCTTCTTTTGCAGGAGGTTCTCGACCACCTGCCTTCCCTGCACCAACTGCCCCGTAAGCATGTCGGCCATGGCGAGGTCATAACCGTTGTCATAGGCGGAAGGATCGATATGTTGCGCCTGTTCAAGGAGTGGGCGACCCTCCGACACCTTTCCAGCCTGGATGTAAAACTCACCCAGATTGTGATTCGTATTGTATTCTCGCGGCGCCAAGGCAAGCGCCTTGCGGAATTGCTCTGCTGCCAATTCAGACCGTCCTAGACGATTCAGACTTGCGGCCAGATTGGTCCTTGCAGCTGCGGAGTTCGGTTGCAGTCGAACTGCCGCATCAAGGTGTTCGATAGCCTTCGCATCTTCAGACATGGAGGCATACACCAGCCCCAGCAGTTCCTGCGCTTCAAAGTTATTTGGAACCTGGGGGACAAGCCTCTCCAGCTGCGCGGCGGCCTCTGCATACTGCCCGGCGTTGTACTGCGCCACAGCCGATTGAAATTGATGGTTCTGCCTCTGCTGCAGATTGTCCTGCGCGGCTCCGTACGTCGCCCACGCCAACACCGATGAAACCACAACGATTCGGTACACGGCCTTCGTGCTCACAATCCACATCCGACATCACCACGCAAGATAACTGCTCTGTAAAAAGATAAACCCCGGAAAGGCACCTGTGTACAGTGCCTTTCCGGGGCTTCTCATCCTGCGTTAGTAATACAGCTTGAGCGCAAACTGGATCTGCCGCGGATCGTAGGGAGCATCACGCGTGGATCCAATCTCGCCGAAGTTGGGATTGTTGAAGTTGCCGGAATTCGAAACCGCGACAACACCGTTGCCTCCGAAGTTCGGTGCATTGAAGTTCGGGTGGTTGAGGATGTTGAAGAACTCGGTCCGGAACTGCATCGAGAACCGCTGGTTGATCGGGATATTCTTGAACAGCGAGAAGTCCAGACGATGGAATCCGGGACCCGTTGTGGTAGCTGGCTTGCCACCCAGAACTGCGTTGCCAGTCAAAGGAATGCAACCAGCAGGCGAATCCGTGATGGGGCCACTCGGTCCCAGTTCGCAAGGCTGCTGGAATGCTTTGGCATTCCCAAACCAGTTCAGCTTGCCTTGCGAGTCGGTATGGAGTCCGAGATCCTGACTCTGTCCCGCAACATTGACATCGAAGCAACCAGTTCCCGCAGTTGTTCCGGTGGGACAGGACAGCGTGATGGGTTGACCACCCTGTAGCGTGGCAATCCAGTTAACCGACCATCCTCCGACGACAGCATTGAGCGGCTTGCTCGCTGAACCGAGCAAGTACTTGTTCGTGCCGATTGGAAGATCATAGCCGCCACTGAAATGCAGCACCTGCCGGATATTGAAGTCTGCAAGGCCCCAGTCGAACATGGGACCCAGACCCGGAACCGAAGGTGCACGGAACCCGCCCAGACTTCCACCGTTCAGCAAGTCGCCTGAGTCAGCCAGCGTCTTGGAGAAGGTGTAAGCAAGCAGGAAGGAGAGCCCATTCGAGTACTGCTGTTGGACCGTCACTTGCAGACCGTTATAGTCACTCTGACCTATGGTTGCCTGATAGCTCGCGCCTGCCGAGAAATCAGGGAACGGAACAGCACCAGCGACCGTCTGATCCGTTGTGTTGGTACCTTGGGGCAGAATTGCGCTAACGTTGTTTTGACCGATTCCAGCTTGCAGATTCTTGGCCTGCGTAAAGACATAGGCTGCCTGTACAGACAAGCTGCGAGTGAGCGAGTACTGGAACGTCAGGTTCGAGCTCAAAGTACGCGGTGTGATGTAGTTGAACTGTAGACCCTGCAGTCCCAAGCCCTGAGCATTCACGCTGGTAGGCGTGAACTGCACGCAGGAGAGACCGGCACCAATGGTTGCAGTACCACCGGGCCCAGCCGTCGTACAGCCAGCCCACGGGGTGTTGTAGCTGATCGGAGATACCGCTTGCAGACCAGCAGTGCTGCCGGCGGTCTGCGGAGAGTAGCTGAAGTTGAAGACGAAGGGATAGTTCTCCCCAATATTGGGGCCGTATCCCTGGTTCTCAAAGGAGTTGTAGAACAAACCAAAACCACCGCGCATCACCAGTTTCGGACTGATCTGGTAAGCGAAGCCTACGCGAGGAGCGAAGTTGGTCTTCTGCGTCTGCACCAGCCCCTGACCGTATTTGTCGGTGGATTCCAGAGCGATTCCATCCTTCGCCAGCAGTGTAAGGAAGCTGGGCGAGAGGCTGCGGTTGTCCTTGCCGGAGGCTGGGATCAGGAACGTAGGCGTTCCGTTCGGTGGCCCACTCTGCACGAAGTTGGCCTGACCACCGTTGGTCTCACTGATCGGGCTGAAGTAGTCCCAACGAACACCAAGATTGAGAGTCAACTTGGGGTTGACCTTCCAATCGTCCTGTAAGTACACGGCGAGATACTGCCGGGCATCATAGGTCTTGTTGATGTTGGACGCGTTGATCGAGTCTGAACCACCGGAGTAGTCGACTCCATTTGCGACCGTGGACGCTTGAGGAGTGAGCAGGAATTGCGCACGACCGGTCCCGCCATTGTTGAGCTGTGGAATATCTGTGTAGGTGCCGTTGAAGTCAAAGTTACCGCGTGAAAAGCCAGGCTGCAGGGTGGAGAACTTTACATGCTGTGATTCGATACCCGCCTTGAAGCTGTGAGCGTGCCAAACCTTTGTAAAGTCATCTGTAACCTGCAATGTCTGACTGATTTCATCAGAAGGAAGGAAAGCATTGCTGCCGAGTGTGGCCAACCCGCCGATACCGATGGAGGGAAGTCCGCCATTCTCAGCAAACTGCGGAATACCCTGAATACCGTATTGAGCCGGAATTCCGGCCGTCGTACCTTCCGGACCAAAACGGGTGGTGTGCAGGTGGTTGAGCCCGACATGCAACACATTGATCGTCGTCGGCGTGAAGATGTGCGTGTAGCCGACAACCGACTGACTCGAAGTTGCACCCTGAATACCCTGCTGGAACGCACCGCCATCGGCGATTCCGCCGAAGATGCCCGGAATGTATTGAGGATCGTCTACATAGCTGAAGCGTCCGAATACCTGATCTTTATCTGAAGGGTTAATGTCCAGACGGACATCAAACGCGTTTCTATGCTCAAAGACAGCAGGGCTCGACGCAAAGTTGGACGTGAACGCGCTGCTCGTCGGCGCCGGGTAGAGACTCAGCAGCTTAAGAGCCACAGGATCCAGCCGATTGGCTGGCAGTGTGTTTAATCCGCAGCCTGCAAGCGTGAAGCTCATCGTGTTAGGGGAGCAGGTTCCAAATGGATCGCGAACATAGCCAGTCTTCGCCGCAGCCAGGCCGGACGTGGGATCCACTTGTGTCGCAGTTACAAGGCGCGTTGTCGCAGGATCAAGAACCGTGCCAAGCGGGATCGACCTGCCCAGATCATCGGTCTGCGAAGCTGCACTAGCCTGCGACGAAATCATGTCTGAGAGATTGGTGAAACCGCTGTTGACCTCGGAAGTCGTTGGCACCGTGCCCGTCTCGACTGTTCCCTGGACGCGCCGGAAGCCTTCGTAGTCTCCGAAGAAGAAAATCTTGTTCTTGAGGATCGGACCGCCAATCGAGGCACCAAACTGGTTCTGCCTCAACTTGCCTTTCTTGATTCCGGCATTGTCCTCAAACCAATCCGCCGCATCGAGCTTGTCGTTACGGAAGAATTCCCATACAGCGCCATGGATGCTATTGGTACCGGATTTGATCGTAGCGTTCAAAACCGCACCCGCGGAACGCCCCAGTTCAGCGCTGAAGTCTGCCGTCTGCACCTTGAATTGCGAGATGGCATCGACCGGAGGAAGAACGATGAAGTTTGTTCCATTGAGGAAGTCCACTGCGTTGGAGTTGTTGTCAATGCCATCGAGCAGGTAGTTGTTTTGAGCAGGACGGAGACCATTGGCAGAGAATGCACCGGACGCCGCGTTTCCACGTGTGTCAGCCTGTGGCGTCTGTGCTCCAGCACCCAACTGGGCAAGGAACGTAAAGTTACGTCCATTAAGTGGCAAATCGTTGACGCTCTTCTCCGTGACGACTTGCCCGACGGATGCGTCCGCAGTCTGTAGCAGCGGTGGCGCGGTGGTTACTTCAACCGTCTCCGACGCAGCACCCAGCTTCAGCGAAACATTGACCTGCACGTCCTGCGCAACGTTGACGGTCACATTCTGCTGAGTCGTCTTAGCAAAACCCTGCGCGGTGACCGAGATGGAGTAGTGGCCGATTCTGACTGGCGAAAAGGTGTACCCACCCTTGCTGTCGCTCGTTCCCTTGAGGCTTAGCCCTACGTCCGTATTCAAGAGCGTGACCGAGGCATTCGGCACAACTGCGCCCGTGGCGTCCGTAATCGTTCCGTTGATCGAACCTTCGTCTACCTGTGCTGCTGCGTATTTTGTCGTGACCGTGAGAAGGCAAAAGCACGCAAGCACTATGTAGCCACATCTCTTCAGCCAGCTAAGGGCATTACCATCAAAACCCATTCGAGTATCCTCCAAGTTAATCCGTCTTCTTCCGCTGTTGTGTCTTCTAATCAGCTGGTCTTCGCCAGGAATTGATCCCATCTTTGACCGCGGTGTAAACGATTACAACATCGCGATTCGCAACACTAAAACATCCACTAGCGTCATGTCAACCAAAAGTTTGACTTTGCGCCAACCAGATGACTTAATCTGTATTGACAATAAGTTTGTAGCTGCCATAACAAATGAGTTCTCGCAGCCGCTTCCGTGCTGAACGTGCTTCAGTAAAATCAGAGATACATGTAACCGCTTGCAATTAGGTTGACCGAGACACTAGTACAACCGTTGAATCAATGTCAACCAAAAGATTGAGATCGTCAAATTGTCCCAGCAATTGAATCCTTTCCGGGAGCCGGCTTCGCTCCTGTCCGACCAGGCCCGAACATAGATCGTTATCGGGTGATATTCTGCGGACGCCTTGCCGGCTTCATTCATCCATCGGGAACCATGTCAGATCAAAGCAACGAAAAACCGCAACTATCCCGACGAGCGCTGCTCCGATGTGTCGGATTTGCTCCTCTTCTGCTCCGCCCCGCTAGATTCTGGGGAAGCCCCCTCTTGACGGGTCCTGCACGCGTCATGCCAGGGAAACAGACCGCTTTCCCTTTCGCCGATATTCGACTCAAGCCCCACTATCCGACCCAATCTGCCCTGGCAGACATCCTTCGCCTCGTTGCTCCGGGTTCCGACGAGTATTCGACCGAGAAGTACGCCTTCGAGATTGATTCCCTCCTCAATCAATGGGGCCAGTCGCTCAAGACTTCGGTCCATGGCCTGTCGACCGTGCTCGGGTTGCTCTCTACCTCCTTCGAGGCTTCCTCTCTTCATCCCATCAAGTCAGTCCCCCTTCGCACCGGCTTTGGAATCGACGCAACAAGGCACTTCTTTGCTGCCCCCGCGCCCCTAAATCGAGAACAATTTCTCAAAGAGCTCCAGTTTTGGTTGGGCCCCGTCTCTGCGATCGAAACAGCGGAGTTTGAGATCTATGGAATCAACGAGATTAGCGCTGCTCCTCTGACCTTTCAGCTGCAGATTCGATATGACCTCGTCGCGACCCGTAGCGATACGCGACGTGAAGAGCGAGTTGGATCCTGGCAAACCGTCTGGGTGCGCGATGAACCCGACGGATGGAAAGTAAGGAACTGGGGAGCAACAGAAGAGACATTAAGCGTCGGACACGGAACAGCCTTTCTCGATGTGACCTCCAAGGCACTTGGTGGAACTGCGTCTTACAAAAGCCAGATGCTGCATGGCGTGGACTACTGGCGAACAACCATGGACGGCGCCAGCGGCATCGACATTTACAGCAATAATGGCGTCGCCGCCGGCGATTATGACAACGACGGATTCGATGATCTTTACGTCTGTCAGCCTGCGGGCTTGCCAAACCGCCTCTATCGCAACCGGGGCGATGGCACCTTCGAAGATGTAACGGAGAAGGCTGGCGTTGCTGTCCTCGACAACACCGCGTGCGCTCTCTTTGCAGACTTTCAAAACCGCGGATTACAGGATCTTCTCGTTGTTTGCGGAAGCGGTCCCCTCCTCTTTGTGAATCAGGGCAATGGAACGTTCTCGCTCAAACGCGACGCCTTCAAGTTTGCAAGCACCCCTCAAGGCACATTCACGCATGCGGCCATCGCTGACTACGATGGCGACGGACGGCTCGATATCTACTTCTGCACCTACATGTATTACCTGGGCCTCGATCAGTATCACTACCCTGCCCCCTACTACGACGCCCGCAACGGGCCTCCAAACTGCCTGTTCCATAACGCGGGAGATGGAACATTCATAGAGACCACTGAAGCAGCCGGATTGAACGCTGACAACAATCGTTACAGCTTTGCGTGTGCCTGGGGAGACACCAACGGAACAGGTCTCCCAGACCTAACCATCGCCAACGATTTCGGCATCTCCCAGCTATACCGCAACAACGGGAACGGCACCTTTACGGTAATTTCAAAAGAGTCCCACATCGAGGATGTAGGTGCAGGAATGAGCGCCTGCTGGGCTGACTTCGACAACGATGGTCGACAAGACATCTACATCGCAAGCATGTGGGAGGCAGCAGGCCAAAGGGTTTCGGAACAGACCCAATTTCACCAGGCCGCTCCGCAAAGTATCCGTAAGCTCTACCAGCGGCACGCGCAAGGCAATGCCCTCTATCAAAATCGTGGGGACGGGAAGTTTGAGAACATTGGTCAGCAAGCTGGAGTGGCGATGGGCCGCTGGTCCTGGTCCTCAGATTTTTGGGACTTCGATCATGACGGATTCTCTGATCTCTACGTCGCAAACGGCTACATATCCGCCGCAGATCCAAACGATATCGCAAGCTTCTTTTGGCGCCAGGTGGTAGCCAAATCGCCAGAAGACAACACGCCTTCGACCGCGTACGAACATGGATGGAATGCAATCAATGAATTGATCCGATCAGACAATTCGTGGAACGCTCACGAACGCAACGTCATGTTTGCAAACAATCGCGACGGCACGTTTTCTGAGGTCTCCGGCGTCGTGGGCATGGATTTCCTCGAAGACAGCCGTTCATTTGCTCTCGCCGACATCGACCACGACGGCCGCCTCGAAGTCATTCTCCGAAACCGGACCGCACCCCAACTGCGCATTCTGCACAACGTGATGAAGGACATCGGCGACTCAATCGTCTTTCGGCTCCGAGGCCACAAGAGCAATCGAGATGCAATTGGTGCCGCGATCACCGTCGAGACAGGCACGCTTCGCCAGACAAAATATCTACAGGCAGGCTCTGGCTTTCTCGCTCAACACTCCAAGGAACTATTTTTCGGAATAGGCAAGCCAGGCCAAACACTGAAAGCGACAGTACGCTGGCCAAGCGGCCTGATTCAGAAGTTTGACTCTCTTCCCACAAACCATCGCATCGCAATCGAGGAAGGCTCGGATACCTTCGCGGCTACAGCGTTTGGCACGATGCCACCCGCCTATGCCCACGCAGAAGCACCGCCGGCGCTGGACCCATTACCCTCGCAGGTGGAGACCTGGCTGATCGCTCCACTAAAAGCTCCAGCGTTTTCACTGCCCGACCTCGCTGGCAACCAGCAAGAACTGCAACAGCTGCAAGGTAGCTTCGTATTCCTCACCTTCTGGGCAACGACTGCTCCACTCTGCCGCGAGCAGTTGAGACTTCTCAACCAACACCATTCATCGTTCAAGACAGGTAATCTTCGCATTATCTCGGTGAATATTGACGAGGCCGTCGACCTCCCGGCAGCGAGGTCCATCGCAACAGAAGAAAGACTTCTCTTCCCTGTTCTATTCGCGACGGGAGAGGTCGCAGGCATCTACAACATCATTTATAGATACCTGTTCGATCGCCGCAGAGATCTTGCCATTCCCACATCGTTCCTATTAGACCGGGATGGCATGATGATCAAGATTTACCAGGGTCCCCTTGATCCTGGCCACATTCTCGATGACGTGAGGTCTGCTCCAGGAACCACTGCTGAGCGAATAAAACTTGCCCTCCCGTTCAATGGCGAACTCTTCGAAGGCTCATTCCAACGCAATGTCTTCACAAATGGAATCGCCATGTTCCAGCATGGCTATCTGGATCAGGCTGCAGATTCCTTTCAGCAGGTAATCGCTTCAAAACCCGACGATCCCGAGGCCTATTACAACTTAGGCACACTCAACCTAAGACGAAATGATTTGGGTCAGGCGCGCCGTTATCTTGAACAGACGGTGAAGCTCAGGAGTGCCTACCCTGAGGCCTGGAATAATCTGGGAATGATCTCTGCACAGGAAGGCAATCCTGATGCCGCCATACAGAACTTTCAGCAGGCGTTGCAGTTACGCCCGGGCTATGAGATTGCCTTGCTCAATCTGGGGAATCTATATCGGCGGCAGAGAGTATTTGACAAGGCGCAGGAATACCTAAGCCAGGCCATTGCCATACGTCCGGATGATCCAGATGCAAGCTACAGCCTCGGCATGCTCTACGCACAACAGGATCAATTGCAGCGGGCAGCCGATTATTTGCGGAGAGCAATCGAGCTGCTTCCCGCATATCCAGAAGCTCTAAACAACCTGGGCATCATTTATGTGCGGCTGCAGGATCTTGACAAGGCAGAAGATCAATTCAAAACCGGAATCCGACTTGCACCAAATAATGATCAGTCCTATCTCAATTTAGCTCGACTATTCGCCATGCGTAACGATAAAGAAAAAGCAATAGAAGTATTGCAGGATCTATTACACGTCCAGCCGCAAAACTCCGTCGCGCTGAAAGCACTTGACGAACTCAGATAACTCCGCTGATGGAGTAGCCTAGCCGGCGTGAAAATCATTCATTCAACTCGCACTCCATTTCTCTATTCGACCGGAGTACTCATGTCGTTGTCCCGCAGTCTAACCAGTCTTACGCTATTTGTTACTCTCTCTGCTTCCATTCCCGTCGCTGCTCAGAGCTCAGACTCACAGGCCGCCACAAGCATCCAGCAAGCGAGAACACTCGTCCATCAAGGAAGAATGAATGACGCAAAAGCCATGACGCTGGAATTACTCCAGAAGACTCCGGGGGCAGACGCTTACAACCTGCTAGGCATTATTGAAAGCGAAGAACAGGATTACCCAAGTGCCCTTGATGCATTTCAGAAGGCACTGCAGCTAGCTCCACACTCGAGCCAGGCGCACAACAATATTGGGAACGTTTATCTCTCCGAGAAGAAGGTCGACCTGGCTGAAAAGGAATTCCGAATTGTTCTTCGGCTTGATCCGCAAAATCAGGACGCCAACTACAATTTGGGCCTCCTCTTGATCGCGAAGGGATCGCCCGCGGAGGCAATTGAACATTTTGATCGGATCCACCACCGAGATGTCGAGACAAACTTTAGCCTGATCCGTGCGTACCTTCAGACCAATAGAACGGCGGAGGCACTGCGACTGGCTGATCAACTCTCTGCCGAGAAAAAGGATGACGTGCAATTGCACTTCTCTCTGGGAGTGTTGTTGGCTTCCGAGAAACAATTCACGGCTGCCCAACTTGAGTTGGAAAAGGCAGAAGCCCTGCACCCTGGAACATTCGAAATACTTTTCAATCTCGGACAAGCATCACTCCGAAGCGGCAATAACCAGAACGCAGAACTCGTACTATCCCAGGCGCTCAAGTTGAAGCCGGAATCGCCGGATACGCTCTATCTTCTAGCACAGGTTTATACCAATGAATCGCGTCCGTTGGACGCGTTGGATCTACTGGTGCGAGCGAATAATCTAGCACCAGCTAACCCGGACATCCTTCTTTTAATGGCGCAGATCAGTATGTCGCAGAAATTCTATGAGGATGCTACACCCCTGATTGAAAAGGCCGTTCAGATTGCTCCGGGACGCCCTGATCTTATTGAATTACTTGGTGAGAGTTATTTCAAGTCAGACAAGACGGATAAGGCGATCGCACAGTTCAAGCACCTGATTGCGATTCAACCCTCAGTCCGCGCCTACTCATTTCTTGGCCTTTCCAACACCTACCTTGGACGTTTCGAAGATGCCAAGCAGGACTTTCGAGAGGGACTACAAATCGATCCTCGCAATAGCTTTTGCGAATTTCAATTAGGCTATATCGCAAGGATGCAGGGCGATTCTTCTGGTGCAGAAGCCATCTTCCTGAAAATCCTTCGATCTCATCCCGACTATCCCCACGCACTTTTAGAACTGGCAAATATTCGTACCGAACAGAGGAAATTCTCTGAAGCCGCAGAACTACTTAGACGATATGTTCGCGTCAGCAACGACCCAACAACGGGGTACTACAAGCTGGCAATGGTGGAGAAAAATCTGCATGAAACCTCTGCTGCAGAGCAAGACCTCGCTAAGTTCCAGACTCTCTCGAACAATGCCTCCGCCACTTCCCATCCCTACGACAGCCTCTTCGAGTACCTGGATAATCGCTCGAAACTTGCACCTCGCGAGAGAGTGCAACAAGATCTAACTGACCTCACGGAGCAACTCAAACTCCACCCCAATCAACCTGACGTCTTGTATGCGCTGGCTGAAGCCTATCTGAAATCAGGAGACGTCGATAAAGCACGAAATACAATCGATCAATTCGACAAGACTCGCCAAGGGGACCCGACGACTCTGACTCAATCCGGCGTCTTGCTGGCACGCTATAGGCTATACGACGATGCCATTCAACAATTCCTGGCAGCTTTGCATGCTAAGCCGCATGCCGATGACGTCAGCTTCGACCTCGCGGACGCATATTATCGCAAGGGCCTCTACTCTGATGCGCTTGATGCTGCCTTGGAAGTTACACCGGAGGGTCGCAAGGACGACTCGTATCTTGATTTACTCGGAGACATCTATGCACATCTGGGCGATACCGCCAGAGCAAAAGATCTCTACGAAAGCGCTATCACGCGCAATCCAGATAATGATCAAGACTATCTCTCACTAGCTCTACTTGAGTTTCGCAACAACGATATCTCTGGCGCAAAGCAGACGCTGCTGAGGGGTCAGGCACTAATTCCGGGTTCAGGGAAAATAATCTGGGGCCTTGGGTTGGCATCGGCGTTGGATGGTGACACGCTTGGAGCAACCAGACAATTGGAGCGCGCCGTCGAAATCCTGCCGGAGTGGCCCGGGGCCTATTCAACGTTAGGGGTTTTCTATTATCAAACTGGGCAAATTGACAAAGCCAAAGAAGTGCTGGATCGATTTAAAAACAGCAAGGTACGAGGCGGTCTTGATGTCAATCGAATTGAAGAAACCTTGGCGCAAACTCAAGCAGTCGCCTCGACTGGAGGCGAGCCGTTGTCGAGTGCCAAGAAAGCGCAGTTGCTCCAACTTGCTCTATTTCTCGCTGATAAAACATTGTGACCCTCACAGTGATTGGCTCGCTACGAGAGGCCAAATGAACCTCAGCGAGGGAGGTCAACATCGTACCAATGCAAGTCACGCAAAACACTGATGCGTCGCTGATCCGTAGCGTCTATTGCGAGACGAGCGCAGTCGCTATAATAGCTGCCAGTTATGATTTTCCCTCGACGGCACTTTCTCGGATCTTCCCTATTCGTGCTTGGCGGTGCATTGACCGACGCATTATCCACTCCGCTATGGAGATGGCAACATCCTCTTACCGTTGAAGCAGCAACAACAGATGCATCCGGCTCGCAAGTTCAATTTGTCGATGTGGCACAGCAAGCTGGGCTCACCATCCCGAATGTTTGGGGGGGTATCGAGCACAAGCGATCCATCATTGAAACGAAGGGGAGCGGGTTGGCCTTCTTCGACTACGACAATGACGGATGGCTGGACATCTACATGACCAATGGCAATCGGCTCGATACAACCTGGCCACCGGGCAAAGCGCCGATTTCTCACCTATATAAAAATAATCGCGACGGCACCTTTACCGATGTCACCGAAAAATCGGGTCTGGGCATTACAGGATGGCAGACTGGCGTTTGCGTTGGCGACTACAACAACGATGGCTGGGATGATCTATTTTGCTGCTTCCTTGGACATAATATTCTCTTCCATAACAACGGAAACGGAACCTTTACCGATGTAACTCATAAAGCTGGCCTCTATCAGGAAAAGGGGCGCTGGGGCGCCGGTTGCACCTTTCTTGACTACGACCGTGATGGTCACCTTGATTTGTTTGTCTGCAACTACGTAAAGCTGGATCCAGAAAAGATTCCCTCCGCCAGCAAGACAAACTACTGTCAGTGGAAGGGTGTACCCATCATGTGTGGTCCGCGCGGCCTGCCGGGTGACACAAATCTTCTCTATCACAACAACGGCGACGGAACATTCTCCGACGTCTCCGAGAAATCGGGGATACTGAAGCCCGGCCCACGCTACTCAATTACCGCTGTGTCTTATGACTTTGATAACGATGGATGGCCCGACATTTATATTGCTGTCGATTCGGAGCCAAGCATTCTATTCAAGAACAATCATGACGGGACCTTCACCGATATTGCAGTAATGGCCGGCTGCGCCTACAACGTTGACGGGCATGAGCAAGCTGGTATGGGCGTCGCTGTAGCCGACTACGACTGCGATGGATGGTTCGACATTTTCAAGACCAACTTTGTGGACGATACATGTAATCTCTACCACAACAATGGCGATGGAACATTCACTGATGTAACGTTCCCTTCAGGCATCGGGGTCAATAATCGCTATGTCGCATGGGGCTGTGGCTTCATTGATTATGACAATGACGGTTGGCAGGACATCCTCCAAATCAATGGACATGTTTACCCTGAAGTCGATCAATACGACTTCGGCGAGTCGTTTAAGAACCCAAGGTTGGTTTACAAGAACATGGGGAATGGCACCTTCAAAGATGTCTCCGCGCAAATGGGGCCAGGCATCAGTGAGCGATTTTCCAGTCGTGGTGCGGCCTTTGGAGACTACAACAATAACGGCTGCATGGATGCTCTGGTCCTAAATCTGAATGACCTACCGTCGCTTCTTCGTAATGAAGGAGGCAATAAGCAGAATTGGATCAAGATTAAATTACTGGGGACGAAATGCAATCGCACAGCAATTGGCGCAAGGGTTCGTGTGACTACTCACAAGCATGTGCAGATGGATGAGGTTCACAGCGGTACCAGCGTGATGTCACAAAGTGACTTGCGACTTCACTTCGGCCTCGGAAAAACCGACGTCGTTGATCTTATCGAGGTCAAGTGGCCGACCACGCAAAAGATTGAACGTTTCACGCAGATCAAGGCGAATCAGATACTCACCATTCGCGAAGGCGACGGGATCGTTGCATCGTATAAGCCACCATCGGCATAGCGTCATGCCTAAGGATCGCTGAACAAATCAATCTTCAACGTGCCGCTGGACCACCTGGCTGCTCTGATAAGACAATCAAGAACTGCTTCACACCTTGTCTCTGCCGTTCGATGGCTTCAGCTTGCCTTTGTTTGATCTGGTCGTGAAGCTGGAATTCCTCTTTCGCTTTTGCCGGTTGAGCAATGCGATCATATGCCACTCCGAGGCGATAATAGGCATCAGCGAGCTCTGGATCCGCAGCGATTGCCTTCTTATAAAAATCAATCGCCGTGTCGAACGAGCGCTGAGATGATGCAATGATTCCGAGCTGCAGATAAGCCTCGCTGCACTTGGGGTCAATCGTCACAGCCTTCGTTAACAGTCCCTTCGCCTGTTGCACGGCCTGTTTGTCCGGCACCTGCTCCTGATGCTTCAAAATGGACATCGCATACATGTAGTTGGCAATCGAGCTATCGGGCCGTTGCCGTACGAAGCGTTCCAGTTTTGGCTCAACACATGCCAACGAGTTCGGCGCCGCCATCTGGATCTTTCCCATAAAGATGTAAGGGTTAGGGTCCGAAGGGTCGAGATCAGAAGCCTGGCAGAGGCGGAGCGCAGCCCCATCATAGCGTGCCCCGGCAAACAGCGCAGTCCCCATCGCTGTCTGCATTCTCACCGACATTGGATACGCATCCACGCCCTTACGAAATATCTCCTGCGCCTGCCAGACCGCGCGATGCAGCAGTAACTCAGAGCCCCATTCGAAGTAGTTTTGCTCGCTCGGATTAAGCTTTGCGGCTTGCTCGTATTCATGGACCGCTGACAATGGGTCACCGAGCTTTTCGTCCACTTCCCCTGCCAACCGATACAAATCGGCGCTTGGTCGGTGCACTAATACTTCATGAAGATGTTTGCTGGCCTGCGATAGATTGCCGCCTTCGGTGTAGGCCAACGACAGATCATACTGGTTCTCGTCGTTTGTCGGATCGATCTTGCTAGCAGTCTCCAGGAACGAAACAGCTTCCGGATAACGTGCTGTGTGAAGATAAAAATCGCCTAGCCTATGATTTGCTTCAAAGCTGTTCGGGGCCTTTGAAAGTTCCGCGCGCAATTGACTCTCTGATTTCCCGCCCTCACTGAAGTCAGCCGGGGCCGCCGCTCTATCGTGGCCTGCACTTTCCGGCTTGAGATTGCGAGTGTCACTAGCAAGCGCTTCACTCGTTCGCAATGTGGAATCCGATCCATGCCCACCCACCGCGGTCCAATCCGTTACTCCGGCGATGCTGAAGTTTGGTTGATCCGCGAACTCCATCGCCTGCATGATTGGCCCGGACTTCGCACCGGATGAAGCGCCCACTCCAGATCCCGGGAACATCAGCTCGACTTTTTGCGCGCACGTATCAGAGGAAGTACCAACTTCGATCACCTGTGTATGCGATCCGGATTGCTCGGCGCTCAGTCGATAGTTGCCCGTGGAGATCGACGCAAATGAGAAACCACCCGTCGCATCCGTCTTTGTCTCGATAGCGTCTGCTGAGAGCTTCTTTTCGAGACGGACAACCGAGCCACTCACCGGCCTTCCATCAAAGCTGAGCACTCGCCCCTGAATCGTCATGCCATCCGAACACTGCGGGGACACTTGCTCCGCAATCACTGCTGGAACAACCAATGTGACCGCCGCTACGGCTAACAATATGCCGCAAAGCTCTCCGCGGACACGACGGGTAAAGGGGCGCAACTTGCATACATCAAGCATGACTAATTTCACCGGTGCTACGTAAAAGAGCATGAAGCGATTCGTTTCCAACCTATACCTTTGTATGCCCGTCTTCGGCTCTCCGCAACCATCCAGCGAATCCAATCCAAGCCGGACATGACAAACGTCACAACGCTTTCCTGACGCACCTCACTAGATCCCGCGCTCGTACGCTTCCATACTCGCTCTTGTTATCCGTTTCCCTCAGAAGGAGCGACCATGAGCGCAGTCCTCGAATTCACTGAAGCACCCACCAACCACCGGACAGCATCAAGCGACACTGTCGCATCCCTCGCCCGCATCACCAAGCGTTACGCCAACGGCGTCCTCGCCCTGGATGACCTCTCCCTCACTCTCCGCCGCGGCGAAATCGTCGCTCTCCTCGGCCCCAATGGCGCCGGCAAATCCACCGCCGTCAAGCTCATGATGGGCCTCAGCTCTCCAACCAGCGGCAGCGTCCGCATCTTCGGCGCCGACCCGCGCGAGACCTCCACCC
>Ga0208357_1000120_pt1 | contig 59982 bp, 53 predicted proteins | sample NGESurdeep092012_6_FD_184487 | JGI IMG/M metagenome (GOLD analysis project Ga0208357, IMG submission 184487) | Arctic peat soil microbial communities from Barrow, Alaska - NGEE Surface sample F52-2 deep-092012 (SPAdes) | ecosystem: Environmental > Terrestrial > Soil > Wetlands > Peat ...
ACCGGTTTGTTGTTCTGAAGTATAAAGCTTATTAAAATCGGCATCCATAAATGTATAATTGAACGGCTGCCCGGGTGCCATGGAATTCCATTTACTTTCCACTTTATCAATCAGCGAAGGAATATTTTTTGTATTGATGCGAATGGCAATTTCGCCACGGTTGTCTCCTTCCTGTATGAGTAGCGGACCAACTTGGTTGTGCATAGAGCTGTAATTAAAATCTTTCACAACACCTATTATGCGATAGGCTGTTGCGCCGTTGATATTTCCGTTATTCATGTTAGGGCGATACAAAGATTCTTTCAGCGGATCTTTAAAGCCAAGCACTTTTACAGCAGCCTCATTTATGATAATACCGGTAGAATCGGAAGGAAAATCTTTAGAGAAATTCCTTCCTTTTTCCATTTGCATACCGAGTGTGGGAATATAATTTTCATCGACATAAAAATTAGTTAAGATAACGGTCTTTGCTGCGTCGAAATTGGCATCACGAAACCATCCTTCATTATCATAATTAGTACCTGTGGGCAGGTCTCCGGTAACGGTAGCATCGGTTACGCCGGGAATATTGAGCAGTTCATTTCTGAAAGTTGTTATGTTATTATTTAAATTATAGGCATTGTGTAAGACCAATACCTCGTCGCGGTTGTAACCAATTTTGCGGCTGCGGATAAAATCAAGCTGGTTATAAATTACAATCGTGCCGATGATGAGCATGATAGATATACTGAACTGAAATATTACCAAACCATTGCGCAGCCAACTGCTTTTAAAACCCTTGGCTACTTTTCCTTTCAAAACATCAATAGGCTGAAAAGAAGATAAATAAAATGCAGGATAGCTTCCTGCAACGCATCCCACTAAAAATACCAAAGCAATCATTACAGGTAGTAACCAGGTAGAAAACAATGTGCTTACAAACATTTGTTTGTGAGCAAGCTGGTTGAACAGGGGAAGTAATATCGCTGCCATTAAAATAGCGAGAAGCAATGAAATAAAGCTGATTAAAACTGATTCAGTTAAGAATTGTATAATAAGATTGGAACGCAATGACCCGGCCACTTTTCTGATGCCCACTTCTTTAGCGCGATTGGCGGAGCGGGCTGTAGAAAGATTCATAAAATTGACACAGGCAATCAATAAAATCAATAAGGCGATAGCTGAAAAAATATACACGTAAGTGATATCCCCGGTAGGCTCCAGCTCATAAGATTTATTGGAATGCAGATGAATATCTGTAAGCGGCATCAAATGATAAATAAAATGATTGCCTTTTTTTGTAAGATCACTTAACGAAATATTCAATTGTGATTGCAGTTCTTTACCGAGATAATTATTAACCGTAGCATCTACATCGTGTTGAAGTTTTTGTCTGGATACGCCTGGCTGCACCATTATAAAACAGGTGGCGTTATTGCTAAGCCAATGAGATTCTTCTTTGCCCCTGGGCCTAAGAAAGCTGAAATGAAAACTCGATTGCTTCGGCATATCCTTTATAACGCCTGTTATTTTGCAATTAGTTGAATTATCAACATATAAAGTCTTGCCAACTACATCGGTACTATTGAAATATTTTTTGGCTGTGGTTTCATCTATCACGATTGAGTTGGGGTCATTCAACGCAGTATTGGGATTCCCGGCAATCATCGGAAAAGTAAAGACTTTGAAAAATGTAGAATCTACCAAAGCTGCATGATGGTCCTGGATATTTTGATTGTCTTTTTTTATTAAAATATCGCCCTGGCTATTTATCCTCACCATTTGTTGTACTTCAGGATAATCTCTTACCATAGCAGTGGGCAATGGATCGGGCGCCACAGCCACATTAGCTTCGGTATTATTAAAATAGATATCTGCATCCAGACGGTAAATACGATTCGCATTTACATTATATTTATCATAGCTCAATTCATCCTTTACATATAATACAATTAAAAGGCAAACAGCAAGACCTGTTGCCAGTCCAATAATATTAAGGGCAGAAAACCCCTTGTTTTTCCAAAGATTTCTAAACGCAATTTTAAAATAGTTTTTGAGCATGGGATTATTATTTTGAAGACTATTTTTCTAGGGGAGAGCAAAAATTTCCTATTTCTATTTTCGTTTAGTTATCACCGGTAGCAAACAAACAAATATTGATTATCCTTATTAAGCATTCACAAGAAGTTTCCCACTTCCAAAAGTCCCCTTTAGGGGATTTAGGGGTTTATTCACTCCTCAAACTCTTCACCGGATTTGCTGTTGCTGCTTTTATCGCCTGGAAACTTACTGTTAATAATGTAATCAACAATGCGCCAATGCCTGCTGTAGCAAAGATCCACCAGGATAAGGTAGTTCTGTAATCGTAACTCTGTAGCCAGTCATGCATGATCCACCAGGCCACAGGAAAAGCAATCAGGCACGAAATGCCTACCAGTAATAAAAAATCTTTTGATAATAGTGTTGTAATGCCACGTACACTTGCTCCCAATACCTTACGTACGCCAATTTCTTTTTTCCGTTGTTCTGCCACAAAAGATGCAAGGCCGAACAATCCCAGGAAGGAAATAAAAATGGCCAGGCAACCGAAAATAGTAGCCAGTGAACCAATAAATTGCTGATAATGAAATTTCCTTTCAAAATCTTTATCTACAAAATGATAGTCGAAAGACTGTGATACATCTGCTTTCCGGAAGATGGATTGCAGTTTTGAAATTGCTCCCTGCAAGTCATTTGTAGGTTTTAATTTCATAAAAATATAGTTGGCGTTGGAAGGATGATTATAAAAAGCCAAAGGTGCAGGATGCATTTCGCTCATGTTATTATAAATGAAATTTTTTGTAATGCCGATAATGGTCATCGGATGCGCAGGGTCATTTCCCCAAATCTGTCCGCCTACGTGTCCTGCTTTTCCCATAATTTTTGCAAGGGATTCGTTAATGATCATATTCATGCTGTCCACATTCGGGTCTGGCGAAAAGCCTCTGCCGGCCGCCAGTTTTATGCCGAATGTTTTAAGGTAATCCGCATCCGTACTCACATTAGTAACCAGCACATCTTCATCAGCGCTTTTTCCTTCCCAATTCCAGCCCCCACCATTGTTATTCATCCCCATAGGAGAAAATGCACCGAGTGATACAGAGCTTATTTCATTTGTGTTTAAGATATCTTGTTTTAATGACGCGTAGCTTTTGGTTAAATTGGGTGTAGCAGGCACATACATCACATTGTTTTTATTAAACCCCAAATCCCTGCTTTTCGTAAACTGAACCTGGTGATAAACGACAACTACAGCAATGATGATAATGACAGAAATAGTAAACTGTATTACTACCAATCCTTTTCTTACAATTCCTGCATTACCTGCATTTTTGGTAATTTGATTTTTCAATACACGGACCGGGTTGAAGGAAGACAAATACAATGCGGGATAACTGCCGGCCACCAGTCCGCATATAGCGCCTATTATGATTAAAAACAAAATATGCGAAGGGTATAATAAATGCAGGTTCAAATGAATGCCAATCAAATTACCGAATGCCGGGAGCAAAGCAGCTACGATAAGTACCGCGAACAGAACGGCAAGATAAGCCACAACAAATGATTCAGATAGAAGCCTGCCAATTAAAGCGCTCCTGGAAGAACCCAACACTTTGCGCATACCGATTTCCTTTGCACGCTTCTCGCTGCGGGCGGTGGAAAGGTTCATAAAATTAATACAGGCAATAATCAAAATAATGAATGCCACCATCGAAAACATTTTTATATACTGTATTTTCCCCTGTGATGCATCTTCTTTTCCATTGATAAAAACTCCATACAAATTCAATCTTTTTAAAGGATACAGCCATAAAGATTCATTAGTTGTCTGTGGGTCTTTTTGATGAATAAGCTTTCTGAGCTTTTCATTGAATACATTAACATTGGTATTCGGATTTAGTTCTACCCATGTATTTGTATAGTTGTTTCCCCAGGAATCAATCCCTTGTCCTTTATATTGATTGTAAAAAACCTGGAAAGGCAACAGGAAATCTTTACCATAAAATTGTACAGTTTGCGGAATATCTTTATACACCGCAGCAACTTTATAAGGATGATTATCCACCAATAATGTTTTGCCTATGGCATCAGCATTGCCAAAATAATTTTTTGCCAGCTTTTGCGAAACAGCGATTTTAGATATATCATTTAATGCATCTACATCGTTGCCTTCAATCACCGGGAGGCCAAACATTTTCAAATAAGAAGAATCAACATAAGCGCCGGATTGTGCTAAATGTTTATCACCGAGCGAAACCGTACCACTCACATCATCATATCGCGAAACATTGACGACACCCGGAAACTCATTCATCAGCGCATCTTTTACAAGTACCGATGTGGCGGCAAAGGTGTACATGTCCTTGCCGTAAGTCTGGTTATTCTCTATTTGATAAATATTATTCAAATCGGAAATAGAAGAGTTGTAGTTTATATTGTATTCTACCCACAAAAAAATAAGGCTTGCACAAGCAATGCCCACGGAAAGCCCCGCGATGTTTATTAAAGAAAAGCTTCTGCCTTTTATTAAATTCCGCCACGCTGTTTTGAAATAATTTTTGAACATCTTCGTCGTTTTTATTTGTATTCGTATCTTTATTATCTCAATTATTATTTATGTCAGCTATAAAAACAATTACAATCAGAAAAAAACTTAAGTCAGACACTATCAGACTCGGCAAAGAAGCAAAATCCATGTTAGGCAAAAATGTAGAGATCACGATCCGGGAACTTGAGAATCTAAAACCTACCGAAAGAAAATGGCGGTTTTTAGGTAGTGCTTCTCTTGGTAAGGAACTTGATTCTATTAACATTCGCGATTTTGCCCATGAAGATTAATTTACTCATTGATACGAATGTGCTGATATACGCTTTGAATCAGGACTCTGATTATTATAATTCTGCAATATCCATTTTTTTAAATCCTGATAATAATCTTTTTCTAACATCAAAGAATATAAGTGAATTTTTCGCTGTTACGTCAAAATTTAAACTTCCTCTTATTACCTCTTTAAATTTTTACAACGATTTAAAAATCTATACTAAAATCCTGTTTCCTACGGAGAATAGCCTTTCAATTTTTGAAAATTAATTCAACAATATCAGCCTAAGGGAAACCAGGTATTTGATATTGAAATAGTTTCAATCATTCTTGATAATGGAATTAATCATATCGCCACTTTTAATCAAAAAGATTTCTTCAATCTAAAAGAAGTACAAATAATTAAAATTCCATAACGTCTGATACCTCATACCTGATACTTACACCAATATATTCTCTGTAACCGTTTGTCCATCCAGCATTCTTATGATACGATGACTAAATCTTGCATCATGTTCACTATGCGTTACCATAATGATAGTGGTTCCCTGTTCATTCAATTCAGTAAGCATTTGCATTACTTCATTACCGTTAGAGGAATCCAAATTTCCGGTAGGTTCATCTGCGAGAATTAATTTGGGATTATTTACCACCGCCCTGGCTACGGCCACACGCTGTTGCTGTCCACCTGAAAGTTGCTGTGGATAATGGTTTCTTCTGTGCATGATCTGAACTTTATCCAGAACTGCTTCCACGCGTTTTTTTCTTTCATCTCCTTTTATGCCGAGATAAATAAGTGGTAATTCTACATTTTCAAAAACAGTCAGTTCGTCAATCAGGTTGAAACTTTGGAAAACGAATCCAATATTTTTTTTACGGAGGTCAGCTCTTTTTCTTTCATTGAAATGAGCTACTTCAATTCCGTTGAACATAAAACTCCCGCTGTCAGGATCGTCCAGCAATCCAAGAATGTTTAATAAAGTAGATTTGCCACAACCGGATGGCCCCATCACGGCGACAAATTCTCCATCATTAACAGCAAAAGAAAGTTTGTTGAGCGCTACCGTTTCCACTTCTTCGGTGCGGTAGATTTTTTCCAGGTCTTTAATTTTTATCATTTGGTTTTGTTTTTTTTTGTTAAGGTATCAGGTTTCAGGTATGAGGTTTTAAATGTTCATATAAAAAGGATAATAGGGGAGCATTCCATCATAATTCGAATTTGTATCTTCTCTATGTGATGATGAAGTGCATTTAAAATTACAATTTGATTTTTCTCCCTTTAAATAATGGTCATTGGCAATCAATAAAAAGATTATTATTAAAAATGAAATAATTATTTTTTTCATAAATGATTTTTTTAACTTTCATGACTCAGGTATCAGTTTCAGGTTTTATTTAATTACATTTTCAAACATTCTAAAACAAATCTATAATGAGAAATTTTCGCGATTTATCTATTTGGCTAAAAAGTCATTTACTAGCATTAAATATTTATTCGTCAACAAAAACTTATCCTAAAGAAGAGTTGTTTGGCCTAACCTCACAAATGCGCAGATCAGCATCTTCAATACCAACAAACATTGCTGAAGGTTGTGGCAGAAACACTAATCCGGATTTCAAACGTTTTCTTACAATCGCGGCTGGCTCAGCATCTGAATTGGAATATCAATTAGTTCTTTCTAAAGATTTAAAACTGATTTCCGATACAAAATTTAAAGAACTTGAAAAAGAAGTCACGGAAATAAGAAAAATGATTTACGCATTTATAAAAAATGTTCCATCATAATCATCCCACCTTTTTTCCAAACCTGAAACCTGAAACCTCATACCTGAAACCTGATACCTTCCTCCTCACTTCCCCTTCAACACCAACTCCTGCATATCTCCATAATTTTCATAACTGCTGGTAACCACTTTATCGCCTGGTTTTAATCCTTCCAATACCTCATAATAATCCGGATTTTGATTTCCCAATTGGATATTTACCCTATAAGCCTTGCTTCCATCTGCATTTAATTTAAATATCCAGTTGCCTCCGGTTTGCTGATAAAACCCGCCCTTTGGCAACAGCACTGCTGTTCTTGCTTCACTGAGGGCCAATAATATTTGTAAAGTTTGTCCACGACGGATGCCTTTAGGTGCTTTGCCAATAAATTCCATGTCTACCTGAAAACGGCCACTGGTTACCTGTGTATAAACTTTTTTAATTTCAAGCGTATAAGTAGTGTCATTAAAGGCAAAAGTTCCTTTCAATCCTGTATAAACCCTTGAAATGTAGTGTTCATCAATATCCACGCGTACCTTAAAGCCGCTTAATACATCTATTTGACCGAGCTGGTCTCCTTTGTTTTTGGTCTGTCCTACTTCTGCATCGAGTGAAGTAAGCTGGCCATCAATTGGTGCGCGTACGATCAGATCGCCTACTTTTTGCTGCATTACATTCAACGCGTCCTGGGAGTATTGAAACAATTGCCTGGCCTGCTTCAGCTGTTGGTCTGTAGAAACAGTGTCCTGTTTTAAAACCTGGTTAGAAAGTTTTTCCTTTTGTAAATTATAATTATAATTATTCACTGCCTGCTGATATTCCTGGGAGCCGATTGCCTTTTGCTCATATAAATCCTTGTCCAGGTTATAAATACGTTCTGCTTCTTTCAAAGAACTTTTTACATCGGTCATCGCGTTCAGCTTGCTTACCGTATTTTGCTCTGCAGCATTTTTTGAAATCTGCATTTGGGTGAGCAAGTTAAATACATTGGTTTTCTGGGTTACAAGGTTAAGCTCCAAATCTGTATTTGATAACCTTAAGATTGGCTCACCTTTTTTCATCACAGTGCCATCGTCCACGTATCTTTGTTCCACACGTCCTCCTTCCACAGCATCAAGGTAAATAGTAGTTAGCGGAAGTACCACGCCATTCACAGGAATAGTTTCCTGAAAAAAGCCTTTTGTTATTGTGCTGACGGTGATACGGTCCGTATCCACATTCAATTTACTTTTTCCGGAAGTAAAATAATAACTTGCTACTATTAATGCGATCACTGCTACAACCCCTGCAATAGTGAGGATTCTTTTAGTTGACCATTTCTTTTTTTCAATTACTCTGTCCATAACTTATTTTTAAATCGCGGGATTGTAAATTCAAATATTTGTATTTCCCGGGATACAAAATTTCATTTTGATTGCTATATAAATATACAAAGCCATGCCATGATTTATATTCTTGTTTTTCAATCATTTAGAAAAGATAATTTTCTAAAAGTGTTCGTTTTTGATACAGTTGCCGTTCATTTTTGATACAAGGGATTGTATGGCAAAATTTTGTTATTATTAAAAGTAGTTCCTTGCGCTTAAAGCATTTTTCCTGCGACGCTGAATGTCCCATAATTGTGCAGCGCTAAAAACTCTTTTTCTTTCTTTGGTAAATCCATTTGCGATTGTTTCTTTTACCTGGATTGTCAGATTTTTGATTTCATTGCTTTTCAAAGCACTTAATATGTTTCCGGCGATATTTGATTGAAGTTTCATGATTGTATGTTTTAAAAGTTTTTGATTAATGTTTTTGATTTTGATTTTGTTCTTTGTTTTACAAAATTTAGTTTCTTAAAAAATGGATTAGAAGTAAAATCTTCTGCCTGAAATATTTTTTTTCCGGCGTTGTATATTCCACAGATCGGCGGAGCTAAAAATTCTTTTTCTTTCTTCTTTAAATTCCGGAGCGATTGTTTCTTTTACTTCAAGGGTCAGGTTTTTAATTTCATTGCTTGTCAAAGAACTTAATAAATTCCTGAAGCGGGTTGGTTGAAATTTCATGATTTTTAATTTTTAAAGGTTACTATTTTTAATTTTAATTTTTGTTGATACGGTTGCTCTCTTTTTTTTGTTACAATTTTTATTCACAATGTTTTTAAAAAATGAAAACCGTTCTAATTATTTGTCATTATGAGAATAAGGAATGGCGTGCCAAAACCTAATCCTTTGTTTATCAATTGATTTCAGGGTTTGAAATAGAAGGTAGTGTCCGCTTATGATACAGTGAGTATCCGTTTTTGAAACAAAATATTTTTCTATTTGCCTCGAATTACGCGAATTGAGCTTATTAAGATAAAGATCGCCACGAAAACATTGATCATCCATTAAAACAATAATCATTAATTCCTTTTTCTAGCAATGACGTCCCAGATGGTGCAATGACGTCCCAGGCGAGAGGCCATTACAGCAAACCAACTAATAACAAAGATTCCTGGTTTTCTTTTTATTTTCTTTTATAAGATATGCGGGAGCTCGTTCTTTTCAAAGTGCACTATTCGCTCTCAATAACTACCGGTAAGAAGGAGGATTGAGAGGAACCCTTTATAACAGTAACACAACAAATAACAAAGATTTTCATTTTTTCTTTTTATTTTCATTCGCGAAAATAGGAGTAACCTTTGCACCTATTTCATTTTATTAAAAGTTGATAATACCAATCAATGAATGTAAAAAACGCAACCATATTAATTATTGATGACGACACAGATATTTTAACTGCAGTGAAACTGCTTTTAAAAACAGAAGTGAAAGAAGTAATCACTGAAAAAAATCCGGAAAATATTCTTTCACTTTTATCAAAACAAAATTTTGATCTGATATTGCTTGATATGAATTTCAACAGTTCCATCAATACCGGCAATGAAGGAATATTCTGGTTAAAAAAAATCAGGGAGTTTGGTTCTAATGCAGATGTGATCATGATCACAGCCTACGGTGATATTGATTTGGCAGTTCGTTCCTTAAAAGAAAGCGCTGCTGATTTTATGGTAAAACCGTGGCACAACGAAAAGCTATTGGAGACTGTAAAAAACACTTTGAGAGGGAAGGGAAAATTACCGGACAGGCCTGACATCGGAGAGTCTTCAGTAATCGGAAAAGAATTGATCGGTAATTCTGTTGCGATGATGGATATCTTTTTCAAGATAGAAAAAATAGCGCCTACAGATGCAAATATTTTGATACTTGGTGAAAACGGAACCGGTAAAGACCTGATCGCAAAAGCCATTCATCAAAATTCTTTCCGATCTAAAAAACCTTTTGTAAAAGTGGACGTAGGTGCATTGACCGAATCGCTTTTTGAAAGTGAATTATTCGGGCATAAAAAGGGCGCATTCACAGGCGCAGCCGAAGACAGGGAAGGTCGCTTTGAAGCGGCAAACGGGGGTACTTTATTTTTGGATGAAATAGGAAATATTACCTTACAACAGCAGTCAAAATTGCTGAGTGTATTGCAAAACCGGCAGGTAACAAGATTAGGAAGTAATATTTCTGCTAACATTGATATTCGCCTGGTATGCGCCACCAACCTGCCTCTTACAGAATTAGCCAATGAAAATCGTTTTAGAAAAGATTTAATTTACCGGATTAATACGGTTGAAATTGTGGTGCCTCCATTAAGAAAAAGAGAAGAGGATATTATTTTGCTGGCAAAGCATTTTGCGGCTATCTATGCAAAGAAATATTTAAAACCACATCTTGAGTTTGATACCACTGTTTATGAAAAATTGAAACAATACCTTTTTCCAGGTAATGTACGCGAGCTTCAATATACGATGGAGAGAGCGGTTATCATGTCGGACGGAGACGTACTTTCTGCATCCGATCTTATTTTTTCTCCTATCGAATCTGTTTCGTTGAAAGAAGAAGAACCAAAAGATATGAATTTGAATTCAGTCGAAAAGAGTACTATCCTTCGCGTAATAGAAAAACATCATGGAAACATCAGTCGGGCAGCTAAAGAATTAGGATTGACAAGGACCGCATTGTACAGGAGATTGAGTAAGTATGATATATAGGGGTGTCAGGTTTCAGGTATCAGGTATCAGGTGTGAGGTATAGGAAAAACAAAAATTTCATTATGCAAAAACGATTAGAATTTAGAATATTTATAAGAATATTTTTATTGTTTATTACAATAATGATCCTGAGTTTTTTATTGATCAGGGGGCCTTACATTTTTCTTGTATTAATATCCCCGGTTGTCATATATCAAATGGCTGAGATGTATCGTTTTCAACATAAAGCACATAAAGAACTAAACCAGTTTGTAGAGTCGGTACACTATCGTGATTTCTCCAGGTATTTTGATGTAAAGCACGCCCCGGTGGAGTTGCAGCCAATGCGCCAGGGCTTTAACCAGATCACGGATACTTTTAAAGATATCAGTAAAGAAAAGGAAACTACCCATCAATACTTACAAAAAATATTAGAACTGGTGGATACCGGCATTCTTTCGTATAGCATTGAAAACGGAGAAGTAATCTGGATGAATGAATCACTAAAACGGCTGTTACAATTACCTTATTTAAAAACAATTTCTTCATTGCAAAAACGTGATGAAGGATTGTACCAGGAAGTGATTTCATTGAAACCCGCTGAAAGTAAAATTGCTACGGTCCATTTGGAAAGCAGTTCTTTTAAAATATTATTATCAGCAACTGCTTTTCAAACCGATGGGAAAAAATTTATGCTGATTGCTTTTCAAAATATTAATGAAGCGTTAGATCAAACAGAATCCAAAGCGTGGCAAAAATTATTAAGCGTGATGACGCACGAGATCATGAATTCTGTTGCGCCCATTTCCTCACTTGCCGATACTTTAAAAAACAGGCTGGAAAAATCAATGGCTAGTCTTAAAAACAATGATGGTGCTGTTCATGATCTTGAACTGGGCATTGAAACGATAAAAAGAAGAAGTGAAGGGTTATTAAAATTTGCGGAAACCTACCGCAATCTGAATAAGATCACCAAACCCAGTCTGAAGAAAATATATGTGCGTGATCTTTTTGAGAATCTGTATCAACTGATGGAGCCTACACTTGAGCCCAGGAATATCGAAATGGAAATCGTTTTGAAAGAAACAGGCTTAACAATAGAAGTAGATCCCAGCCTTATAGAACAGGTACTTATTAACCTAATCGTAAATGCCAAAGAGGCGCTGAAAGATAAAGAGGATGCCCGGATTGTTTTGTCTGCATCCTTATCCGGTAAACAAAAAGTGATCATTAAAGTTTCGGATAACGGTACAGGCATACCCGAAGATGTGCAGGAGAATATTTTCATTCCGTTCTTTAGTACTAAAAAGACCGGCAGTGGTATTGGTCTGAGTCTTTGTAAACAAATAATGATGCTTCACAAAGGGAATATCCAGGTACATTCTGTGCCGGGTGAAGGAACTGCGTTTAGTTTGCAGTTTTAGTAAACGTCGTAAAATTTATTTTAAAGAATTCTGCGTCATCATACCTGCGGTATTTCATTTTTTTATAGCATCATTTAACCATACCATGCTTTCTTTCTATTGCCAATTTTACACTCGCACCATTCCATTCCATATCTTTTGCGGTAACAATATAATTGTCAAATTCAATATTTTTATTGAAAACTTTTTTGCCTTCGGGATGGTAGATCCTGAAAATTTTAGCAGGCCACCCGGGTGTTTGCAATGTGATCTCAGCAAAAGAAAGGTCGCCGCTGCGTCCGCCGTCTTCGCCCATTAATATTTTATGTCCTCCACCATTTAGTGTGACGGTTAAATCTTCAATTTTTTTTGATTCATTCGTTTTTAATTCCATCATAAAAAGATTCGTATTGATAAGTATTTCAATAAGGAAGTCGTAAAAAAGTGATTCATATTTATAGGATCAGATGGTTAGTTTGAAATGTTCAATTTGGCCGTTAATTTCAAATATTAATATACCCAGGCTATTTTGGTTTTGCAAGCATCCTGCTTATCCTAAATATTCATAAAAATATACTTTATTTGTTTAAAAATTAAAGAGGCATTACAAAGTATAATTATAAATGGGTGCAAAGCGTCTTTGGTAAGCAGTTTATAGAGTTATTTATCATGGATATACATGTCAATATTTGCTCTTAATGAAGTTGAAAGATAAACCAGTTTAATTTTTTGAGTTTATCTTCGCGAAAATTTTTTTATATGAATTTACATGAATACCAGGCAAAAGAATTATTGAAAAAATACAATGTTCCGGTACAGGAAGGAATTGCATGCAGCACAGTTACAGAAGCAGAAGATGCATACCGTTTTATTAATAGTCAGTATGGAAGCAAGTTTGCGGTAATAAAAGCCCAGATACACGCAGGTGGCAGAGGAAAAGGAAAAATAAAAGGAACGGAACAAAAAGGAGTAGCTGTTGCAAAAAGCCTTGACGATGTAAAAACTATTGCACAAAATATTCTTGGAAGCACTTTAGTAACGGTACAAACCGGAGAAGCTGGAAAACTGGTAAATAAAATACTCGTTGCGCAAGACGTGTATTATGATGGCGCAGAACCCGTAAAGGAATTTTATTTATCTATTTTAATGGATAGGTCGAAGGGGAAAAATGTAATCATGTATAGTACCGAAGGCGGTATGAATATAGAAGATGTGGCCCATGATACTCCCGATAAAATATATAAAGAATGGGTGCATCCCGGCGGCGGCTTGTTGTCTTTCCAGGCGAGGAAGATCGCTTTCAACCTGGGATTGAGCGGAACGTCTTTTAAGAATTGTGTAAAATTTGTAACCAATTTATACAATGCTTTTGTAGGGCTTGATTGTAACATGCTTGAAATCAACCCTATGTTTAAAACAAGCGATGGAAAAATAATTGCAGTGGATTGCAAAATGAATGTTGATGATAACGCATTATTGCGTCACCCGGATATTGCTGCTTTGCGCGATGCGACTGAAGAAGATCCTACCGAAGTAGAAGCTGCAAAATATAATTTGAACTTTGTGAAGCTCGATGGTAATGTAGGCTGTATGGTAAACGGCGCGGGGCTTGCGATGGCTACAATGGATATGATCAAATTGAGTGGGGGAGAACCTGCTAACTTTTTGGATGTAGGTGGTACTGCCAATGCACAAACCGTAGAAGCTGGATTCAGAATTATTTTAAAAGACCCGAAAGTAAAAGCAATTCTTATTAATATTTTTGGTGGCATCGTACGTTGCGACCGCGTAGCACAGGGTGTCATAGACGCATATCAATCCATTGGAAATATTGAGATCCCTATTATTGTGCGCCTCCAGGGCACCAATGCAGAAATAGCCAAAGACCTTATAGATAAAAGTGGATTGAAAGTAGAATCTGCCATCTTATTGAGCGAAGCTGCAGCATTAGTGAATAAGGCAGTTGCGTAGGAGAGGAGAGAAGTCGGTTGTTGTGGAATCCTGCTGGCGCAGGTCTCCCGACCTGTGACTCTTCGTTACTATATTCTTAGCAATAATTCAACCATTGAAATTTTAAAAAAAGGAATTAAAAATCTTTATTTTTTGTTGCTTTACTGAGGTTCAAAATAAAAAAGAAAATCAAAAATAAATTGAACTCTTTTTTTTCAAATCATCATACTTTATTAAAAATTTCCTTGTACTACAATTAAAAATTAAGATTGTAACTTTACCTTAGTATCAATGCACAAGCAAAGGAGAAAAACTTTTAGATAAATTTCACAATGACAAATAAAGAAAATATTATCGCAACTTTAAAGATTCACAAACCTGAGTTGTCGAAATTAGGTGTTCAAAATATTGGATTGTTTGGCTCGTATTTAAGAAATGAGCACTCAGAAAAAAGCGATATTGATTTACTGATAGACTTTGAACCAGGAAGAGAGAATTTTGATAATTTTATGGCAGTGTACGATATTTTTGAAACCATTTTTGAAAACCAAAAAGTTGAAATCGTTACTAAAAATGGTTTAAGTAAATACATCGGTCCAAAAATCCTAAAAGACGTAATGTATGTCTAAGGAACCAATAAATTACCTAAAACATATAGCTGACGAATGTTCATTTATAATTTCTGTAAGTAGCAATTTATCTAAAGATAAATTTTTGGATAATGAAACTTTAAAACGTGCAATAGTACGTAGCTTAGAAATAATAGGTGAAGCAACAAAGAAAATTCCTGCAGATTTTAAAGTAAAATGGAATTCAATTCAATGGAAGAATATGGCCGGAATGCGGGACCGGTTAATTCATGATTACATTGGAATAAATTATTCGATTGTTTGGGATGTTGTGGAAAACAAAATATCGGAATTATATATTCAGGTTCAGGAAATACTTAACAAAAAATAAAATTATTCCTGAGGTTAGTTTCTCACCCACGACTGGCACAGGTATCCCGACCTTTGACTAGTTGTTAATAAAGACACTTATCCAATAATTCAGCCATTGATTTTTTTTAAAAAAATAAAAATCTTGATTTTTTGTTGTTTTGCTGATTATGAATGTAAGGCATCCTGGAAGCTGTAAAATAAACTGTGTCAAAGTTCATAAGAATTAAGAACAGTCCATTTCTAGCTGCCAAATATTTGGTTAAGCAATCCTGCCAATCTAACGCCGCCCTTCAATAACTGTTCATTCAATGTGGCAATATGATCAAAATTATAACGGTAGCTAAGTTTTTGATCTGGTACGGTAATTTCCGAATACAACTTTTGACTGATAGTGTATGACTCGTACATCCATTCGCTAATGGGCTCTTGTTGCCATTTTCTTCTTTGTGCAAGGGTGGTATGATTAATAGCTTTTGCATATTCTGTATAGCTCAATTGCTGATAGTCTATGAGTTTGTCATCCCAAACACTATGAAGATTGGTGCGTTGGTTGAACCATAATACTTTAATCAAATTGCCTCCCTCATCGGCTTTGCGGCTTACATGCATCGGTTGGTGCACATCGCCAACGATATGTATCAGCAAACGCAGGTATAATAGTTTTTTGTCTTTTGGCAGCACTTTATTTTTTAATTGTTTGATAATGAAATTCAATTTCGTATAGGCATCCGCGGTAGTATCATTTTTAAGATAATATTGAAACTCAGGATAACTCAGGCCATCGGGCACATTTATGTAATGCCACGGAGAAAGGTAATTATATGCGGGATCCGATTTTATAAAATCCGGCCAGTTACTGGCCATCGCTATAGATTCTGTTCCTAAGATCTGTTGAACGGCATTCCTGGCTTTTGGTGTAAGATAACTATCAGCGATCTTTCCCACAATACGATGGCCTAAAAGGCCCCAGGCCATTGATTGAAACGGAAGATAAAAGAAAAGGCCAATCAAAATGGTTCTTCTCATAAATAATTTTTGTGTATGAAACATAATTAATTTTATCAGCGAAGGTGTTTTCTTTGTTAGTATTATTTTGTCCAGGACAAAGGACCCGCTGCCATAAATTTATAACAAATATCCGGCTTTTATTTCAGTGCTTTTGATTACGGTTTGGTCATTTTCCTGGTCAGAAGCCCAGTTTAACTGATTTACCGATTGCAATGAAAAAGTCTAATGGGGAAAACCAGGCTTATCAGATAATCTGTGGTTCGGATTTTGTAAATTCGTGGGGTGAAAGGAGGTCCGGGAACCTGCAATACCCATGCAAATAATATCGATAATAAAAATATGAGAAAATTAGTTTTAATAGTGGCTACCTCGCTGGATGGTTTTGTGGCCGGCGAAAATGGAGAGTTGACAAGCTTCGATGCCAGTGAAGAAAATCTTCAGTTTGTATGCGACATCAGCGAAGAAGGGGATACTGCTTTATTTGGACGGCTTACTTTTCAGCTTTTGGATAGTTATTGGCCAACTGCGGAAAATTTACCGAATGCTTCAAAAGGTACTACGAGGTTCGCAAGGTGGTACAACAACGCTTCCAAACTTGTAGTGTCTACAACTTTGCATTTACCTTCTGCTAATAATACAACAGTTATTTCCGAAGATGTATTGGAAGGTATCACTAAACTGAAAGAACAAGCCGGCAAAAATATATTGCTCTTCGGTAGCCCGATGGTATATCAATCAATAGCTGAAGCCGGGCTTATTGATGACTACTGGGTTTTTGTTAACCCGGTAATTTTCGGAAAAGGCATTCCCTTATTTGCAGGTACGAAGGAGGAAATAAAACTCACGCTTTTAGTGGCCAAACAATTTCCCAATGGAGAGATTGCACTTAACTATGTGGTGAACAAATAGCTTTTGTATTGTTGCAATAACTTTCACCTAATTGTTTGCATTAAAATGAACCATGAAGTAACGCAGTCATTGGTTCGAAAGAGAAATATTTGCTTTGGTCAAAACTAAAAGTCTAAAGATTGTCAAAAAATCACTGCTTATGTTTTTATTATGCAATTGGATTACATTTAATAATTCTTTCTCACCCGATTGCTTTCTTTAAAATAATGTTCTATGGAAGGATAAGGAGTTCGGGGATAAACTTTTCCGGAGTTTCGCGAATGTTGCAGGTTATATTTGCAAAATTTAAAGAATTTTATCCAAATCACCTTAACCAAGCTTTTATAATTGCTTTCATCCAAATGAAAATTAATTACAATAAAGGATTAAAACACTTTTATATTTATCAAGTTTTAACTTGGACAATAGGTATTATTGTTTTGGTTAAAGGATTTTATAATTTACTTTCAAACAATGCTGGCATAGACTTATTATTTATTACTTTATTGCTTTTCGTTCTTGCCTGTTATGTTATTTATATAAACTTTTGTTTACTTTTTAATTTACAAAATAATAAGTCTAAATTATATCTGACTTTTAATAAATGGATAATTTTTCTTCAAATATTTCAAATTTCACTACTTGGTTTTTCGGCTTATTTTCTCGTTGGAATACAATTCGGGGTTGTTTATTCTTATCGGGAAATACAAAGTTTAAATTTTATATTTAACTTTTGTAAGCTTGATATAGCATTAAACTATCAAAATAGTAACGCGATATTAGTTGGTATTAATTTTGTTCCGATAATTATTTTTATTTGGCTAGATAAAATCCTCAAGGATTATAGATAATTTATCAGAGGTTATTTCCAAAAATTTTACTCTTCGGGGGTGACTCCCCACTGGCGAAGACCTCCAGACTTGTGCCTGTTCGTTACTTTAATGTTCGCTATAATAGAACCATTGAATTTTTTAAATTAGAAAATAGAAACCTATATCTTTTTTTGTTTTACTTATAAAATAACATTTACAAAAATTAATTAAGAGATAGTTTATCCCTAATATTCTTTGAATGCTCACAATAAAAAAGGACTGCCGTCCTGAGTTTCTACTGACTACAATATCGTTATCTTCATAAAAAAAATCATGAGTGCAGGAGGTTATTATAATGAAGAAGGAAAGGGTTTATTTGAATTATGAGCAGGATTAACAGGAATATTTCAATTGGTTCCCATGGATTCCTAAATTCCCGAAATCATGGTTCAGGCAAATTCCATTTCTCTTAAAAATATTATCATTGCAGATATGTTTAAAACCATTTCGCTACTTATCCTATTTATTTTTCCAATTATGTTGAAAGCACAGGAAAAGAAAAGAGCCAGGGATTACGGTATAAAAATCGGAGTCATGCCAACCGGTAAACTCAATGCGATTACTGATGTTGCGGGAGTGGAAGTAGGGCAAACCACTTTAATAAAAGGTGATTCAATTCGTACTGGTGTCACCGTTATATTACCTTACGCGGGGAATATTTTTCAGCAAAAAGTTCCTTCAGCCATTTTTGTAGGGAATGGTTTTGGCAAGCTTGCCGGAAGCACACAGGTCAACGAATTGGGCAACCTTGAAACGCCAATTGCGCTAACAAATACACTCAATGTTTCTACTGCGATGGATGCATTGATAGATTATACGTTACACGAAAAAGGAAACGAAGACGTAAGTTCGGTGAACGCGGTTGTGGGTGAAACCAATGATGGATATTTAAATGATATCCGTGGAAGGCCTGTTACGGAAGCAGACGTTTTATCTGCGATACAAAATGCTAAAGGTGGCCCCGTGGAGGAAGGCGTGGTGGGCGCAGGAACAGGAACGGTTTGTTTTGGATACAAAGGAGGCATTGGAACTTCATCACGAAAATTGCCCGTGAGCCTGGGCGGTTTTACGGTAGGCGTTTTGGTGCAGACCAATTTTGGTGGCGTATTGCAAATTGATGGCGCTCCTGTTGGAAAAGAATTAGAAAAATTCAGTTTTAGTAATGAGCTTTTAAACAATGTAGATGGTTCGTGCATGATAGTAGTGGCCACGGATGCGCCTTTAGATCACCGCAATCTTTTACGCCTTGCTAAACGAGCGATTCTGGGCATGGGAAAAGCCGGCGGAATAGAATCGAATGGAAGCGGCGATTATGTAATCGCTTTTTCAACGGCCAAAAGTTTGAGAATACCCTACGCAGTAAACCAACAAATAATCAATAATCCTGTTTTGCAAAATGATGCTATGTCGCCATTATTTATGGCAACAATTGAAGCAACAGAAGAAGCGATTATTAATTCTCTTTTTGCGGCTAAAACGGTTACAGGAAGGGACGGCCACAAAATAGAATCCTTGCTATTAGAGAAAGTAATTCCTATTTTAAAAAAATACAACCGGATTGAAAAATGAATGAAATGTATTCAATAATAAATGGAGCATTTGTTTTAAAAAACGAAGCAGCGATTTTAATTTCTGATCTTTCCATTCAGCGGGGCTTCGGCATTTTTGATTACTTCATAACCATTAATTATGAGCCTGTATTTTTAGAAGATCATTTACACCGGTTTTATTTTTCATCCTCAGAAATGTTCATGGACGCTGGTTACCAGCCCGATGAGCTTAAAAAATTAATTCAACAACTGATTCATAAAAATAAAATCCCCGATTCCGGAATCAGGATTACATTGACCGGTGGTTATTCTGAAGATAGCTATTCACCGGCCAAACCCAATTTACTGATAACACAATCTCCGTTTACATTTAACACCGATAATTTTGAAAAAGGAATTCGGTTGATCACTTATCAACATCAAAGGCAATTGCCACAGGTAAAGACAATAGATTATTTGATGGCCATCCGGTTACAAAAATTAATTAAAGAAAACAACGCCGATGATGTTTTGTATTATAATGAAAATGAGATTAGTGAATGTCCCCGTTCTAATTTTTTTATTGTTACAAAAAATGATGAAATAGTAACACCTGCTAAAAATGTTTTAAAAGGAATCACCCGGAAAAAAATTCTTGGCTTCTCTGAATTTAATATAAAAGAAGGGGTCTTCACCACTGCAGATATTTTAGATATTAAGGAAGCGTTTATTTCCAGCACTACAAAAAATATATTACCCGTTCTGATGATTAACGGAAAAGAAATCGGGGATGGTAATCCCGGAGAAATTACCCGTAAAATATACCGCAAGCTTCTCTCAATAAAAGAAAGGCAAAGTGAATAAATTTCCTTATTTGTTTGCCAAAGAGTTACCATCAGGTTTTAAAATTACCGAACAATAATAGGTACCCTTTGGATTTTTATTCCAGTATTTACCAGCAAAAGCCCTGTGTGCATTGACTTCCCTTGCAACCGCGTACAATTCGGATAATGGATTTTCTTTCATTTTGCATTTCATACATTCAGTTTCGAAGTATAGGTATTTGAATAATAAGGATATTTACTATAGCCTTTTATGGTGCTTTGTTTTAACCTACATGAGTTTTGAAGTCCTTTAATACGGTCCTCCGAGACTACTAATTTTCAATTCTTGTTTATTTCTTTATGATATTCATCATTTTATTTTCTGTCCTTAATCATTTTTGTACTTCAACCGATCTCAGCTAACTTTATAAAAAATAAAAACAATGTTTGATACATTAAGTAATAAGCAAATAATAGATGTGATTTCCGGAAATGTAATAGGAAGGCTGGGCTGCAATGCTGATGGTAAAACTTATGTAGTCCCTATAAGTTATGCTTATGACGGTGATTATATATATGGCCGCACATTTGAAGGAATGAAATTATCTATGATGAGAAAAAATCCCAATGTTTGTTTCCAGGTAGATAAAATGGAAGATATGTCCGATTGGGAGTCTGTAATTCTGTGGGGAACATTTGAAGAAATGACTGGTGAAGAAGAAAGAAAGAAAGGATTAAAGATTTTGCAATCCCGGATACTCCCTAATATATCCAGCGAAACAATTAAGCTTAACCCTGAGTGGCCCTTTCCCACCAATGATTTTAACAGGATTGATGGCATTGTTTTTAGAATCCATATTAAAGAAATAACAGGTCGTTGCGAAAAATTAAATACTGAAAATTACCGGCGCTAAAAATATTTAAAATTTATACTTTATAGGTTTTGGCAGGTGATTCAGCAGGCGAACTTTTTTTGAGGGATTGTCACGTCCCCACTGGCGCAGGTCTCCAGACCTTTGCATGGTCGTTACTTTGCTACATTGTAGCATCAGCTAACAATAGAACCATTTAAATTTTCAAAAGAGCAAATAAAAATCTTTGTTTTATTGTTGCTTTACTGATACAAAAATATTTACAAAAATTAATAAGAGGTTGCGTTTCACTGCTATTCTTACCGAATGTTCAAAATAAAAAAAAGACTGCTGTCCGTATGTTTGCAACTACGGACAATTAAAATATATTTTCGTATATGCTTTAATGTTATCATTATAAAAAATAAGAAAAACAAATATTTGTTGCCTCACCGTATTACCTCATTCCCCACTTGGCGCGAGATACTGTCATAGTAGGTTAGCTTGTGTCATTTATATTAAAAGTGAATGCACCAACACGGTACTTGAATATCGTCCAGGCCAGGGACAGTATCAATATCCTTACTTTCTTTTTAAATTCAGATTTTTGTAAATTCCTGAACACTTCCCATATATGTTAGGGATTGGGTCCTTTAATAAAAACTTGATAACTGAGTGATCAAAATACGCATTCTCTTTATTTTTTTTCATCATTCTTTGAGCCATTATTTTAATAGCTGCGTTACCCTGAACATACCTTATTGGCATAAGCTCTATTTTCGGGATTTCACGCCCTAAAGCTATAAGACATGCCAGGTAGGGAAAGTTAACTCCTGCGCACAAGGAGCCGATTAAACTTCCCCAAAAACGGGGATTCATTTCAATTACTTTGACCTGCTTTTCTTCCTCATCATATCGCAAATCAATATGAACTATACCTGTCCAATTAAATTTTTCTGCCAGATCTTTCACAACTCCAAATGTTTTGCTGTCATGAAAAAAATCAATACCTGCTGCACGTCTAAAGTGTACACTCCCCTGAACGAAAACTTTTTGAATTGTATAAGCCAGTATTTCCCCCTTCTTACATAAAATACTACAATCAATATCATAACCTTTAATAAAAGTTTGAAGAATCAATTCGTCGAAACTTTGGTTTTTATTACATAAGTTAAACAGAGATGTTACATTTTTTAAATATTCTATACCTTCTCCTCCCGATCCCAGTGGAGGTTTTATCAAAGCAGGAAATGGCACGGGAGAAATATTATCTTCCCATGCGTTATCAGATTTTAAAAGAGTTGTAGGCGGACAAGGAATATTGTTATCTTTCAGCCACCCTGATAACAACCATTTATTATTAGAGATCTCGAGTGCATCAGTTTTAGGAAGTGGTGCAATTGATGCTAATTTAGATAGAAGTGACCAATTCTCTGATATTAGTCTTATAGTGGGAATATCTACTGGCAATACCACATCAGGCTTCAATTCTTTTATGGTATTGTAAATAACTTTTAGCCGACCTTCTTCCCCCATCTTATTTTTATATTTCAAGAATCTAAATGTATACCTCGAAAAACGAATAAGTGGCCATGGATCACTTGATAGAATAATAATTCTAATATTTTTTATTTGACCCAAACACCTAACTACGGTCAAAGCGAAACGACTTTCACCATCAGGTATCAAAACTGAAAAACCATTACTTTTTTCCCATTTATTCATAGCCCATTTTTTAAAAAAATGATTTTTTAAAGCTAGGTAGCTAATTCAGATCTTTATTGGGGAAATCTCAGGGGAGGTTATGTTTTTCAAAGAATAAGATCACATATAAAATCGAACGAATTCGTCCAATCTTGCAACAATAATGTTTAACCAATCAATTTACTTCTAAGAAAAGAGTTATTCACGCTCGCAGTAAGCTTTTTCATTTCTCACAAGCACAGATCAAATTTAACTTCTATCAATGATATTACGAAATTTTATTTTTTGAACCAAAATTTTGACTTCTTTGCAAAAAGCCTGCTGCCAGGTACTGGCCTTCCTGAAAACAACCGCGCAAAGACTTTCACAAGGATCCTGTCGCGAAGCCGGGAATTCCGATATTGCTGATTTTTCTTTTCACCAAAAATTTTCTTTGCCCTGGTTTGAATACTGTGAAGGAGCCGGTAATCATAAATCACGGGATGGGTTCGTAACCTTTCGCGATAAGTTTCAGGAACTCCTGCTGCAATAGCTGCTGCACAAAGTTTCCCGGAAAGCACCGAAGGTAATATGCCTTCCCCGGTCATAGGTTGTGCCAGACCAAGCGCATCTCCAATTAAAAAAATATTATCAGCCTGGCAGAAATTAAGGTGCCACGTTTCAAAAGGACTATAGCCATGCCCTTTCATTTTATCCAGCAACGGACGTGATGACAGGGGGATGGTACGTGCTTTGTCTTCAAAAAAAGCCCTTGCATTGGCCCACGCCGCCAATACTTCTCTTGATGCTTTTGTGCCGGTACCCACATTCATCCAATTGGCCTTGGGAATATTCCATGAGTAACCTTTCATATCATCATGCAGCAATATCTCCGGTTCTCCATCCTCACCCGGACGGGTAGCCGCAATTTCTTCCGGGTTTCCTTCAAATTCCCTCTCCTGGGTTCCACATTGAGGATAATTTTTTTCAGGAAAAAGAGCCCTTGCAACGGGGCAATGAGTACCTCCCGCTCCAATGAGATATTTCGCCCTGTATTGATCATTAATAACCCAATATCCCTGGCTGTCCTTTTCTATTTGTTTCACCTGGTATCCTTCAACAGTTTGCACCTTGCTCCGCTTTAAAAGAAAATTATCGAATTCATATCGACGGATAAAATAACCCCTTGATGGTACGATGTATTTTCTGCCACGAAAGTGGATATGTACCCTGTTCCAGAACCAAATTCCATACGGGTATTCTTTGGGATCTATTTCCAGCACATCCCAAATAGGGGGTGATAACCAGCCGGCGCAAAGTTTTACCCGTGGAAAAACAGCCCTGTCCAGTAAAAGGGTATTGATACCTGATTTTACAAGAAAAGAAGCACAGGTACTTCCGGCAGGTCCGCCTCCAACAATAATAGCATCAAATGTTAGAATTGTGTTCATCATCTTCCTTTAAAAAAAATTTATCATTACAAGGGCACTTCTATTTGTGATTATATATGACCTGGTTTTGATCCGCGTATTTTGGACGGACTATAATTTCATTTGCTTTTTCAAATTTACCGAAATCTTTTTTGTCTTTTTACGCAAAGCTATTCCTCTGTTATATTTAGCATGTTCAAATAAAAAAGGGATGATGTACTACATTTTTATTCAGTATATTTATAAAACCATAACAGCAACGAATAAACGAATATCATTAAGAAAATTTGATTTGTAAACGTTGCATATAATCATAACTATTTTTTAAAAAAAGATAAAAGGGCTACTTTTATAGGAATTATTTATAAATAAATCTTACCGCTTCATGGACCAGTATCGTCACTCTAAATTATTTCAAAAAGCAAAATTGGTATCCTTTTTATTTAGCCTTTGCCTTATATCCTGTCTTTTATTATTTAAATCTATTAATGTGTTGGCACAATCAAAAACGTCGGGGATCACGGTATCCATAAACACCGCAAATGGAAATTATGCAATCAGGGATGATCAAAAGAATTGGGAATTTGACGGTAGCACCGGGCATCAATTGTCTGATGTAATACATAGTAACGGCAGCGATAACGCAGGTCCATATCATTCAGTAAGTTTTCGTTGGAAAGCAGATCATCTTTACCAGGGAACTATTCAATGGTATGATAAAACGCCGGTAGTTATCTTTTCGCTAACAAGCCTTCAAAAAGCAGAACATATCGGGACGCAATTCCCTTCTTTTAATCAGTTCCCCCGGTTAGCTTATCATTATAGCTTTGCTGATGATGTATTTGCTCCACATCAATTTAAGCTCAACGCAACTTCCACTCCCTGGATGTTTTTTAATGCTGATGATAAAGCTTTTATTATTTCTCCCGCTTCCGATTTTATTGTTTCAAAAATGACTGGCAATGAACAAAGTGAAATTACAAGCGGGCTCAATCCTGAATTAGAGAACCTTCCGGCAGGTTTTACGTATAAAACGATTTTGGTTATGGATAAGGGAATTCATAATGCCTGGACGGTTTGGGGAAATGCATTAATGAAAATGTATCATAAAATACGCCCGGCAAATGATGCAGATAAAGTATTAAAATATTTCGGCTACTGGACAGATAACGGCGCGGATTACTATTATAATTATGATACCACTTTAGGCTATTCCAAAACACTGTTGAATTTAAGGCAGCGTTACAGGGAAGAAGCCATTCCGCTTGGATACATGCAGTTGGATAGTTGGTGGTACGAAAAATCTATTTATGATCCTGAGGACAAACCGGATGCCGATCATAAAAATCCTAATTTGCCTTACGGCGAATGGAATCGCTACGGCGGATTGCTTTCTTACACGGCTGATAAATTTTTATTTCCAAATGGATTAGCTGCATTTCATCAAAAGCTGGGTCTGCCATTGGTAACGCATAATCGTTGGGTGGATCCTAAAAGTCCTTACAGGAAAAAATATACAATTTCCGGTTACGCGGCCACCGATCCCGGCTACTGGAAAGAGATCATCGGCTATATTCACAATGCGGGAGTTATCTGCTATGAGCAGGACTGGCTGAATTATATTTATAATAAAAGTCCGGAAATGGCCAGTAACCTTTCTGTTGGAAACGCTTATACGGACGGCATGGCAAATGCCTGTAAAGCAGACGGCCTTGATATGCAATATTGTATGGCGATGCCACGCTTTTTTATGCAGGGAGTAAAATATAATAACCTTACCACCATCCGTACCAGCGATGATCGTTTTGAACCGCGCAAATGGAAAAGCTTCGTCTATACTACTCAGTTAGGATATGCTTTGGGCATCTGGCCCTGGTGCGATGTGTTCAAAAGTCACGAAACCGGCAATATGATTTTATCGGTTTTATCTGCCGGGGCGGTAGGCACAGGCGATGCTATGGGTAAAGAAGATAAACACAATATTATGATGTCGTGCCGCGCTGATGGCGTTTTAATAAAACCTGATGTTGCCATCGTTCCTATGGATATTTCTTATATTAATGATGCTCAAAATACTGACAAGCCAATGCTGGCTTATACTTATACAAAACATAATAATATTACCACTAATTATGTATTTGCTTTTTCGGATAAAGGACAACAGAATGAACAGGTGGAGTTTACACCTACGCAATTACAAATGAAAGGCGAAGTAGTTATTTATAATCCTTTATCCGGTGAAATTAAAAAGCAACAAGCCGATGATACATTTAGCAGCACATTGGGTGCAGATCATTATGCTTATTATTTGATAGCGCCTGTTACACCCAGTGGTATTGCTTTCCTGGGAGAAGAGAACAAGATTGTAGGAACGGGTAAAAAAAGAATTGCCGAAATGAAAACTTCGGGTAAAACTTTGCAGGTAAAGGTATTATTTGCCAAAGGAGAAGATGAAGTACAGTTGCATGGTTATTATACTAAATCTATAAAATCTGACAAAGGTATATTAACACTTGAACCAACAAATCATACTTTTTCGTTAACCCTTCCTGCATCTAAAAATGGCGATCCCGTGAATTTAGTATTCAAAGGTGATTTGTGATATTTTTTATGTAAATTAATCCAATATCATTGAGGAAACGGTAACGGCAAAATGGGAAGATAGGGTAGTATTTAGCAATTGCAGAAGAGTTGAAAAAACATTTAAAAAAACAAGAACCTTTGATATTCCTTTGTTTGCTGCAATACCAAATTGTATTATAAATTAGTCCAAAAATTCCTGGTATAACTTCTTATTAAATCATTACCGCCCAAATATTTCTCGCAGCATAATTTCCCCAGTCTGACAGGGATTTTTTTAAAGTCTCCAACACTTCGCTATTTGTGGTTTTCTTTCCTTTTGTTGGAGGCGTAATATCTTTTACATTTACAGAATTGACATCTATTTTTGTTGCATACCAGGTGGTATGTAAGCGGTTGATCACTAATCCCAATATCATTCCCGGTAAGCCGTTGAAACTTTCGGGGCCGCCAGGGATCGTGATTTCGTCAGTATAAAAAGCAACTACAAAAACAGAATCCATAATAATAGTGGTGGCTCTGCGGCAATTAAATCCTGCTATTTCTCTGAAATCATTGGTGATTTTCCATTTCGCTTTTCTAAGGCTGTCTTCTATAAGGAAACTTTTTTCAAAAACATTTTTATGAGCTATACTTTTATCGGTGGTATAATCACTGTAGATTTCATTATCTGTAGCAGGTGCGCCAAAAAATGAAGTTGCTTTTGAGTCTGATTCGCGCCCGGGCCCGTAGATGGATTTGTTATTATCAAATTCGTAATTAAAATAACTCTTCTGGTATTGAGGAATCGCTTTTTTTAATTGGTCTGCGAAACTGCCTTTGATATTTGCCCATACGTTGACTGACCGCTCAAATTCAATTTTTCCTTTGGAAATAAATGTTGCTTGCGCAAATAACATTTGCACGCACAATAAAATAATGGATATTAAAAAAATTCTTTTCATTCTCTTTAAAATTTAAAACATTGATTTTGGTGCGCCGGCGCCTCCTTTGTTATTAAAGTTCCAGGTTACGGTAATCAATCCATACCGCTGAAAAGTAATATAGTGCTGTTCTACTATTGAATAAGGCTGTATGGTTCTGCTGTATCCTTTATTCTGATTGAGTATGTCGTTGATGCTTGCACGCAAAGTAAAAGCATCGTTTTTCATAAATTTCTTTTCGATAAAAGCGTTCCATACTATCACATTATTATTTTTATCGAATGCATTTAATTTTTGCCTGAAATTAAAATCAATATCAGATCCTATTTCTAATTTCTTAACGGGATAAATACTTCCATTAAGAGAATAATCATAAGTCCAGTAATGTGTACTGGCAGCGGTACTTATGCTTGATTTGGACTGTGAATAAGTAGGCGTAAATGAGGCATCAAAATTATATTTTTCCACTTTATAATACCGCAGTCCCACACTGTTTGAAAGGCTGAAGCTTTTAGTGAGATTTTGAAGCCCGTTTATGAAACTGGTATTATGAGACAGGTTGCCATCTGGTCTCCAATAAGCGTTCAATTTTGTTTTTGGAATTTTAATATTATAGCCTCCATAAATGCCTCCGGAATAATTACCATTTACATTGATGTATTGAGTAGTGCTTCTCCCTAAAGTATCTATGGTATTGGTGCTGCTGATGTCATTATCGGTAAAAGTAAAATAAGTGCCCAGATAAATAGATCTCTCTGATAAGACTTTATAACTATTATAAGTAAGACTTAAATTGTTCTGGAATTCTTGTTTCAACGAAGGATTACCTACAACAATATTCAATGGGTTATCATTATTTTTTAAAGGTTGTAATTGATCAATAGTTGGTTGCTGGGTATTACCATAATAATTGAACCTTATACCGCTGTACGGATTGAATTTATAATTAAAATTTGCCCGGGGTGACAAGTTGTAATAATTATATTTCCGGGTGGTATCTTTTACCAGGTCTGTTTGTTGAAATGCTGTGTTGGAAATATTTCCGCCAAATGAAAAATTAATTTTTTTGGCACTGTAACGATAATTAATTCCACCACTGTTGGTATTATAAATATATCTGAAATCATTACTCAATGAATCCACCAGTTCGGTATATTTTCCACTAATATCCCTGTTATAGGTCAGCCTTTTCTGGGTACTGCTGTTGTTGTAAAATGAATAATTAAATTCAAGAAATGATTTTTTTGAAAGAGGTTCGGTATAAGTTCCTCTTATGCCAATCACATTTGAAAGATTGCCGTTAATTTTATTCTGATCGGTAGAATCTTTTTGAATGATGGAGCCGGTTGTTGGATCATAGAAATCGGAAAGATTTAATAAATATCCGTTGCTGTTAGATGTATTATATCTTTCTTCTAAATTTACAGAAAGCGTTCTTCCTTTCTTTTTAAATTTCTTTCTCCAAATTGCATTTGCATTTAAGGCGGAGTTATTGCCATTGCTGGTGGAGATACTGTTGCTGCTGTTCACTGTTTGGTTTTCCTCGCTTAATGCCTGCGATTGGTAATTACTGGAACTTTGCGAGGTGCCTGTGTTGCCATTTGCAGTTATTTTTACTGAAGAAGATGAGTCTATCTGTATCTCTGCGGTACCAGCGACGGTATGCCGCATTTTGTCTGAATGAGTATCGGCAGATTGGCGACCGTAATAAACGGAATCAGCCAAAGTATTTTGTGTATAGGTATTTCCCGAACTTACCGTTGCGAGCTTATTAAACAGGTAATTTCCTCCCATATTGTATTTATCATTATCGCCCCATTTGTTGGAAAAATGCACCCCTGCTTTTACGCTTTCAGGAAGTCCCTGCCCATAATAGCTTTGAGTTCCCAGGTCATCGTTGGAACCTGAAGAAATAGCAATGCCTCCACCTTCCATTACCTGTACATTATTACTTTGAAATCCATAATTCTGTGAATCCTGCCAGTTCAATCCTGTGGCATCTGTGCTGCTGGCAATTGCAAAGGCAGCAAATTTTCTCTTTGCTTTAAAAGCATTAATAAGTGCCTGCGCATTATAATATTTATCAAGACCGCCTGCCGAAACCTTTCCAAAATATCCGTGCTTGGCATTGTCTTTTAATTTCAGGTTTATTGTTTTGGTAGTTTGCCCATCATCAATTCCTGTGAATTCGGCCTGGTCGCTTTTCTTGTCGAATACCTGTACTTTAGAAACCGCGTCTGCTCTTAAATTCCTGGTAGCAATGGTGGGATCATCGCTGAAAAACTCATCTCCATCTACCAAAATTTTTTGTATCTGCTGTCCCTGTGCAGTTATTTTTCCATCTTTATCCACTTGTATTCCGGGTAATTGTTTCAGCAGATCTTCCACAGTAGCATTGGGTTTCACTTCATAACTATCAGCATTATATTCAGTAGTATCTCCTTTTAATCGCATAGCAGCTTGTTTTATCACAATCTCCTGGAGTAGTTTGGCTTTTTGCGTCAGAAAAATAGTTTTCATATCGAGATTTTCACCAGTTTTTAATTCGATATGATCTACGAAATCGCCATATTTCGGATAAGTAACAAGTATTTCATATTTGCCGGAGTCAAGGTGGCTCACCAGGAAATTACCATTTTTATCGGCCCTCGTAAATTGGACTAATGTAGAATCACTTTGCCTTAATACTGAGATTACTGCATTTGCGGGCTTTTCAGAACTGGCAGAATCAATTAATGTGCCTTTTATAGAACTACTTTGGCAAAATACAAGAAGTGGAAATAAATAAAGAAGCAGCAGGACAATGGTAGATTTAATCATTTAATCAATTAAAATGTAATAAAAGTGTCATAGCAACGTAGGGTGCAAAAGTGTATTACTTCCATAATATTTTAGCGATATAAAATGTTAAGATTGATAAATATGATGATGATGCCAATAATTTCTTCAAATGATAATTATAGAATGATGTTCTACAAGTACTTCGAAAGTTGAAATTACTAATTGGACTTTCTTAGAATATTCAAATAAAAAAGGTTCTGCTATCCGTATGTTTGTAACTATCGACAAGTAAGATATAATTTTCGTATAATCTTTACTATTATCACTTTAAACCACTGGTGCAGGTCTCCAGACCTGTGACTGGCCGTTACTAAATGTTAGCTTACAATATAACCATCTTTAAAAGATGAAATAAAATCTTTATTTTTTGTTGCTTTACCGGAATTAAAATCATCTCAAAATTGGAGCAACGTTGTGGTTAGCGAGAGTATTTATTTGTGTTATAATTAAAAATTAAAATTTGTATTTTCACTTTAATATAAATGGCATAAGTAGATGCGTAAACATGGAAGGAAGTTTTTTAATTATGACAGTAATCTATACACGTAAAGTATATTTACTTATAGATAAAATGCCAAATCAGGCCCAGGGAAACAACACTCTAAGAAATAAATCTTTTTATCAATTGAATTGCCTTTTTACGCATATACATTAATGTTATTTAGAAAGCAGCTGCCCTTCACAAATGGAGGATTAAAATTAAACAAGTGTGTAAGTTAATTCTTCATTAAATTTACTTTTAAAAAATAATAACAATAAGAGCTATATGAAAAATTTCAGAATTTTGAGTATCGATGGCGGCGGATTAAGAGGAGTGGTGCCATTAACGATCCTTAAAAAATTAGAAGAGCTAAGTGGCAAAAGAATTTATGAAATGTTTGATTTCATTGCAGGCACTTCCACCGGCGGATTGATCGCCTCTGCTATCTCCATAAAAAATCCCGGTAATCCTGGGTTACCCTTATACAGTTTGGATGATGTAATAAATGTGTACATTAAAAGAGGCCGTGAAATATTTCCTCCCAAACACAATTTTCTGGAATCTGCGATCGGTATATGGAAACACCGGTTTGAACCTACAGGAATTGAAAAGGTTTTAAATGATATCACCGGCGAATACACGATGAACGATTGTCTTAATAACCTTATGATTTGCACTTATGATCTTGAAAATAATATGCCGCTGTTTTTAAAATCACGAAATGCGCATCTGAATCCACAAAGAAATATTCGTCTTTACCATGCGTGCCGTGCCACATCTGCGGGACCTACCTATTTACCATCCTATAAATTTGAATACCCCGATAAGGAAATGGTATCAAGAAATTGTATTGATGGCGGTGTATTTGTAAATAATCCTTCCTTTGCTGCTATTACAGAATTTGCTAAACATTTTGATTATTATCTCCCCGGATCAAAAAGTTTTGATCTGCAAAAAACTTTTCTTTTATCCCTGGGAACAGGTTCTTATACAGGCAAAATTTCTGACCTGGAATCAATGGAAAGTGGATTGGTTTTTTGGGCACAACATATTACCGAAGTCATGATGCACGGTGTAAATACGGCAACTGATTATGGAATGAAGGAATTAATGCCAGATGGAAATTACCTGAGAATGACCATCAATATTGATTCTGCAGAGCATGCAGATATGGCCAATTGCAGCGAAGAAACTTTTAATTACCTGATAGAAGCAACTAATGAAATGCTGGGTGAAAAGGAAAGTATGTTAAAAGACTTCATTGATAAAATTACCTGATTTCCCTCACTGGCGCAGGTCTCCAGACCTGTGACTGTTCGTTACTATAATGTTCGCTAACAATGGAACCATTGAAATTTTTAAAATAGAAAATAAAAATCTTTACTTTTTGTTGTTTTACTAGAGTAGAAATTCTCCCACCTGTCGCAATGTTGTAATTAGTAGGTTTTGATGATAGTACCTTGTTCTATAAATAAAAATTAAGTTTGTATTTTCATTTTAATATATATGGCACAAGAGGATCTTATGCCAACTTGGAAGTAAGTCTTTTAATTATGACAGTAATCGATACACGAAAAGTAAATTTACTTATAGATAATTTTTAATGAGGCCACGCTTATCGCCTTTAGCGCAAATATATTTTTTCCCAATTTCTTCGAATACACTGACATTAGTATATTCTGCCTGTGCAAACATTGCATCAAAATCCTCTACGCCGGGGCATGTCATATTTACTTCACCCCTGGTGGCCATTTTTAAAAATTTTGGATTTTTCATTTCATAATTGCCACCCTTGTAAACCTCTCCGATGATCAAAAGATTTCCACCAGGTTTCAGAACACGTAAAATTTCGTGCATATCATTTATGGGATTTGGCCAGAAATAATGGGTTTCCACAGCAGTAACAAGGTTGAAAGTATTATCTGAGAATGGAAGTTGTGACACGGAACTATGCCTGATTTCAACACGACCTTCCTGAATTAACTGATGGTTTATTTTTTTGGATACCTGAACACTTTTTCCTGAATTATCAATACCAAAAACTCTGCCGTCCGGAGCTAAGAGAGCCAACTTTTGAACCGTTTTACCTCCACCACAACCCACATCAAGGATTGTAAAATCTTTTTCTATTGATATATGCTTCAACCCCCATTCCGTTAACGTGGCATGCCCTCTGTTCATCCCCGATAACATCCATCTTCCGAACCATCCTCTTGGGTTCTGCGCTTGTTTTAGAAGATAAATCATTGGATTTTTCATCGCCTGAAAGTTATTCATTTGAATTTATAACCAAATATAACAAAAATGTCTTGCCCTAAAATAGGTTTACCCTCCACCATGGTTTGTTTCTCACCAACCACATTTTTTTCTTTTTAAGTCCATAAAAAGCCTTCATCATTTCAGAAGAATGCCCCTACTTTTCTGAATTGTGCCCCTACTTTTCTGAATTGTGCCTCTACTTTTCTGAATTGTGCCTCTACTTTTCTGAATTGTGCTTCATCTTTTCTGAATTGTGCCTCTACTTTTCTGAATTGTGCCTCTACTTTTCTGAATTGTGCTTCATCTTTTCTGAATTGTGCCTCTACTTTTCTGAATTGTAAGGCCACTTTTCAGAAGAAAAGACTCTTTTTCTGAACAAATTGAAAAACACATAATTGTTTTTATATAATATAGCCCTTTCTGAAGAGAACATTTCTACATAATTATCAAGAGGTTAACGCCTCAAAAATCAACCGCATTTTTTTTACCTGTTGATTTTTAAGACATTCATAAAAAGAATTGTCATAGTCGCACGAGATCCTTGCCGCACTTACCGGCAATCCATATTTTACTTCATCCCGACTTTATGAGATGTTGTGGGTTAGCGCGTCCGTTCTGCTATTTTTTAAGAAGAGAATTGTATTTTCATATTCTGAGCATTTAAAAGTGCCCATGATTTTTGGGGAATGAAGGGCTTGTTAGAATTGAACTTTAGTTTAGTTAAGTTTAGTTAATAATTCATAATTGCACAAGGGTACACGCGCCAAACATGGATATTTTAGCTTAAATACAAATGTTGGTAGAAATGTAGCCCGAATAGTACATGACTTTAAGAAATTGTTTACATTTGACTTATGACCACAATGCAAATAGATATATTGAACCCGAAGGCGGGAAAATTGCTCAAAAACCTTGAAGATTTAAATCTTATTTCTATTAGAAAATCATCTGACGATGGCTTTTTGACCTTGGTAAATAAGTTTAGAGCCAAGGCAAAAAGCAATCCACCGACTTTGGATGAAATCACAAAAGAAGTAGAACTTGTAAGAGCCGACAGATATGCGAAATCAAAAAGATAGAGTTATTATCGACACTAATCTTTGGATTAGCTTCTTACTAACAAAAGACTTTACAAGGTTTGACACAATTATTGCGGACAAGAAACTCGTTCTTCTTTTTAGTCAAGAATTGATTGATGAAATTGTAGAAATAACGCAAAGGATAAAATTTAGAAAGTATTTTCCTTTGGACGACATTGAAAGATTATTATTAAAAATCAGAAATAGAGCAGACTTTATTAAAATAAAATGCACCGTAACCGACTGTAGAGACCCTAAGGACAATTTTTTATTATCGTTATCTGTTGACGGTGAAGCAACTCATTTAATTACTGGTGATAAAGATTTACTTGTTCTTAAAGTTTATGGTGAGACAAAAATATTGACGATTACAGAATATCTGCAAGACCAATAACACTTCGACCAACAAATAAGTTTCATCGGGCACGAATTGCCTCCGCTTACTGCCTCATGCTATTCTTAGAATGTCCAAGTAAAAAAAGGCCGCTATCCTGAGTTCATATGAACAAATTCTGGGGAGCTGCTAATTTTCGATTTAAATGTACTACAGATACTAGGTGTAGTATTAAATTTGCGGGTATGATTGTATTGGATTTTTTGTTTTATTATTTAACATATTGGTTCGATCAACGAAACTACTTGTTATCATGGAGCAGCTCTCGGCAGAGATCTTCTTATGCACTTGGGTTGGCAGCAATAGCTATATTTTTTGCATTAGGAGAACTATTGGATTTTACGGTTTTTAAAAATCAAAATTTTCATTATGCTAAATATATTTTTATAATAGTTGCATTAGTTATGATGCAACTATTTGATTTTATTTATATCCGCAAAAAGAGATATGAGTCAATAAATCCAGCAACCAGATTTAGATTCTTGATAGGTATTAGTGACGAAATAAAATCTCGAATTGCTATTTTTTTTATTGTATTATCACTTTTGTTACCTATTTTAATTTTAGTTTTATTTGTACCTTTTGGAAAACATACTTTGGGATATTAGAATTATAAGTTAGGAAAAGTATACAGGTAATAGTATTTAGGTCAATGATTCTCTATTTGATTTTCTTAAAATTTACTTAACATTGCTCATGCACATCGTTATCGCTCCTAACGCCTTTAAAGGTAGCCTTACATCACAGGAAGTTGCTCAGCGCATAGCATCCGGATTTAAAAAAAGCCGGCTTTCCTGCACATTAAAACTAATCCCGATAGCAGACGGCGGGGATGGAACAGCGCATCTAATCACACAAAAAATGAAAGGCCGGTTTATTCAAACAATGGTTCATGATCCCTTAGGTAAAAAAATTAAATCCGGTTTTGGATGGCACGGCAAAACAAAAACAGCCATCATAGAAATGTCGGATGCTTCCGGTGTCAGGCTATTGAAAAAAGAAGCATTAAACCCCTTGAAGTCTGATACACGGGGTGGGGGAGAACTTATCAGTGCTGCCCTGGACAAAGGCGCGAAACGATTAATTGTTGGCGTAGGAGGCAGTGCTACGGTAGATGGTGGTTCGGGTCTTTTAATAGAATTAGGTTTCCGGTTTTTAAATCAATCAGGGGAAAAAATAACTCAATTACCCGTAGGGTTATTAGAATTAGACCACATAGATACCAGCAAAAAAGATGCACGGTTAGACAATTGTGAAATAGTGGTATTATGCGATGTTGCCAACAAATTGCTTGGTGACAATGGAGCTGCTTTTGTTTTTGGTCCGCAAAAAGGCGCGAGCCAGGAAGAAGTGGTACTGTTGGAAAAATGCCTCCGTCAATTCAATAAAATTGTAAAAAAGGATTTGAAGATTGATATGGATTCGTTGATGTATGGTGGCGCTGCAGGTGGGGTAGCCGCAGGATTGGCAGCTTTTGCAAATGCAAAGTTAGTTAGCGGTATTTCTTATTTTTTAGACATTGTTCATTTTGATGATGAAATCCAAAATGCAGATCTTGTTATCACCGCCGAAGGTAGCCTGGATGCGCAAACGTTGGAGGGCAAAGGGCCTTATGGCGTTGCAAAGAAAGCGAAGGATAAAAATATTCCCGTGATTGTTATGGCCGGTCAAATACCTTTACATCCTGCAAAAGATTTGCATCAATATTTTAATGCTATTTTAGCGATTGGACATGCGCCATCGTCCCTGGAGGAAGCAATTAAAAATACCGGTGTTGACCTGGAACAGGCGGCGTGCGAATTAGGCAATTTGCTTTCATTGAAACTTGCTTAAAATTAAATATAGATGGTCCTATATCGTTTTGGAATAAACCTGGAAAATAAATTGATATTTTAAATGAAAATCGTAGTATTAGATGCTTATGCCCTTAATCCCGGCGACCTAAGCTGGGACGCATTAAATGTGCTTGGTAACACCAAAATTTATGAAAGATCCTCATTGGCAGAAACGGGAAAGCGCATTGCTGATGCAGATATAGTACTTACTAATAAGTCCGTGTTAAATGAAAAATTAATTAATGGTGCGCGCAACCTGAAATACATCGGCGTGATGGCAACGGGATATAATATTATAGATATAACAGCTGCCCATACACGAAATATAATTGTAAGCAACATCCCTACTTATGGTACTGCTTCGGTAGCGCAACTCACTTTTGCATTCATACTTGAGCTGGCAAATCATACCTCGCTGTATGCCAAAAGTGTAAGCAATGGTGATTGGGTTGAGAGCAAAGATTTTAGTTACCATCTAAGCCCCACAATGGAATTGCAGGATAAAACACTGGGTATTATTGGCTTTGGGCAAATAGGCAGAGCGGTGGCCACTATAGCAATCGCCTTTGGAATGAAAGTGATTTCATCCCACAAGCATCCAAGGCGCGACCGTATGGATGGGGTAAAGTTTGTAAAAGAAAAAACCTGTTTTAGTGAAGCAGATATTATTAGCCTGCATTGCCCGCTGAATGATAAGAACCAACAATTTGTAAATAAAGAATTGCTGGGCACGATGAAACCAGCCTCTTTTTTAATTAATACAAGCAGGGGCGGACTCATCAATGAGCAAGACCTGGCGCAAGCGTTGAACAAGGGAATGATTGCGGGCGCCGGTTTAGATGTGTTATCTACGGAGCCACCCACAGCAGGCAATCCTTTGCTTCATGCAAAAAACTGCCTTATTACCCCGCATGTGGCATGGGCCACCTTTGAAGCGCGAAGCAGGCTTATGAATATGATGATACAGAATGTAAAGAATTTTTTAGACGGCACTCCTGCGAATGTGGTGTAGTGAGAGAGATTATTATTATGAAGGGAAAAGTGTATTACTAAAAATCGAATTGCTGAGATGATTAAGATGTCATTAGTTTATAAACCCAGAACAGCGGCTAATTTTTCGATTTAAATGAATTACGGATAGCGGAGAGTGGAAGCTACCCAATTCCAGAAACTATTACTGAATATATAAACATTTTACATTAATAAAACTTTATGAAAAAATCCGAAATTCTTTTTTATTTAATGCTACTCTTTTGCTCATCTTGTAAATCTCACAATACTGGAAACCAAAAAAGTAAGAATAGTTCCGAGGCAACTTTATTAAACGATGAGGCATTAAAGACGTCTGAGCTAACTTGCAATAAAGATTCGATTGAAAAATCAATAAAATTATTTGAACGTGCTATAAAGTTAGACAATACAGAACCTTTATTTTATAGTAATGAAGCAGAGATGTTTTGCAATTTAAAAAAATACCAGGACGCAATAAAAGTATTAAACCGGTATCTTTATAACTTTCCTATAAATCTATCAATGGAAACGCTTAAAGGGTTTATATTTGAATACACAGGCAATATTGATTCTGCGATGGCATTGTATTCTAATTCAATAAGCCATTATGATGTAAAAATGGAAAGGGATTCTAATAATATTTCTTTGCTATTAGATCGAGCTTTGTTATTGTTGTTTACTAAAGGTAAAAGCGAAGGAAAAATGGAATATGATAGAATCGCTAATAAGTTTCCAAATGATGAAACAGTGAAATTTCTGAAAGATGACTACTATTCTTTCGATAGGAAAACTTATCTAAGACAGATATTTTCTAATTGCAATTAGACTTATCATGGAAGAATAAGAATACAAAGGGAAGGGGAAATGGAATGGAACGAAGAACATCCTTACTATCCTTAAAATATTCAACAATAAAAATACTGCTGTCCGTATGTTTGAAACTACGGACAATTAATGATATAATTTTCGTATATTCTTTCCTGTTAGGCATTTTTGTAATTATTAACTGATATTAACGCCTGCCTTGCTGCTTTTTCTTTTAAATTCAGTATTGATCGTGCCGCCTCCACCAGCTACCGGCTTTGGCATTGGCACGCCCTTCCGGTTTCTCCCAAAACTCCTGTCGTCCAAACGGTGTCAAATCAAGGTAAAAAAGTGTACCCATAAGCTGTTCCAGGCCGCGGGCATATGCCGAATAAGTATGAAAAACTTCTGTTCCTTTTTTGAGGAAAACACTTATTCCTGGTTGTTCTCCGCTCCATCCTTCCCAATTTTTGCCAAGTTCCGACGTTTGTTTATAGTTGTATTCTGTTGAACCTTTTTTTGCGTCTATGGTTACGTGAAAATCGTAGTTAAAATCGCTGTTGAGTGAAGAGAACCACGGAATGTTCCAGCCCATTCGTTTTTTGTACGCTTCTATTTTAGACACCGGCGATCTTGATACTAATACTAAGGTAGTGTCGCGTGCATGCAGGTGAGCAAGATTACCTATGTTATCTGCAATAAATGAACAACCAGGGCAGCCCTCATCCCATGCGGGTTCAAACATAAAATGATATACAATAAGCTGTTGGCGACCCTCAAACAAATCGGGAAAATTTACCGATCCTTGTGTGCTTTCAAATGTATAGTCTTTGTCAATTTTGACCATCGGCAAACTTCTTCGGTCAGCGTTTACCTGTTCCCAGTGGTGCGTTAACTCCTTTTCCTTTTTCAGCAATTCTTTACGTGCAGAAAGCCACTGTTCATGTGTTACCACTTCCGGAAAATTCTCTTTATCAGTTCCCATAATAAATGTTTTTGAATTTATATAATATTGTTTTTTCAGTTTTTCCAAAAGGTACATGTATTGTCTGTAGCAAATTAATAATTAATTGCGATGTTTAATCGCTATACCTGCATGTTTTCTTCACTATTTCACCAAATTAACTTAAACATTCAGTCAACTCCGGGGGTACAGTATCCCGAAAGGACAATATATAAAAAACAGCAAAAATCGTATTCTGATAAAATTGTTTTGGTATAACAATCGCTGTTATTCATATAAATTTATAGACTAAATCAATAAGAGATTTTTAAAAAAATTATTTCAACGATGTGACCAGGCCATTATAATAAATCATACCTAACCTTCTGCTTTCAACCTTTTTTGCAATGTTTCCAATTCTCTTTTCCTTTTTTTATATGTGCTGTGCTCCCAAAATGTAACACGTGCAGCAAAAGCAAAGATGATACCCATAATCACAATTGACCAGGCTGATTTTCCACTGTCCCAAAGCGCCAGGAGGCTAAGTACTCCGATAGGCAAAATGTTCCAGCGCCCAACCTGGGATAACCGTACCTGGTAGGTTGCCAGGGAAATGGCCTGAGAAAGGTCTCCAAGCATGGACCGGTCAAACTGTTGGCTACTCTGTATTCTGCGGATCCTGCTCACTAACATAAACAGCGCACTTAGTAACATCCATGCAGCCCCGAGATACAAGAATATATTCCCATCGGGCTTAGAAATATTTATGCCAAGAACCAATAATCCCGCGCCGGCATTTACAATGATCAATAGCAACTCACTGGTATTGGTAATGTGATACCCCGTTTTCTTTTTTGACAAAATACGATTATGCAATGCCTTTTCATTGATAGCATAGAGCGGCTCATTATTTTGTGAGTCCCATATTTTTTTCATTTCATCAAATTCCATGGTGATTTTATTTTTTAGATTTTGTGATAAGATATTTTTTTATCCTGCTGATCTTGACACCAACATTAGATTCGGTAATACCTAATATACCCGACATTTCTTTGTAGCTGAATCCATCTAATAGTAACAGGATAAGAGAGCGGTCAATTTCATCGAGTTGATGAATTTCTTCATATAGCCATGCCAATCGTTCATCCACTTTAATCCCGCTATCTTCTAAAACGAATTCTACATTTTCAATCGGCTCTGCACGGGAATGTTTTTGTTCTTTTCTTACCCATTTGATGGCGGTATTCAGCGATATGCGGTATATCCATGTACTGACCGATGACTCCTGCCTGAAGGTTGGAATGGAATGCCATAATTGAATCGTAATTTCCTGGAAAAGGTCGTTCTGATCCATCGGGGATAACGAATAGGCTTTTACCACTTTAAAGATTAAAGCTTTATATTGATGAAGCCAACCTTCAAAAATTTGCTTCTGTTCATTTTTAGTCACAGCAATGATTTGTTTTCTTTATTAGTACCAATAAAGGAGTAATTTCTTACAAGTAGAAAAAGATAAATCAAAATAGGCAAAAAATCCTGAGCCATCGAAATGTTCTGTCGTTTTTTTAATAAATTCACCTTCAGATCAATTAGAATTAATAACTTTATTATTCATTTAAAAAAAATATAATCATGGCTACAAGAAGAAAATTTTTACTACAATCGGGAGCAGTTGCTCTCGGCGGGTTGGTGTTGCCCCACGTAGGACGAGCTGCAAAATTCTTTAATAGTAAGAAGGCAATACCCATCGGTCTTCAACTATATACCATGGGAAATCTGATGACAACTGATACTAAAGGAATTTTAGAAAAACTTGGGGCAATTGGTTATAAAGAAGTGGAAAGTGCAGGTTCTCAAAAAGGAAATTTTTATGGTTATAATCCGAAGGAATTGGCCGCCATGGTACGAGATTCCGGAATGCATTGGCGCTCTGCACACGTTGGCGGTGCAGCTTTTAAAAGAGGTGATATTATGAAAATGGCCAAAAATGCTGAAGACTCAGCAAGGATAGAAAAGTATATGGAAAATATGAAGAATGCGCCCACGCCTTTGAACCTGGCAGATAATTACCAGCAACTTGCTGATGATGCCGCAGAAGGTGGATTAAGTTATTTGGTTTGTTCAAGTATTCCTGTAAGTACGTTGGATGAAATAAAAACCGCAGTGGAGGTTTTCACCAAAAGTGGCGAAGCCTGCAAAAAGAATGGTGTTCAATTTGCCTATCACAATCACTTAACAGAATTTGATGAAGTAGAAGGCGTTCGCCCATTTGATTATATCTTAAACCATACTGATAAAGACCTGGTAAAAATGGAACTGGACCTTGCCTGGGCTACTAAGGCAAAGCAAGACCCTGTTGAATTATTTAAACTGCATCCCGGCCGTTACCCGCTGTGGCATGTAAAAGACCTTGACAAAACAACCATGGAACCTGTAGAAGTAGGGGGAGGCTTTATTGATTTCAAACGCATTTTTGATAATGCAAAAGAAGCCGGAATGAAATATTTTTTCGTAGAACAGGATGGAGCGCCGCACCCAATAGAAGACGTAACCAACAGTTACAATTATTTAAAAAAGATGCTGAACGAATAGTACAACATGGTGTATAGATATTGATATTTGCCTGACTAATGGATAACGCTTATGCATATACGACATGGGTTACTTCGTAACGGCATCATTAATATCTGTTATAACTGAAGCTAAATAAAATTATCAGAATTAGTTTTTAGTCATTCCATGGTTGTATTATTCTCAAAGACTATTGATAACCGCACCGAATGCATCAAGACCAATGGATTGGCAAACGCCAAATTTTTGTTGTTCATTCATGGTATCTATCTGCCATTTATATACATCATCACCAGCGCCTGTTAATTTCCTATATTGATTTACATACAGTTTACCATTTTCAAGTTTTGTAAATTCCGGCTTGAACTGGTTGGTTGCAGTGTCCCGCGTTTGCCATATTGCAGCGGCGGTAGCTTTGGTGTTTTTGCTGAAATCAATTTGAGTAATTTGCTTGTTGAGCTTTCCCAGGTAACGCATCATAATGCCGCGTCCTGCCAGGTAATCGTTACCAAACTCAGAGCCGAAATTGGCATTGAAAGGTGCTTCCCTTATGATGTCATCTGCATTTCCAATCAAAGCTTTTTTTACGCCTTTGCTTAAAAGGTGGATATATTTTTTTACGGTATTTTCAAACTCCTCAACTTTAAAATCCGGGTTAATTTTATTTTTTATAATCCATGTTGTAAGATCATTTTTAATAGCCAACATATCTGTAAGCGCCGCTAATAACATACCCTGGTCGCCGGTCCATACCCAACCTTTTTCCCATGTTGGGTGTGTGGTATCTTTATAATCAGATCCTTCAAAAAAAGCCGTAGGCCTCTCATGTACCAATGCGCCACCGGAAACTATTTTTTGCAGGTATCCATATTTTTCAAGATTAAACCAGCTATCAAACCAAACCCATTGATTGTAGGCCATCTCAAGATATTTTTCATTGTCCGTTATATTTTCTTCAAGGGTTAAACGATAGATACGGCATGATAATAAAAAGAACAATACATTGGTTACTGTGTTTTTCACTCCTTTGTTTTGGCCGTTGGCATCCCCGTTTCTACAGCCGTGCGGTAACGGTTGTGCTGTATCAGAAAAATCGTAGGCATGATCTCTTTCCTGCTGCCAGCATAGATGGATGCTCAGGTTAGTATATTTATCTGCCAGCGTTTTGTTACCTGATCTTAATAAATGTTTTCTTGCATTAATACCCATCAAGCCCCACCAGCCAAAATCATCTGCCCATAATTTACCAGGATCAATTGAGGAAAAAAATTGGTAATTCTCTTCGAGCATTTCATCTATTCTTTTTTGCATCGCGATTACTTCTTCATCGCCGGGCCACTTATGATGCATGGCATCGGCAAATGTGAGACAAGCATCAAAAGTGTTTCCCCGTTTCCAGAAATCATTAAAATTCCATACACTTTCAAAGCGCTTGAATGCTGCTATTGACTGACTTTTAATAAGGTCGTCGTTTGGAAATTGATCAATGCCAACTTTGCCGCCAAACATTTTATTATAAGACAACGATAAGGCAGCAAATGAAGTTACCCTTGCAAATTCCCTTCTGTTCATTTTTAATTTTTTAAAATTATTGATATTTTAATAGCTGACTAAATTAAACAATCTTTTTACCCGGCAGGCTTTTCCTCTTATATATACTGAAGAAAGATACACGGAATAAATCCGGGATAGTTGAAAAAGCGGAAGAATACATTTACAGAAGTACAAGGATTATTACCATGGAAAACAGATGCGGATCACCAGGAATTTAATTTCTGTTTTAATTGAAACGCGACATTTCAAAACTCAGTACAGCACCACTTTTAATCTAATAATACTCAGTATTGTGAGGGATAGCTTAAAAGGGATGTTAAAACTTCAAAAGAACCTTTTAGAAAATTGAATGAATATCCCTTTTTACTAACTTCATACATCAATACTGCCTTATGAAAAGACTCCTTCTTTTCTTTGCATTTATAATTTGTATGTGTTGTTTATTTTCCTGCATTACTACAGAGCGCTATATTTATTCAGCTTCACCGCCTAATAGCCCTTTTTTTAATGAAAAGGGCCAATCAGAATTAGCAGGTTATTATTCTGCTATCCCTAAAATTACTGACCCAACGGAGGTTTATTCTGATGGTTTTGACATTCATGGAGCTTATGCCATAGGAAACCACTGGGCATTGACAGCCGGATTTTTAAACAGGCAAGAAGAAGATCTCAACATTTACAATAACGAAATTCCATTTGACAGTTCAGTTATACGGTACAACCGTAATTTATTTAGTGTAGGCGCCGGGGTTTTTATTCCATTAAATCCGGCAAAAACCATCACACTCAATATGTATGGCGGAGTGGATATCGGAAAATTTTCTTTTAATGAGAATGGCTCGGCGAATGGAATTCCCGGTGAAAGATTCTACAACAATAATATAACGAAAGAGTTTTTCCAGCCCTCCGTAAATTTTATGCCTAATAAATATTTTCATGCATCCGTAATTTTTAAAAATTCTTATGTACACTACCGACATATTAATACTAACTATACAGGAGATGAATTAGCATTTTATTCACTTGATACAATATGCGGTCAGGCAATCCATTTTAGCGAACCTGCACTCGATTTTCAATGCGGGATACCCCCGATTCCCTGGTTAAAGGTTGACTTTATCATGAGCAATGCTTCAAATCCTTTTCCTAATACCTTGCTTGATGTCAGAGACCCCAACTTTTCAATTGGGCTGAGTGTGGATTTTTCTAAAATAGGGAAGAAAAACAGCGAGTAAAACGCACCACGACAATACAAAGACTACATTAAAAAATTTCAAAGTTAAACTGGTAGTTCGTATGATTAGGCAACGCATTACGATTGTGATATAATAAAATTTTGTGTTATAATTAAAAATTAATTGTAAATTTACTTAATATAAAAGTACCATCCTGGTTTACGTCAAACAAACTGCTATAACAATGAAAAAAGTTATCGTGATCATTTTATGTTTGCATCTTTTTGGTAAGGTGCATTCACAGGGCATTACATTACTATACACCGGCGGCCAGGGAAATTTAGGTGACACCATTGATTGGATACAGATCAATACACCTCCGGGCCAAACGCCTATTCAAAGAATTCCGACAGCAGATGATGACGTGGTTTTTAACAAGACATTGTCTGGAATTTCCAGTGTTTTTTTTTCTTTTCGCGGAGACTCTGCTAACATTGGTGGTGGTAATTCTCCATGGTGCAGAAGCATGCACATAAGCAATACATACGTAGAATTTATAAACATTTCTTACCAGGATGAAGGTGCTTTTATCAATGTTTACACTACAAACGGAGGTTCTGTAATCATTGACTCCGGCTCTGTTATTCAAAAGGGCATATTTCACTTGTACGGCGGAAACCCGGCTATAACAGACCTCCAGGTTAAGCATAGCAAGTTAGGTTATAGTACTACTCATAATACCAATTGGGTTGAATTAAATATGGATAATAATGCAAAGGCTAGTTTTATGGGAAGTTCATTTGAGGGCGATGTTTTTGGAAGTATAAACAAAGGAAGTGGCTTATATGCCAGCGGCACAAGTTTGTATGCAGATAGCAGTACCTTTTCTGCAACAATCTTTACATTAGGTGATCACTCCGCAGATACTATTTTAAACAGCACCATTAATCCTGATCAGAATAATTATGACCTTTATTTTTTAATTGGACGGAATTCAAATTTTATTTCAGCTAATGCAAATATTTTAGTTACCAGGTATAGTACTTTGAATTTTACTACTTCAGGGTCTGTCTTTAATGGAAACGTCTCTTCCAATTATTTCAATTTTCTCCAGGAAGACCCTGCAAATCCTTTACCCAATATCATTAATGGTGATGTGTTTATGCTTGAAAATCCCAGCTCGGGGATTAGCGGAGATGTGAAAATCTCAGGAAATTTTACTAACTACATGCCCCCTATTGGTTTTGATACAGACACATCAAATGTATTTATAAACGGCCAACATGTATTTGAAATCGGAGGCATTAAGAATTTCGGCAATAATGTTTCTATTACCAATTGCGCGGAAGATTATTGTCATTACAAAATGGAATTTTTTGGTAATACCAACAGCAATATTAACTGGGGTGTCGGTTTTCCTGTTGATACCCTTATCATAAATAAAACCGGGTGTGCAAAAGTTACGGTAACAAATTCTTTATATGTAGCAGGCAGCGCCGAAATAAAAAGCGGTCAACTTGCTTTGGATCCTAATGATACCATTCCCTACAAATTTGTTTGCGCCGGAGATTTACATATTTATGATGGGGGAGGGGTGTTCCTGCGAAAAGACAGTAATGGTGTTGTAGCCAACATGGCTATAGAAGGGAATATATATGATGATAACCTTACCACAGATTCTACGTGTGCAGGTTTTAGCAATCCATATAAAGGAAACCTAACCTTATACAGGAATAATCAGAATGATGGGACGCATTTGATAGACATTGCAAGTAATTCCAATATTGGGAATATTAATTTAACCGGACAACCAGGCTCTGATTTTATTTTAGGTACAGATCTGGCCGTTAATAATTTTAATTTTACCAATACCGCCAAATTATCATTGGGCGATCATAAACTTATTGTAAACGGTAACATTTCAAATTATGGCCAGGATCGTTATTTTGTCACAGATGGTTTGGGTAAATTACAAGTGAATAATGTGGGAAATGTTGCAACCGTTTTTCCGGTGGGTTCATCCACATCTTCTTATAATCCCGTAACGATTACAAATACCGGTACACCCGATAATTTCAGTGTGAATGTTCAACCACAGGTTTTGTCTGGTGGTAGTAACGGTAACCCATATACTACAGGCGTTGTAAACAGAACCTGGAATATAGAAGAATCCAATCCGGGTGGAAGCATTGCTATTGTATCCCTGGAATGGAAGAGTGAAGATGAATTAAGCGGCTTCAACAGAAATACTTCTTATATCTCTCATTATGTTTCAGGAGCCTGGGATAATGTAACCACTATGCTTGCAGGCGGAGCCGATCCATATAGAATCACTAGAACAAATATTACCAGTTTTTCTCCCTTTGCTGTAATGTCACCGGCTAACGGTTCTTTTAGTATTTTCCCTAACCCTGTAAAAGATAAATTGTTCATCAATTTACCGAATGCATCAGTAGAGTCAGTGCTGCGAATTGTAGATATGAAAGGCGTAACCGTAATGAATTTAAAACTAGCAGCAGGCACTGCAAACACTACTATTACTACTTCTGATTTGCCTGCAGGAGTTTATTCCATCATTATTGATTCGGGTATTTCAAAAGAAACGAAGAAATTTGTTAAGGAATAAAAAAGTCACATTTAAATGCTTCAACAGGTAAAGGCTTCCTCCAAAAGATTTCAATGGATTGATCTGCGAGTGTTCGATACTGATTAATTAGGGTTGCCAACCTTTTAAAGGTTGCAATTTGGACGTTAACTTCCGCTGTGTGCTTTTATTAAAAGAGAATTGTACATTTATATACTTTTGAAAAGAAAATTAAATACCACAATGATGGTAAGCGATAATATCAGCGGATGCGCCAACAAAGAGGCCGTTTGTCTGGAGACCAGACCTTACGTCTTCAATTCGAGATTTTACTATCTGAAGAAAAAGGAACACCAACATTGGTTAAAACATCGGAAAGATAAGAATCCAATCACTTATTGAACGGATCATACGACATCCAATCAACTTCCAGTTCATAGGGGTGCAATGGTTTCTCAATTGCGTTAAGATTGGTTTCAACTCCCCAGTCGTTGGTATGCCAAAAGTTCATCCTGTAATAAGATTGATGCTGGGGTATGCCCCTTTGAGATCCCTGGTAATCCCACAAAACTATTTTCTTACCTGTTACGGGATCAATGATCCACCATGTAAGTCTATCAGCATGCCAGTCAAACCCGTAAGTATAAAACCCCGATGAGGCATCATAATTATCGATTGCCGCAATGGTTTCGGGCTGGTTTTGAGCACCGGTTAGGGGAATTGGTTCTCCTTTATAGCCTACTTTGTAAATCGTATTGTAAATAATTCCCTTAGCTAAATTTATGGTTCGCCCTATTCTTTTAAGTTCGCCCCTGTTACCAGTCCAGGTGCCTATGTAAATGATGGAAGGATCAGCAACCAGCCATTCAAAGTCTATCTCACTAAGCCCATAAACGCTATCCATAAAGTAAGTAAAATAACCAACAACTGCGCCTGCATTTGGTTGAACCTTTTTTACGTCAGGCACTTTCAACCGGGCAGAGTACCTACCAAAATAAGTAAAGTGGTTAGATATAATTTCCGGGCCACGGCCTGCACCCGCACTATCCTGGGGATCTATTTTAAACAATAGCACTTTCGTGCCAGGTTCTGTTTTGGAAGTAACACCAGATTGCCATTTAAAAGCATCTTTAATTCCGGTAGAGCCATACCTGAAATTTTCTAAAACGGGTTGGTTGAAATTTTCAATAAATGAATGAGATAACTCTTCGTTTTGAGCATAGATAGTAAGGCTGATAAAAAATGAAAGGAGTAACAGTATTTGTTTCATGATGATGAATAATTTCTTTTATCACGAATATAATGTTTTTCGGACAAGCGTCTTTCGGGGCACTAATGAACCAGTTGGGAATGTGGGTTCTATTTTATTATTAACATTGAATTAAATTGGCTATGCGCATTTTGCCATCTTCGCAGCCATTTTCAATGCCTCAATCTTTGGCCCGGTTAAAACTTTAAACTATTTTTAGGACGAGCCTTAAATTTGGTTATAAAAATAATTTTATTATGCAAGAAATTACGATTTCCTTTACTCCTGACGAACTAATTGAATTGGGCAAGCAACTGTACCTTGGCTCTGCTTTTACCATTGGCTTTCCATACGATAACCAGAAAATGGCTGATGAAATTTCTAACAAGGTTTGTGCAGTAGGCTTCCTTGAAATGCCAGAGCGGAAAGCATTCAGGCATGGAGGGCTTACTGAAAATGCTTTTGAAATTTCTTTGGACTTGTCTGCTGAATGCACGCCTATAATTGAACAGTATGAGGAGTCCTCAATCGCAGAACATTTGCCTTATGACCTGGCAGACAGGGATTTTAAAGAAAAGTATGGTGAACCTGAAGTGATGGAAGTGCTCAATAATCCTGTTCTTCTGGGAAGCCTCAAAGCCATCCAGAAAAAATATAAAGATGAATTTGAACGGTACGGTGTCGCCAATCTAAGGCTCGTAAAAGAGAAATAATAAAACCAGAAGGATTAAGGAAGTTTATGCGAAAAAGAATTGATAATCTATCCTGCTGTGAGATGGCTTGATATTGTCAGCCAACTCTGTTTTTTCCTGGCGAAGTGCGTGCAGAACAAGAAAATGAATTCAACAGCGGCGAAAAATTAAAAAGAAATTGCGCAGTACCAGGAACACGCGCAACAGTAAACCAACAAAAAAAAGATTCTTATTTTACTAATTTATGCAACATCTCTGTTGGAAGACAGTGCTTGTAAAAAAAATATGAACCAGCAATTAATAAGGGTTGCCAACCTTTGAAAGGTTGGCAACCCTGAGAGTGCGGACTGGAATTTTTAAATACATAATAATTCACCATGAATTCTATTTTATAAAAAAATAAATGAATTGATTTTTTTCATTGGCCAATAAATATTTTATACCTTTTATAATTTCTATCGTGTTCAAAATGTTTGTAGTATAATGCCAGCCTGTCCCGAAAAAATCGGGAATATAACAGCCGTTTAGTTCAATGCATGGATACTATTACGGATGTATAATCGGTATTAATGCGCTTTAACTAATTTATTCTGTAAAATAGTACCATCAAAAAATACTCTTAAAATATAGACTCCGGGAGCTAATCCATTTAAATTATCAAAAGAGACTTGCGAATTTCCCATACTTAGTTGGAGTGATTTCCTGCTAACAACATTTCCATAAATATCGCAAAGATTGAAATCAATCATACCCTCCTTTGGAAGAAATACATCAATTCTTAAATTATCGCTGAACGGATTGACACATCTGACCCTGAAAGAAGAACTGTTATTAAACAACGGAATAATTTTCGAATATGTTGTATTATTCAAATCGGAATTTATAATTTTCAGTCTATAGTAAGCCACATTGGAGATATCCTCCGGATCATTAAAAACATAGGTAGCCCCGGGATTATCAACTGCCGGAACTTCTCCAATCTGTGAAAAATTGATGCCATCCACACTCTTTTCTACGTCATATTCTTTAAGATTGTTTTCGTTTTCCGATGTCCATTGGAGTGATGCTTTATTATCAGATACCACACCACTAAAATTTAAAACCATTGCATTGAGAACTGAACAACTGGCGCTATAAATTTTTAGAAATACATTTTGACTGTTATTTACTGAACAATTTGAATTGGTCAGATTTGAGCTCGTGCTTGCCACTTTCAGCCTTATTAACATTCCACTATCCGCGGCAGATGGAGTATAAACAGTATCTACATAATAAACCCATAATCCGTTTTCTAAAACAGGAGCCTTAAAACCCATTGTCGTCGGCAAAGAAATCCAGGTAGCTCCCTTATTAAGACTTACTTCCCACATAAAATATCCATAGTTATTAAAAAAACTTTTTACTGTGTCGGTAATTGTAATGGGATCACCCGCACATGCTGAGATAGTATCATTAGGATTCATGATCAGGTTAGGATAGCAGGTTGCTAATTTAATATCATCCAATACCCAGTCGTTTCCGCCCCCGCCGGCTGCATTATTTTTTATAGAGATAGTAAATTGGGTTTCTGAAGGCCCCGTTTGATACAAAAATCCTCTTTTAACCCAATTGTTATCATGAACTATATTTCCTGAAGTATAATAATCTACATCATTAACGGCAAAAGTTAAATTGGGTAAAACCCCTGGCGTATAGGTCAATACACTATTTGAATCACTTCCACAAACCCCGCATATATTTCTTACCCATGCAGAGAACTCATAGTTTGTATTAGGACAAATATTTTTAATTGTGTCGCGGAAGGCTTCTCCCGCAGGGTATGAAGCATTAACTACCAACATATATCCTCCAGTGGTACCTGGCGAGACCGGTGGATTTCCAGCTGCAGGATTTATGGCACCGGTATGATCGCCAATAATATCCCAGGCTCCTTCAAAAACACGGTGATTATTAACGGCAGGTTTATATGGACCGGCATTATTTGTAGTACCATCGGCACTCGTATTATTAGCAATGGCGTAATAACCGTCGTTAGGAGAATTGGGTCCCAGGTTTATTTTAATATAACCTGGTACTATAGCCGGCAAAGCCCTGTTTTGTGTATTGCCGGTTTGAAAAGAACTGTCTGCAGTAAAACTTGCACCTAAAAAATTAGTACATAATCCTGAGTTCCTGATAATTTTTATTCCGGCATAGTCAAAGCGATAGGTTCTATTTACCACTGAAGTGTCAAAATAATAATTTCCGGTAAGATGAATGGTATCTCCAAAACTTGCAGTTACCACAAGTCGGTAAGAAACCATAAACAAGGTAGTCCCGTAAAATTTGGGTTTGTCTCCCGGGTTAACGGTACCACCACCGGTGGTAACACCAAAATTGACGGTTCCTGAGGATGCGTTTAAGGCGCCGGTACCAAGATTGACACGAAGTCGTGGTAATAAACTGTGTTCCTGTAGAAATAGTATCTGTATAATAAAAATCCTTGGTAGGTGTATTGACTTTTGCTAAGGCATGCACCTCGATGGTGTCCCCGGTTTCAAGATTACCACCACCATTATTCCGCGTTACATTCTCGTAACTATAACTGAAAATCAGTCCCTGGGCGTGGGTGAAAGAAGGAAAAAATACAAAAGAAGAAAATAAAAGAATAAAAGGGATGGTGGCTACCTTTACGTTTAAGAAAATTATTCTCCCGTTGTTGAAAAAATTATAAAATTTTTTAAATAAAATATTGGAGTGAATTTGAATCATAAATATGTTTTCGTTAGAAAAACAGCTATGTCAATTCTCTTTATTAAAAACGCCTAAAAGGGTCTTTTATTTTTCGTAAATACACCATGAAATGGCTGTATTATTACCCAATTATTACTCATTAGTGAAGAGAAGGCTTTATTGATATATTGTTGCCTTGGTTCGTGGCACACGAAACAATTCGTTGCCATGGTTCGTGGCACACGAAACAATTCTGCTACCCAACTGCTGTCCTGATGTTTGCAACTCAGGATATTTATAAATCCATAACAGTTACGAATATACGAATATGGGTAAGAGGAGTTGACTTGTAAAAATTGAAATGGGTTTTATAGATTTGATAGTCGTAAACCCTGAGTTGCACCTGTCCGCCGGGCGGAACCACTCACCATGCGGCTTGCCTCACATCCGGTTTGGCTGCAGCCTTTTTAAAAGAGCTTCTTTTTTACCCCTTGAAACATCTACATTGCTTCCATCGCTCATTACCAGGTAACCACCTTCGCCTTTGATATATTTATTTACTTCATTCAAATTAACAAGGTATGAATGATGGACCCGCAGAAAAAAATCAAAATAATCCAATTGTTCTTCCATTTCTTTAAGAGAGCGACAGGCGGTGATCTTCTTATTATTTTTTAAATACAGATGAGTGTAATTATCATTGGCTTCCAAACGTATGATGTAGTCTGCAGAAATTAATTCAAAACCATGGGCCGTTGGCACAGCAATTTTATAAAAGCCGGTTTGTTTATTTCTTATTTGGTTTATCAACATATTAAATTGTTCTGATGTCGGAAGTGCTTTTTGGGTTGAGGCTTTGCTCACGGCTACTACCAGTTCTTTGGGATCAATAGGTTTTAATAAATAATCCAGGGCGCTGAAACGGATTGCTTTAATTGCATACTGATCATAACTGGTTGTAAAAATTACAGAGAAAGGGATTTCTTTAAACTGCTCAAGCATTTCAAACCCATTCATCAAAGGCATTTCAATATCCAATAAAACTATTTCGGGTTTGTATTTTTCGATTGCTGCTAATCCTTTTTTTGCTGAAACACATTGTTCAACTACTTCCACTTCGGGACAATAGTCGGCTAACAGCATATTCAGTGTGTCGAGACAATGAATTTCATCATCTATCAAAATTGCTTTAATCATATAAAACCGGTATTTTAATAATTACTTCAGTTCCGGCTGCGCTGCCATCTGCATGAACAAGGTCATTGATCTTTACAGGTGATTCAGTTTTGCTTACATTTTGTAACATCGCGATCCTGTCCGATGTAATCTTTAATCCCATGGATTTGTATTTTGTAGCAGATTTGCCGGATAATGCTGAAGATTGGTTGCGCCCTATACCATCATCTGTGATCTTAAAAAACAAATCATTATTCTCACGCCACAATTCAATATCAAGATGGCCTTTCTCTTCTTTGGGCATCAACCCATGCCATATGGCATTTTCTGCGAAGGGCTGAATGATAAGCGGAGGCACTTTAAGCATGGCCACGTCCACATCATCAGCAGCAGAAATTTTATAAGTGAAATGATTGTCGAAACGCAAAGCCTCCATTTCAAGATATAAACCAAGAGATTCCAATTCACTTTCCAGAGAGATGACAGAAGCCTGGGAATTCTGAAGTATCATGCGCACAAGCCTTGAAAATTTTGTAAGATACTCTGAGGCAAGTTGGCGATTGTTCTGTAAAATAAAACGATTGATCGAATTGAGTGAATTAAAAATAAAATGCGGATTCATCTGCGCGCGGAGAGCCTGCATTTCAAGCTCTGATAATTGTTTCTGGCTTTCCAACTTTTGCAGTTGTAATTCATTTTCCGCAATTTCACGTCGGTTCTTTTCATTTTTTCGTTTTAAAAAAGCATTCCGAAGAATAAATATCCCCAACAAAAAAACTCCGGATATGCCCACTATAAGAAATACTTTTTGCTGTGATGCATGCTTAAGCTGCTGCTCTTGTATTTCTTTTTCGTTATTAAGTATCTCGATTTTTTCCTCATAATTAAATGCAGCGAATTTCAACTTTGTTTGTTGGTTTGATACGATGTCTCTGATTGCAATATATTTTTGATAGTAGAAATAAGCGCTATCAGTTTTGTTCATGCCGTCGTAAATAGAATAAATGATCTGGTAAGCATCCCTGGTATATTGCCTTGAATTTGTTTGCTGCGCCATTTTTAAACCTTCTCTTGCATATCTTAAAGCAGCGGAATCATTGTGTAAAGCGAAATAGGTTTTTGCTATGTCAATTAATGCCCGTTTAATCTGGTTAATGTCTTTAAATTGCTCATGGTAAAACAAACCTTTTAAGAAATAGGGTAACGCATTGACATACTGTTCCCGAAATAAATAGTATTCACCTTTACTTACCAAAAAAATCCTGGCATTTTGAATTACTGCTTTTGATGAATCAAAGAAACCATAATAGTATAATGCAGAATCATACTGGTGTGTCAATGTAAACAATTCTGCAAAGGTTGTATAACTCCAAATGTCGTCTTTATCAATTTTCTTTCCGTTTATTCGAAAAGCTTTGCTATAATATTCCAAACCTGTTGGATAGTCTTCAATGGCTTTGTACAAGTCACCGATGTTGATGAATTCTCCAGCTATATTTGTCGTATCTTTAAGCTGTTCTGCTATTTGAAGTGCCTGTTTAAATACTTCAAAGGCTGAATCATACTTTCCGCTTTCACGATAAATTTGTCCTATCAATGAATAAGCGTATTGCATTATATTATAATCCCCCGCTTTTTTTGACCATTCAATGCATTGTTGCAAACTGATTTTCGCTTTATCGTATAGACTCTCAGCAAAAAGTGCGTTTCCTAAATTAATATATAATATATCAATTCCCTTCTTATTATTAGTTTTGTTATACCATTTTAATGCTTCACTATCCTCTTCGGCCCACTTATAAAAAGCTTCACGATTGTACGAAGCTTGCAAAACAAGAGAAAGAGCAATCCCATTATCATAGTTTATTTTTTTTGATCCCTCGTAAACTTTCGGCAGATAAAATTTAATTGAATCCCTGTTATGTATATGGAAGTAGTAGGCGATCATTTCATTCATGCAATCAATCCTTGCACTATCGCGTAAAGAAGGTAATATTTTTCTTAGGCTGTCAATATTTTTGCTAAACGAGTTCTGCGCCAGGGCATGAAAAGATATTGTGAGGCAGCATATAGTAATTATAGTATTTCTTAAGATCATTTTATTTTATTTGTTCTATTCAGCCACAGCCTGAGATATAAGCAATATTATTTCCCGGAAATTTAATAGCCCCCTTAAAGTTAATTACAATATGCTATCTGTTGTCTTTCCTAAAAATATTTTTTTAAAGGGAACCAGGTAAACGAAATTGAGTAATCAGCATCATTCGATGGTAGTTTGCAGGAATAGGTTGCCACTTTATTGACTAATATTATTGCAACCTGAATCTTTTATTTTCCAATTACCCATTCATTTTTGAAGATCACCATTCATTCATGCGACCTGCTCATTTAAGTATTCTATTATTTGAATTATACTTCGCAAGGGGTAAATCAGTGAGTTATAGCATATCAATTGCCACTAACTTTAGTTAGTGGGATTGTGTTTGTGGTTCCTGGCTTTAGCCAAAAGTTAAAAGGCAGTTTACTGGAAAGAATCAATAGATTTTGGCTAAAGCCTTTGAAGATATTTCATTGCCCACGGGTTGAAACCCGTGGCAATTAAAAAACCCCGGCTTTATACTTTGCAACAGGTAAATTATCTGTTTTTTCAACCTAAATCATTCACGGTTTTGTCCCTTGCAAAGTATTAACAATTCAAAATTAAAAAGAATATGAAAATACCATCTCCCAATATTTTCTTTACTGTTGTAATGTTTTTAAAAAAACCGTTGTACAAACTTTTAATGGTGGTTATATTGTTTCATTCACTTGCTGAAAGGCTAAATTACTATTAAGAGATAATTTCAACTGCCCATTTATTTTATACAACCACCATTTGTTACTGCCAACCGCTCATTGTGGTTTTCATTTTGTATGTGGCAGCAATAATTTCACACTCATGTAACTGGAAGGCAAATGTCAAGACCAGTTTAAATATGTTATAGTTATTTTTTAAAACACTAAAAAAATTTACCATGCAAAAAAAATATTTCGCCGGCTTAGCTTTTTCAATAGCCATTCTAATCGTTGTATTTAACTGCGCATCATGCAAAAAATCATCAAATTCAACGGAAAAAAACTGCACACTCTCTGCATCATCCCTGGTAGGCACCTGGTCGTATAAAAGTGTGACCTATCAAAAAACGCCCACATCGCCTGTTGTAAATATTTTAGGTGACCCCACCCAATTTGCGGCCTGCCAAAAAGATAATACCAATACATTTAGTGCGAACGGAGGATGGTCTTACAATGATCTGGGTGTTATTTGCAGCCCAAACGCATCTATTATCGGAACTTGGACGCTCAGCAATAATATAATTCAACTTTCCGCTTTAGGTTTTCCATGGCCCGTTACCAGTTTCGATTGCCAGACGATGGTTGTTACCATTAATAATTACGATACAACAGGAGATCAGGAGATATATACTTTTCAAAAAGATTAATTATTAATAAAAGGTCGATTACTACATAAGCACGGCTAAGAATGAGAGATCTGCAAACCTGTTCAACTCGTGGTAGAGTGTACCAGCGCTTCATACGTGCTTTTAAAACTATCATGAAGTCCAATTGACTTAAGCTTTGCTTCAATACGATTGCGAACTGAATCAGCATCGGGAAAGTCCTGGTTTGTCCAGAATCGGTTGGTACGGTCGAAATAACCTGTTTCTTCAAGAAAATTTACTCCATATTCGAAGGCATCGCCCAGGGTGTTATCCAGGTCGCTCACTTTAAAAGAGCCATCAGGTTGATAAGATTCGGTAAGGCACCAATGAAGCATGCGTGAAATCTCTGCGCGGGTCTGTTCCCGCGTGGTAGTATCAAGGGTGGGCCACGCAATTCGAAATATCTTTACTGCATCCCAGTTTAGATGATTCTCGTAATGGCCGTCAAACCGGATACCTGCAGGAAAATTAACGTCATCTACCTTCAGCAAATGTTTTGCAATCATATCCAGGTGGGGTACCTGGCCGTGAAGGTCGGAAATGACGTGGAAGGTCATAGAGATATCGCCCATTTTCCAGATTCTTCCCTTTCGGTCCAGCAACCATTGTCCCCACCAGCCGTCGGTGGGATTCTGCCAGCGTGCTACAAAATTGCTGAGAGCATCCCTGAGTTCAGGATGGAAAGCATAGCAGGTGGTTGGCTTTCCGGCAAATAATATCCGAGCCAGCGCAGAAAAAGTCTCGTTGAGCTTGTCTTCGTTGAATATCCCTGTTTTCGTAAAGTTATCCAGCAGGTCCGTATTAAGCACTGCTGTAAGCTTTTCAGGCGAGTTGATAGTATCGAGGAACGAAAAGGGGTACCGCGGGATCGTCTGACATTGTTTTACGGAATCTACGGAGTAATACAACCTGAAATACCAGGAGGTGAATCCGAGTCCCCAACTTCCGTCAGACGACTGCTGCTCAGTAGCCAGCTGCTGTTGAGACGGAGGCAGAGAAAGGCTGCGGCGCAGGTTATCAATTTGGGCCTGCGTTTCTTTGATGTCGGGCGTAAAGGTCTTCAGCCATCGTATCTCACGATAAATATTCATTGAGTACTTCATTACCTCACCCGCAGATTGACGGCGCACGATATCCTTTATGAGAGGCTTCAGTTGGGGGTCAAAGTGTTTTAGTCGTTTTTTTTCTGCCATCACCCAACCTGCAAAATCCCAGTAGAACTGTGCTTCATCTCTAAACCGGGGCCACAATGATTCGTCTGCAATTTGCGAAGGTGGATTGAATATATGCTTGTGATAAATTACGATGGCAGTAACGGAGCGTTCCAATCTATTGCGACAGATGTAACCTGCAATTACCAAAATCGCAATGATTAAAAATAGTATCAGCCAGCGTTTGCGTCTCTTTTTACTTTTCAAGCTTTAGGAGTGCTATGATGATGAATAAATATTTTTATTGTCCGCGATAACGAATTTAGCTAAAAGTTTCCCATTCGTAAAGATGTTTCTTCTTAGCCCTTTCGAAACAAGTATGTTGCAGACCTCAAAGTTCGTATATCTCCCCTTGGTGCAAGGTTGTAATTTGGATGTTAGCGCAAGCGCCGCTTGTGCTTTTATTAAAAGAGAATTGTACATTTAATATACTTTTGAAGGGGAAATTAAATACCACAAAGATGGTAAGCGATAATGGCCAAACGGATGCTCCAACAAAGGGCAATACCAAGATCAACTATTGGTAAATCTTCTTTATTAAAATCCCTTAAATTGCAAAGTCATTATATTTAAAAACTAACAAGATAAGATATGAGCGATTTGCAATTTTCTATTCTATTTAAATTAATTTCCATTGTAATCGGTTTTGTAATTATACTTCTTGGTTTCTTACTTATTAAAAAACAATATGAGAAGAATAATCAAAACTTATCACTTAGCTATGGGGGGATAAAATTATTCTTGGAAAATTCTTCCACAGGTATAATTTTTTCTTTATTTGGAGCATTAATAATTATATTTTCTCTGCTTAAGGGAATAGAAATACAATCACATTTAACATCACATCTAAATAAAAATAGTAATCCCCTTACGGTTGATACAACAAGATTACCAGATTCTAAATTAGTAAATGAAGCTAAACCAATAGATAATGAAATCTATCATATTAATTTGGATTCTTTATATCATTTAGCTCAAAGTAACTTTCAAAATAAACAATATTTGACTAATTTAAAATATTTGTACTTTATAAAAGGAATTTTAATATTTGAAAAAGCATCTGTTGGGTTTAAGGAAATGGTTAATAAAGATATTAGGATATCAGAAGCTGAATTGTCAGAAATATTAATTAAGAGTCAAGCAGTTGAACCTTCTGAAGAAACAAAATCAATAAAAATAAACAATGATAATAAAGATTCTATTAGGTAAATGTGCATATTATAAAATCCTTCTTTTTATAGTTTTATTTCTGCCTGTAAAAAATTATGCTCAAAATCAAGATATAGCCGAACAATTAATAAGTAATACTATCAAGATACAAGCATACAAAAATCCTCAATCAAATTCTTCAAGTAGTGGTACTGGCTTTTTTATAAATATGAAAGTGGATAATAATTTAATACCTGTTATTGTTACTAATTTGCATGTTATAAAAGGATTTGTTAGAGGAGTATTAAAATTTAATCTTAAATTAAATAACGAACCTGACTATGGAGATATAGTAACTGTAAACCTGTCTAATTTTGAACTTTTATGGATAAAACATCCTACTGAAGATTTAGCTATTTTACCTTTAGCACCAATAATGAGTGCGGTATTCCAAAAATATAAAAAAGAGATTTATATAAAAGCTTTTTCAGATAGTGATATAGTTACAAAACAAAAAGAAAATATTTTTACAGCAATTGAAGAAGTTTTGATGGTTGGCTATCCCAAAGGTTTTTCTGATTCAATAAATAATTTACCTATTGTTAGAAAAGGTATAACTGCAACACCCTTATTTCTTAATTATAATAAAAAAGATCAGTTCTTGTTAGATATTCCAATTTATCCGGGCTCCAGTGGATCCCCGGTAGTAATTTTTAATAATGGAGTATATCTTGATAAAAAATCCAGAGCCTTAGTTATAGGATCAAGGTTTTATTTTGTTGGTATTGCTGATGAATCAAAAGAATATGCAGCAAAAGGTAGAACTGGTAAAATAAATGGAAAGGAAATTGAAACTACAACGTGGTTACCTTTTGGAATTGCAGTAGCAATCAAATCTTATAAATTATTTGATTTTGTTTACTTACTAAAAGAACGAATTGCTAATCCTGGATACATTAATTTGGTTAATCACAACATTTCAGTACTTTAATACCCCCCTTGGTGCAAAGTCGTAATTTGGATGCTGCGCCAACAAAGGGGGTTTTAATTAGGTTGCCAACCTTTCAAAGGTTGGCAACCCTTACTACAACCCTTACGACAAACAAAAGCATGTTTCCATCTATTTTTTTTAGATATCTGTTAGTTCTTTCACATATTGTAGATTCCGGAGCATGCTGACCCACCATTCCGGAACATGTTGACCCACCATTCCAGTGATGTTGACCCACCCCTTTTTCAGAAAAAATAAATAGC
>Ga0208357_1000121_pt1 | contig 59616 bp, 62 predicted proteins | sample NGESurdeep092012_6_FD_184487 | JGI IMG/M metagenome (GOLD analysis project Ga0208357, IMG submission 184487) | Arctic peat soil microbial communities from Barrow, Alaska - NGEE Surface sample F52-2 deep-092012 (SPAdes) | ecosystem: Environmental > Terrestrial > Soil > Wetlands > Peat ...
CTCGGCCGGGGTCCTTGGTTCTTTTGTCATAACTGCCATCTCTACCTCCTATATGAGGTGTCCGGCAAGTAGGGGGAAGGTCACACCTCGGCGTTCTCATCGATGTTGCTTCAGAAACTCGGCCAGATGTGGATGTTAGACCCGTTTACTTATTGGTTCAGTAAAAATCAAGACTGTCTACAGAGAATTAACAAAGCTCCGAGGTAGCGTCACGATATGAGACCTTCACGACGCCTCGTTGACGGTGGGTTCAGAGCGCTGAACGCGTTTCATCGATTCGTCGTGCTCGTGACGCGCGGTCACCTTGGGCGCAATGCCTTTGGCATGCCCGTCATTGAGTTGCACACGATTGGACGAAAGTCCGGGACGATTCGATCAACGATGCTCACCGTGCCGATCATTGATGGCAACTCCTTCGTGATCGTTGCCTCCAAGGGCGGTAACGATCAAGACCCCGACTGGTTCAAAAACATCGTGGCCCACCCTGACGTTGAAGTGACGTATAAGGGCGACAGACGACCGATGCGAGTCCGAGTGGCAACACCTGAAGAAAAGGCCAAGTTGTGGCCCCGAGCGGTGGCGGCCTATAAGCACTACGCCGGCTACCAACGGCGAACGCAACGCGACATACCGCTCGTCATTTGCGAACCGCGAGTGATCAACTAATCGTCCTTCAATCGCCGATCATGATTGGCGCAACGTATTCAGCGAAGAGCGCGTCACTCGTGAACGTTGTCCTCGTTGTAACGGGTGTAATGAAGAATGAGCAGGCCGACCAACAAGAAGACGACCACACCGACGCCAACCCCTAGCGAGATCAGCGTGTCGTTAAATCCAGAATGCGTGAGAGAACTGCCATAGGTCAAACGCGCGGAAGCGCTCAAGATGTCTCGAACGCCGGCCAGAATGCCAATCACCAGAAACGGTCGCACCGGAAAGATAGAGGTCTTTACGTGCCCGAAGACGGTGTGCGCAATGTCGATAAGGATTATGACGACGAGAATGCCGTCGATGGCCGACACAACGGACTGGGAAGCTCCGCCCCAGTTGCGGAGAAAATCGACCACGGTACGTACTAAGACAACGCTGGCCACCAACAACAGACCGAGCACAATTGCGTATTCGACAATGACGATGTACCAACTCAGCGTGGCGTCCGCTGCTGATCTCAGCTTCTCTCGTTCATTAGACATATCTCCATTAGAGCGCATGGCCACGCACAGTGACACCAGAGCCAACAGGTCATGGCTCGATTGGCCGTTTTTTGCCATAGATCCAGCGTGACGGCCTAGCTAGCGTCGGAGTCCCGGGTGAAACGACAACCCCAGAAGAGTTTCGATAACTGCGAGTTAATCTTGAGCGTCGAATGCAAAAAAGTTCGGGAGTTTGTTAGAAACTACGGGTTGTTCTCCACTCGACACCCGCTTCGACGCATAGTCAACGAAAGTGAAATATCACTTTCATCAACGCAAAGTGTCAATGTCCAAGACCGGGGTTGGATTCACTTGCAACCAACCCCGGACCTCGACATAAGAAGATTTATTCGTCAGCGACGATCGAACCCACACGATCACCAATGCCGGGATCGCGCTTCACCAAAGCGGTCGCGTAGATGAACGCTAGAACCAGCACGCCGAGAGCCATGTACGGATACCAATTGAATGGAGTTGGCTGGCCGGGCTTCGCGAGGTAGTAAAGCGGAACCAAGATCCACAAGATGCCGAGGATTGGCAACACCGTGTGACGCCAAGGATTGTAAAGATTTGGGTGATGCTTCTTGTAATAGAAGGGCAGCGCCAAGTTGCTCAGACCGTAGACAATGAGCAAGAGAATGGTGCCGAACGTCGACGACTCGACGAACATTGTGAGCGCACTCATCTGACCCGATTCTGGGTGACCACCAAAGATGTGTCCGAGTCCCCAGATACCGATGATCGCGAGTCCCAGGCCGAGAAATACGAAGAGCGCGTTGACGGGAGTGCGACGTGTCGTGTGAACCTTGCCGATGAACTTAGGCAGTAGTCCCTCTCGCCCCGCGTTGAAGATGAGGCGCGCTTGCGAGTTCGTGCCAGCAATAAGCGCACCGAGCGTTGAAGTCATTCCCGCGAGAAACGCGAAGAAGAGGGCAACGGCGAAGACTTCTTTCGCGACAGTTAAGAAAGGTATCGCGGCACTGCTCAGCGCGCCAACGTTGTCCTTGAAGCCCACGACCGTGGAAAACGCGAAGAAGGTGTACGCCACGAGCATGATGCAGATTGAAGTGAACACGGCCTTCGGCACGTTTTTGCGAGGGTTGTCCGTCTCTTCAGCGAGTGCCGCCGAGTTTTCCCAGCCAATAAAGAGGTAGATCGCGAGCGGGAATCCTGCAGCCAATCCCTTGAATCCGCCGGTGATGTTCTTCGGTTCAAAAGGTTGAAAGTTGATGTGGGCATGAAACTTCACCAACGTAATAATGCTGATCAGAATCATGATGACCATCTCGAAGGCGAAGAAGAAACCAGCCAACTTGGTGGAGATCGAGATCCCTCGCACCATCATGAAGGACGCGAAAGCCAAGAAGATCAGCACCCAAATGATCCAGGGCACGCTCTGCAGGCCAGCAACGTTGTAGTTCTGCAGAATAGTCTGGAAGAACCCACCAACGATCGCGATCACCGAGGCCATCGCCGCGATGTAGCCCGCGCCGGTCAGTATTGCCGTCGTGACGCCGGCGCGAGCGCCAAACGTCTTGCCGATGAAGGAGATGAATCCGCCCGTTGAAGGCATGACCTTGGTGAACTCGGACAAGGTGTTGCCAAGAAACAAAATGGCCACACCGGCCGCAATAATGGTTAACGGCGAAGCAAGGCCTGCCGTATAGGCAAGATAGCCAAAGCCAAAGTAGAAGCTCATGGCCGGACCAATGTTGGCCATGGTCGCCGCCGCGATGTCCAGCAGACCTAAAACGCCTTGGCGTAATCGTTCGTGTTCGCCTGGCACCACTGGCACTTTCGCACCAAGTGACTCAGACGTAAATCCTTCGCTCATAATCCCCCCCGGGCTACTGCGGAGCCATGACAACTGCGCCGCCAAGTGTTGCTAACGCAACACTTGGGTAGAAGGTAGCGGAGTTCGCACGTCAACGTCTGACTTTCGCGATGAAATAACTAACGGAAATTGGCAATTCATTTGATCAGCACGCAAAGTACTTGGCGTGGCAAGAGAACGCACGGGTTACCGACTGGTACTCATCATCCCCAGTTTCTGCGCGAAGTGCGCGCTCGAGTTCATACCGCAGCCCGTCGAAAGAGAAAAAACTGACCTAGTCGATTGACTTCATCCGCTTGGCAACATTCTGTTCGCCGAGTGAACCTTGCGCGAAGTGATCTCGAACGCTGTCGTGATCTACCACTGGTCGATTTTGGGACAGTTTGGCCTTTCCTTCAATTGAGATGACGTCAATCTCCATTCCGACAATTGCCTTGAGCTGTTGCTCGCGGTACTTCTGATCTAGACCGTCGACGAGCCACTCGGGGTCACGACCCTGTTCGAACTGCTGAGTGAGCGATCGAACTTGGTTCAGCTTCCACTCAGGATCCTCGTGAAGCGTTAGTCGCCCACGAACTTCGGCCGCGACGTAGTTCCACGTGGGCACGACGCCCGGGTTCTCGAACCGACTCGGGTAGTAGCTCGGCGTCACGTACGCACTGGCCGCCAGAAAGAGGGCGAGCACCTCCGTGTCACCGGTCACCGATTTCCACCAAGGATTGGCCTTGGCGAGGTGCGACGTCATCGTGTGACGATCCTCGCTCACCACGACGGGGACGTACACACTTGCGAGTCCGACCGGCGTTGGTATCACGAGCATGCCGGCGCCCGCGTCCTTAACAATCCGCCACGCGTCATCATCGTCAACCGAAAACTTGGGAGGAACGTACATGGCACCCATTGTTTCACGATGTCGTCGCCTACACGCTGAGGGCATGCTCAATTAGTTCCAACAGCGTCTAATGACGACCGCAACGCCCTAGGCCAAGTCCAGCACCGTTTCGAGACCTTCATAACCAGGAGCAGTTCGCCTCCACGGATACGCCTCTTCCATGAGTGTCGCGATATCGAGCAAGCGGTCGTCGTGATAGTGCTCAGCAGTTATCTGCAGTCCAAAGGGCAGCCCCGTTGGAAGAACGCCGAAAGGAATGCTGAGCGCGGGGTGGCCCGTGATGTTCTGCATGGCCGTGGCAAGAACTTCGGGAGAGAGCCCGTGGACTTCGCCGTCAGCGTGCATTCTCCCATCGGCGAGCCAGCCTTCGACTGTCACGACCGGTGTGAGGAGTAGGCCGTTCTGCTCTAACAACTCGTCCATTCGTCGCACATACAAATAACGTCGACGACGCGCGGCGAGGTACTCATCAATTGACACGTTTAGCCCTGTCACGAGAAACTCCTGGGTGGCAACGTGGAACTCGTTCATGTGCGCCATCACCCATTCACGCCCCAGCGACGCTACGTGTTCTGCACTCGAAACGACGTACCAGTCAAGGTCGGGATCTCCGTCGACGAAGAAGTCTCTTGAATCGAGCCAGATCACTTGTTCATCAAAACGGTCGGCGAACGCGTCAACCGCCTCGTGAAAGTGAGCGGAAACAGAGTGAACAAGTGGCTCGAACGGTGAAGTCCGCTCAGCCGCGAAGAGTTTCATCGGTCGACCCTCGTGACGCGCCCACCCGGAGGTCAACGAAGACGGAGGTGACGTTGGGTCGCCGGCCACGGGACCGCGCATGACGTCAAAAATGAGGCGTAAGTCATCGCAGGACGTTGCCAAAGGTCCATCGGTTGAGTAGTCAATCCAGTCGGGAGCGGGCCATCGACCAACCACACCGTTCGTGGGCTTTAGACCGACGAGTCCACAAAGAGACGCGGGTATACGGACCGAACCACCGCCATCAGTGGCGGTAGCAACACCAACCAAACCAGCCGCTAACGCCGCGCCGGATCCACCACTTGAACCGCCGGGTGAGAAGTCGAGGTTCCAGGGATTGCGCGTGACGCCGGTCAAGAGATTCGCCGTGTATCCCTCAATTGCGAACTCGGGCAGCGTCGATTTTCCGATTGCTATCGCGCCAGCATCGAGGAGTCGACCCGGTACGACACCGTTGGACGCGGCGGGAGCGACGTCGCGTAAAGCGAGAGATCCCTTCCTCGTGGGGTGCCCAACAAGGTCCTCCAAATCTTTGATAAGCGTTGGGACGCCAATCAAAACGCCTTGGAGAGATCCGTCATTATCAACCTGAAGAGCAGCACGAAGTCCTTCGTCGTAGATCTTCTCCGCCATAACGTTCAGCACCTCGGCGCGCTCTACGCGTTCAATGGAGGCGGTGATGAGTGCAGTGGCACTCACGCGACGCTCTCGAACAGCCTTGGCGAGCGTCGTTACTGTTCCTGGGCGAACGCTCACGTTCGCGCCAACAACGTGGCGCGAACGTAATTTCTTCCTTCATTGACGGCGCGTGAAAGAGAGTACGTCGTGGTCATCAAGTTTCACTCCCCAGGTCCGTTGGCGCGACCGTTCCAACATAGTTTGCGAGAGCGAGATAAATCTCTTTCAAATCTGTAAAGACGTTGACGAAAGAATGAAGTGCGCTCACTGCGTCGACATTGGCTACGAAAGTTTTGGAGTCTCGTCGTTACACTGACTTCGTGCGTGAAACGCAACTCAACCGTATGAAGCGGATCAACCTCATCGTCATCGTGATCTTTGGGGTGGCTTTTGGTTTCGTTGAGGCGGCCGTCGTGTATTACCTACGAACTCTCATCAAATTCCATCAAAACTATTCAATTTCTCACTACAAAGTCCTTTTGAACTTGGGCTTCATTACCTTCGTGCAGCCCGCGCATTCACTGCTCCTCAATCACCGCATTGGTGACGTCGAGGTCGCTCGCGAGAGCGCGACGATCGTGATGTTGGCCGCGCTCTCTTTCGTCGCGGCACGTCGTTGGCCCCAGCGTCTAGGCGCGTTCCTCGTGAGCTTCGCTTGCTGGGACCTCGCGTACTATCTCTTCCTTCGAGTAATCGACGATTGGCCTCGAAGTCTCTTTAGCCGAGACGTCTTCTTTCTTATTCCGGTGACGTGGATTGGTCCCGTATTGACGCCAATCATCCTCTCGATCGTGATTCTCATTCTTGGCAGCTACCTCTTCCTTCGAGAACGCTGAGAGGTCTGCAATCTGATTGTTGAGGCCGTAGACAACTAGTAAGAAGGTGTGAGGGCATATCGGCGCAACGGAGACAGTGGACTTGGTTTTGAGAACAAAGCTTCGAAGTCGTGCGAGACGGACGACGCAATGGTATCGAGAACCAGCCCGCAACCGAATAGTTGCTCTGGCGTTGCTGACAGCATTTCCCTTGGTCGGAGTTGGTCTTCAGAGCCAGGCAGGGGCCGCTCCGTCGCTCGTCCTCAATGGCCAGGGATTGAGCATCGCTCATCTGGGCGATCGACAGTCCACGGTAGAGACGACGCTGCGCCAAATGCTCGGCAAGCCAACGATTCCCCTCACCTCGACGCCGCAACTCCACAACTGTGGCGTGAGCGCGATGTCATCGTGGCACGCGTTCAGCCTCTACTTCAACCACGAACGTCTCGTTGGAGTGTCACTCGGCCCTGGCACAAAGCCCGTCGGCCAGACGTCGACCGGCTTGAAGCTCGGCAACACACTGCGTCGTGCGCGTTCGATCTATGGCAACGCGCTCCACACGTCAACTAGTCAAGGCGGTTCATGGACCGTGACAACGAACAACGGGCCCCTCGACGGGTTCCTCATCCCCAGTACTAGAAGTGTTGCCGGACCAACGTCTCGGATTCAGACGATTGACGTGGGCGTCGTGGGATGTCCCGCGATGTCGCCTTGAATCACATTGCAGTAAGGCCCAGAGTGATTCATCGGCTCCTCAGTAGTTGCCAACAATGGTCTGGGCGAAACACAACTTGAAGTCTCGGAGAGGTCAAGATCAAACGCGTCGACCCTACGGAAAGACTCCTAGGGCCAGAAGGGTCGCAGAGGCAAAATCATCAAGATTGAGAATCATCATTTCACCAGGATCAAACCAGCCGAGCTCGTGCACTTCATCAAAATCGGGTACAAGTATCCCCGAGCCGATGCGAGCGTCGTAGACCGTGGACACGTATGAGACTTCATCACCGTTTTCGTATATCACGTGATATGAGGGACCGCCAAGAACTCCTCGAAGACCGGTGATCTCCACAACGACGCCTATTTCTTCGAACGCCTCACGACGAGCTGCGTCTTCGCGTTCTTCATCGGGCTCTATTGCACCACCCACGAGCCCCCATGGCCCCGAGGAAGAATCGCTAACGAGCAAGAGACGACCATCGCTGTCCCAGGGCAAAACACTGACACCGGGTATCTGTAGTAAATCGTTACCAACCTTCTCTCGAATCCTCGCGAAGTATGGCGACATACCCATTCGGCAACCTTATCTAGTGGTTCTCTCGCAAACCCTGAGAGAAGTCCATCTTCGATAAGCATTTTTCAAGTGCCCCCGGCAGGATTCGAACCTGCGCACACGGTTTAGGAAACCATTGCTCTATCCCCTGAGCTACGGGAGCATTGCCTCTCTGCTCCAATCTTGCTCCAATTTTCTGAAGTGCCATAAAAGTGCATTGAGGCATTCCCATGGTACAAGCGAACTCGCCAAGAGCAAGTAAACGATGTTGCGGGGACTGGTTTTCGGTTGAGCGAGAAACCGAGCGCGAAATGATCGCACGCTGTCTCGCTCGATTCAGTTATTCCAATTCGTTCACTTGCTCCGAAGTTATTTGCGGGCGTTCTCAGTCGCAGCAGATCTCTTCGCAATTGATCTCAATTGCCTTCATCTGCTCTGAAGAAGAGTTCGCCGATGTCTGAGCACTCTAAGAGCCCTACTGACTGTGTTCTCGTCGAATGGCAAGACACCTTTTTTCAAGTCATCCAAAATTGGCTCTGTGTCGGAAAGGAGACCATCGAGAATCTTGGTAGCAGCAATTTCACTTAGTCCTATGGTTGACGCGAACGCGAACACGGCCCTTCGTGACAATTCGGAAGTTCTTCCGTCGAGAGTCAGCGCCATTGAATCATCGTCATAGAGAACTGTCGAAGGAAGGTCATACGCGGGCGCCACCGACCATTCTCCAAGAAGCGATTTGACCACCGAAATATTTTTGGCGTGAACATCACCATTTCCGGTGAGCCATGCAAAGCAGATCTGGCGAAACACATCACGCGAGGCGATAACTCCGGCGGCACAAACGGAAGCAACCGCGTGGGCAACATCTTCGTAACTGACGTTGTACTTGTCTCCCGGCCATCGTCCCAAAAGTTGACACGCGTCTTCGCATGCAAGCGCCGTGGTTTCTCCATCATGTTCGCTTACGCGATCAAAGCGCTGAAGGAGTAGCCCCTTTATCCCATCGACGTCTTGCACGATTTGGACATCCACAGTTGGAATGCCGATGCTCTTCGCAAAAGAGACGAAGTAGAACTCATTCTCAACGACATGAGGGTACTCAGGTGGGTCAATCTTCAATATGTACCGATTGCCTGACAACGCAATGGGAACGGAAATCATTCCCGCTGAAGCTTTCTCCTGAACTCCAGGTATGGAAACTCTGTCAATTACTCCTGCGTCAGCGAGAACCTCGCGAAAACGAACCTCTTCAAAAGATTTTTGAACGGTGATCAGTGGCTCCTGTTCGCGTGGCTGGTCGCGCACGGGAACTACTTGAACGTCACCAACTGGATCCTGACCGACCGCTAGTAAAAGTGAAAATTCGTCATCAGCCGACGTCTTTACTGATCTGCGTAACCCTAAGAGCCGACGACCTTCAGGCAAGAGTCCGGCAAAGAATGGTGGGACGGATCCCGGGGTCGTGAAGCGTGGTTCATTAGATAACGGCAAAGTCGTCGCGACGGGGATTCCGTCATTGAGATATTCAGGAAGATAAGCGAATTCCGTTCCCGAAGCGGTTCGCCTAAGTTGTGCAGCCTTGCGTCCCGCTTTGTACACGTCGGCTACCTGTATTGTTCGCATGAGTTCAAGGTCACTCACTGAGACCTCAGTTTCAGTTCCAAGTTGAGGCCGAGCACTTTAATAACCTTCGTCAATTTGTCGAGTCGAATTGACTCTTTTCCCTTCTCTACGTCCAAGACGAAGTGCGATGAAACTTCGGCAAGGTCAGCCAACTCTTGTTGGGTTAACTTGAGCTCTCGCCTTCGCAACCGGATTTGAGATCCGAGAGATTGCACGCATACCTCCCTGTATCTTCATAATTATGAAGTTTCATTGTCCTTCAGCCATTATAGGTCAAATATCTAGCTAAAACTTCATAATCATGAAGATATTAATGCCCCTTATCACTTCATCTCGAAGAATAGGAAAAATCTTCATTATCACGAAGAAATCCGTTAACAAAGTGCTTTAATAACTTAATATAAGGAAAATATTCACAATGACGAAGATACGGTGCTCATCGTGGCCCATGCGTCCGAGCGTTTACGCCATAAGTTCACGCGGCGAGACCTGACGTTGAGAAACCAGCCAGCGCGTTAGACCGGGTCACTTCGTTAGTAGCTGGTGCCACGTCGTCGAGTGCGTCGGTGCAACCAGCAACTCGCAGCACCATCCGGAGTCGTTCACGCACGCGAGCACTCTCCGTCGACGCAGCGCCTACCACTGCGTCTGCACGAATTGTGCGTCCCACCATGGAAGAAATCCGCGCAATCGCGTCCGTCGAAGGCATATCTACGACGCGTTCCCAGTCACCGAGTACCTCGAAGAGAGCAACCTCGTGAGCCGTGAGTCGATTGATCGCTCGTCCCGTTCGTCGTGATCGACTTACGAGGTGCATCGCCAAACCGTCCACTTCGTAGGGAACAGCGAAGCAAGGGCGCGCGCCAATTTGGGTCGTTAGGCCCAGAAGATTTGCGGCATCAAGGTACGCCGGACCAAACCCTGACAACTTTCCGTAGATCGCTTCGAGAGTGGCCGTGGCAGAGGGGTACGACATTCCGAGAGGGGTCTTTATCCCTCGCCAGTACAAGCCTCGACGAACGCGAACCAGTTCTCCGTCATTCACAAGTCGAGAGAGCGTTCGTGCCACCGCCGAGTGGGTACCTCCGAAATCACCCACTTCGAAGAAACGATTCATCGAAGCATGTACCCTCCGAGCAACCAGAGAGGCGGTACTCGATCCAGGCTCTTTCATGTCTATAAGTATAGAGGAGAAGTGGACAAAATCAAGTCCGATCGATCGGCAAAACCCTCATCATTTGCTCCAGTCTTGCTCCACTTTTTCGCAATATCTCTGCGTTGTTACACATCGGGTCCCAGTAAAAGACTGAATTTGCCAGCGTTCGCAAGCGGATGCCACATCAATCCTTGGATTAGGAAACCCGATGCTCTATCCCCTGAGCTACGGGAGCGTGAAGTGCGTGTCAACGCTCTTTGAAAACTGAGCCAAAACGCTCACCGAAAAGTGAGCCAGTCCGTTGTCATTATTCTTCCACAGCTCCGAGTGACACCGATGGAAGATTGTTTAATCCCGAGTCACGGAGTCGATAGCTTGATCCTTTCAGGGTGATGACTTCGGCGTGGTGAACGATGCGGTCGATCATCGCCGCAGCCACGACTTGATCGCCGAAGACTTCGCCCCACCGGGCGAAGGGCAGGTTCGACGTCAGGATCAAAGAAGCGTGCTCGTAGCGCGAAGAGACCAGTTGAAAGAAGAGGTTGGCCGCCTCTTGCTCGAAAGGGATGTAACCAACCTCGTCCACGATGAGCAGCGCGTAGCGGCGAAGCCGCGCGAGCTCGTCACTGAGTCGTCCCTGGGCGTGCGCCTTTTGCAGTCGCATCACCCACTCGATCGCTGACGCGAAGAGCACACGCTGGCCCTGGGACGCGGCGCGTATTCCGAGACCAATCGCCAGGTGCGTCTTGCCGGTGCCCGGTGGACCAAGCAACACGACGTTCGACCCCTCTGCGAGATAGGTGCCCGTCGCCAAGTGCGCCAAGAGCTGACGCGACAAAGAGGGTTGGTGATCGGCGTTGAACTCCTCAAGGGACTTGCGCGTGGGAAAGGCCGCCGCTCTGATGCGCAGCTCGGTGCCCGAGGCTTCGCGCGAGGAGGCTTCGGCCGAGAGCACCGCGCAGAGGTAGTCCTCGTAAGACCAGGCGGCGTCGCGGGCGTTCTCGGCGAGACGTTTGGCGACGTCGCGAATACGCGGCGCTTTCAAGGCCCTCGAGAGATACTCGATCTGACTCTGGGTCTCCTTCGCGCTCACAGTGCCACCTGGAAGAACTCGTCGTAGTCGGCGAGGTTGCGGTGCCAGTCGTCAGGAGCGGTGGGCCGCGGTGCTTGAAAGAGTGCGCGTAGTTCTCGCGCCGCCTCCACGTGCAGCGGATCGCTGAACGTCTCGGCCCGGGCCCAACTGCGCCGGTGGGTTCCCACGTCACGTCCGAGTGCGCTGAAGCGCACCGTCTCGAGGTCGTAAGCGACGTCAACGAAACTGCCGATGGCGCTCGGGTGCGCCGAGTAGTCATTGGAGGCGACGCGTAGGTAGTAGTCACGGGCCAAGCGCACGCGACCGAGCACACCCAAGACCGGCGCGACCGGTGGCAGGGCGAACATCGACTTTCGATCTTCCTCGACGGCTTCGTTGGGTCGTTGACCCGTTCGTCGCACGAGACGGTTATTGGCCAGAGGCAACCAGGCGGCTAACTGCTCGTTGAAGTCCTCGGGCGAAGAAAAGTCACGCCCCGGCATAAAGCTCGTCTCGAAGAAACCATTCATTCGCTCGACGACACCCTTGGACTCAGGGTCGTAGGGCTTTAGCTGGACGAACTTCGTCCCGAGCGTGCCAGCAAAGGAGGTGACTTGATCGGTGAGTTTGTTGCGTCGTCCGATGCCCGCCTCGTTGTCCCAGACCAGTCGACGCGGCACCGCGCCAAAGGACTGCAGGAGCCACCACATCCCGAGACACAAGTCCTCGGTCGTTCGCGAGTGAATCATCCGCGCGCAGATAAAGCGCGAGTGCGAAGGGACCATCACGAGCACTGGTGGCGAACCGAACTGACCAGCGCCCAGGGGAATCTTCGCCGGCGGGAACCAGAGGTCGCACTGCATCTGATCACCCGGCTCGTAGGAAATGCGATCGGCGGGGTCCACGGGCGCGTAGTCCGGGCGGATCTCGGCGATTCGTTTGCGAAAAAACGAACTCGAACCCGTCCACCCGATCCGCTCGGCGATGACGGTCGCTGGCATCTTCGGATACTCAGCTAGCAGCGACCTGATCTGAGGTTCGAACGGCGACACCGAGTTCGGGGCCGCCGTTCGTTCATAGTGCGGCGGGCTCGTTGACGTCACCGCTTTCGCCACGGTATTTCGTGAGATCTCCAACCTCTCGGCGATCGAGCGCATTGATTCGCCTTCGCTGAGGTGGAGGTGCCTGATAAGTGCCCAGTTTTCCAAAGTGATCACCTTCCCATCTTGGTTAGGTGGCTCACTTTTCAAGCGGCGTTATGGCTCACTTTTCGAGCGGCGTCGACAGTGCGCGCGAATGCCTAGGTCTGCTCCGCACGTAAGACGACCTTAAGCCTATGTCGTTCGTGTTCATGGTGCTGTTGCTAGAAGTCTGAGACGAAGCAATGTTGAATACTTCGCTGCTCAAACCGGACGCAGGTCTCGTTGTCAAATGACAACCCTGGCGCACGCCAAGTGAGCGTGGCGCTGGTGCCCTGGCACGGTGATTGAAATGAATCCACAAGGATAGAGAGGACGTGACGATGACAGATTCTCAATCAGGCAATTTGAATCAAGAAATCGTCGTATATTCCGGTCTCGGAGTTGAGTTGGCGTTGCCACTGGACCGCGACAGAGAGACCGTTTGGGCTTCGTCCACTCAGATTGAAGAACGTTTCGGCATTGACCAATCTGGCGTATCGCGCCATGTTCATAACATCTTCCGAGACGCCGAAGTAGATCGGGAAAGCAATATGCAAGAAGTGCATATTGCTTCCGCAGATCGCCTCGTCACCTACTACAGCCTGGACGTTATTCTTGCAGTCGGCTACAGGAGCAACGTACAAAATTAAATATCAATCGAAACTGGCGGACCCGCAACGCATCCTCAGCATTAGACAACTGAGCGACTGCTGACGTTGATCCGCAATGCTTCCCTACCATTCAATTAAGCACCGGAGCTTCAAACTCTGAGGTTCAAACTGCTCGAACCTGCGTTGACGTTCAAGATATGCACTCGCCCACCTTGCCAGATGCGACGACCTCGAGGATCTCCTTTAAAGATCTTCGAATTGCTCGTATTAGTGCTCAGTCAGAAAACGAAATGCCAGGCCGTTCATCGTCGCCGAGTAGGACGCACCGACCGTGCCGTACGGATGCCTTTCTAACAAACTGACTACGTTCTCCCAGGTGACACGATTTGAATGGACCCTTCTCCCAGGCAGGCAATCGCTGTCTGTATTACCCGTGCCGTCTCCTCGGGGTCTCGAACGAGTATTGAATCGACGCCCGCCCGCTGGACGGGGTAGTCGTTGCCACCTACGAAGATCGCATCGCCCGCGAAGAGCATCTCGGCCAAAGAGATGCCGAGTTCATCTCGTAGTTTGCCAATCCCATACGCCTTGTCAATGCCGGGCTTGGTCACGTCGATGGAGGTCGCGCCACCCATATTGATGGCGAAGTCCGGCAGTAGGGGCTCGAGTATCGCGACAATCTTCTTTCGCTTCGCGAAGTCGGGGTCCCATTCCTGTTTCGCGCTCAGTGGCGCTTCCTGGCCTAGCACCGAAAGCGTAATCTGACTACCTCGATCTTCGACGGCCTGACCCCAGACCTTGCCCACTTCGATACCTGATTCGCCGAGGGCCCGTTCGAGCGCCGAGACGATCTCGTGGCGTTGCTCTTTGGAGAGATCTTCGGAATAGATCTTCGACCAGTGGCCGACGTATCGATAGAACTTCGTGCCACACGTGGGAAGGAGAAAAAGATTCTCGAAGCGATCATCATTGGGTAGTTGGGCCAGCAACTGGGTTTCGAACTGCGCCCAAGTGCCTCCCGAGATGACCGCGACCTTCATGACGCCAAGCAGGTCGCCGAAGAGCCCGGCCATCTCGGAGCTCAGCGACGACTTACTCTCGGCGAGGGTTCCGTCCAAATCAAAGACAAAGAGTTTCTTCAAGTGTTTCCTTCCGTGGCGGGCGCTTGTCATTCAACGGCGACGCCGGACCAACTCCGCCGCAATCGCTTTAGGAAGTCACCAGTAACAGGACTTCGTCGAGACCCCACGTTCAACGTTCGCTAAGCGCGACCGTAGTCGTCTTCGAGGCGCACGATATCGTCCTCACCGAAGTACGTACCGGTTTGAATTTCGATGAATTCGACGGGTGTCGTTTCACAGTTTTCACAGCGGTGCGCTTGACCGATGCCGATGTCCATGCTCTGGCCCGGTGCGAGCTCGAGCGTTGCCCCGTCGAGTATCGCCGTGGCGTTGCCGCTGACGATGAACCAGTGCTCCGCGCGCTTGGCGTGGCGTTGGTAGCTGAGGCGCTTTCCAGGAAGGACCACGATGCGCTTGACCTTGTAGTTGGGTGCCTTGTCGTCAAGCACGGTGTAGTTCCCCCAGGGACGTTCGTCGTACTCGCGACCTTCGTCGTCCAACGTACTCACCGCACCTTCTCTCGCTCGCAGCCCTTTAGTAGCACGCACGTCACCGACGTTCGACCTGCGTTGTCGTGCCCTCGCGCTCGGCTGGCGATTGGTCGCGGTGCTCGGCGTCGAGTTCGTACGAGAGGTCGGGCATGGCGAAATGATCCCAAGCTCGTTGCACTGACTGGTCCAGAGCCTCGGATTCAAGGTTTTCGTTGGATTGAAGAGGTGTGTCGCTCACGGTACTGCTCCTTGGTAGATGAATATCACCGAGGTTCTGGAGCGATACTTTCGACGTTACACGTCGCCATCGAGGAGTGTGACAGGAACGGAATTGCCTGCCTTAGCTACACATAGTCGAGACCATGGACTTGCTTCGTCGGCATGAGGTCGTCTGGTCTTGGCGTTCGCGCTCCCGTCACAGAAGGGGGCGATAGTCGAGCAACTACCCCAGATGCAGTCGGTGAAAATAAACGCATAGCCGGAATACGGAGGGAGGGACACGTAGCGCGACTCAGCACCAACTCATTGATCGTTGTTGGGAATATCTGACTCTTCGGATGTCGCGACGTCATTGGCTGTTGGGGCCAGCAAGATCACTCGATCACCCACCCGCAGTTCGATGTCCTCACGGGGAGAAACGATCTCGCTCCCTTCAGTGACGGCGACCACCAGGCACCCCGGTGGCCACGGTACCTCCCCGACCGGGCGACCCAGTTGGGGAGATGCGGGACCCACAGTGACCTCAATCACGTCATAACCGACCAGCGGGCTCGGGGGTTCGTGAAGGTGCGACTCGGGGTCGTCGACGGCGAACTCCGAAGCCAGGGCGCCCTCCTCGGCTTCGTGTGTCGAAGCGCTGAGACTCTGCGCAATGGCCCGAATGACGTCGCGGCGGGTCATCCAGCCGGTGAGATGGCGACGGTCGGGCGAAAGGACAGGTAGGCCTACGAGTCCGTACAGATCGAGTTGCCGGAGGGCTTGCTCCAGGGTCTCGTCGGACATAAGGGTCTGCGGGCGAGAGGTGATGGTGGCCGAACCCACCAGGGCTTCCCACTGCGCGTAGTCCGTTACGTCGGGTCGTGTCTGCGCTTGCGCGTCGTGCACCAACTCGGCGTGCACGTCGCGAGGGAGCGGTTGCATCACGTCGGCCACGGTGAGCGCTTGGAGCACGCCCGTTGTCTTGGGCCGCTCAATGTCGATGCCCCGGCGCAGTAACTTCGTCGTGTAAATGCTCCCGTAAGAGAACCTCTTCGAAACGGCGGCGGCAATCCCCGAGGCCAACATGACCGGAAGCATCAAGGTGAAGTTGCCCGTCATCTCCACCACACTGGCAACGGCCGTGAGCGGGGCTTGGGCGGCGCCGGCGAAGACCCCGCCCATGGCGATCACCGCGTAGATGGCCGGCGGTCCGACGACGGATCCGAATATGTGGTGGACGGCTTCGCCGTACGCCATACCCGCTGCCGCCCCGACGAACAGCGACGGGGCGAATACCCCTCCCGAACCGCCGATGGAGAGAGTGAGGCTGGACGCGACGACCTTGCCCACCATGAGAATGACGATCAACCACAAAACCTCGTGACCGGCGATGATCTTGTCCATCACCGGATAGCCCACGCCGTACATCTGGGGCAGGGCGAGTAGCAGCAGCCCGAGCGCCACGCCACCAAACGCGGGTCGGGCCCACTCCGGACGGCCCTTCCAGATCCGGTCGGCAAAATCCTCGAAGCCGTAGAGGAAGCTCTTGAACCCGACGCCGATGAGTCCAGCCACTAGTCCGAGAACTCCGATGAGCAGGTACGCCTGAACGTGATCGATCGAGAGATTGTGCGGAAGCTCCGCAAAGAAGGGCGCCGAGCTGAAGAAGGCGCGGCTGATGAGGTCGGCCGTGACGGCAGAGAGAATGGTCGCGAAGAGAGCGTCGAGCGAGAGTTCACGCAAAACAATCTCGAACGCGAACAAGACTCCCGTGAGCGGCGCGTTGAAAGTGGCGGCAATCCCTCCGGCCGCTCCGCAGGCCACGATGATGCGCAGTCGCGACTCGGACATTTTGACCAGTTGGCCCAGGGACGAAGCAAAGGCAGCGCCGATCTGGACGATGGGGCCCTCGCGACCCACTGAGCCACCGGTACCAATGCATATGGCCGAGGCCAGTGCCTTCACGATGCTGACCTGGGGACGAATTCTCCCCCCGTTTTCAGCCACGGCCAGCATCACCTCGGGCACGCCGTGGCCGCGCGCCTCGCGAGCGAAGCGCTGAATCAGCGGCCCATAGAGAAGTCCACCCACGATTGGTATTACGAGAAAGAATCCAAGGCCCAGCCACGCCAGATGCGAGCTGTCGACCCGGCCCTGCTGGCCGAACTGCTCATGTCCGGTGGCCAGCCAGGTAAAACCAAAAATCAGCCATCGGAACGCCACGGCCCCGAAGCCCGCACCCACTCCGACGACGAGGGCCATCACGATCATTCCGACTCGTGAACCTCGCAGCCACGTCGACGCTCCCGCGAACGCAACGAATCTCAACTTTCGATTGGGCCACAGGAGCCGGGAAGACGACGTGCTCACAACTCCCAACTACGTTTCCAGTCGCCTTCGGGGACCTCTCCCGCGGCGGCGCCAAAGGCGGTGAAGGCCCGCACCAGAGCCTCGTGCTCGGCCGGATTCATCGATTTGAGGATACGTTCGATCTCGCGGCGCCGTTGATCGGTGACTCGGTCTACCAATCGCCGGCCCGAGGCGCTCAAGTCCAATAACACCGCGCGTCGATCGACAACGTCGCGCCGACGAGTGATGAAGCGCTTGCGCGCGAGACGATCACACATTCGCGTGGCGGTCGACGGGTCGACGCCGAGAGCCTGGGCCAAATCGACGGGTCGCTGCGGACCGCGGGATCTGAGGACCACCAGGGCCCGGTACTGCGGAAGAGAGACCTCTGACTCGTGTTCAGTCAAAGATCGTGCGGCGACGGCCACGAGGACCCGGCTGGCCGTGAGGACGGCGTCGGCCAACTGTTCGGATAATGCTTTCGATCGGCCCCGGTGACGAGTAGCAGTAGAGATGCACTAATTGTAGCAGTACACGCAATTCGTCCGTGACGACTCATCCCAAGACATCACAGTTTCCGTCTCTGGCAGCGTAATTTTGATGCAATGTGACGTAGCATGACGTTGATGATTGTTGATCGCTATCTTGAACAGCACGAGTTCACGTGCCATCGATGTAACTATGTGTGGCGTGAGACCTATGAGGTGCGAGAGGTCGAAGACGCGCAAGGTGGAGCGTGGCACTACTTTTATCTCGGAGGTTCACCCGCCGCTTCTCCGATGGCCATGGTTGTCTGTCCAAACTGCAAGCAAACGAGCCCGACCGGTCAACTTGTTGATCGACGTCGACTATTTTCGGCCGACGAAAGCTAATTCAACGAGTCAAGAAGTGCGAGCGTTTGGCCACACGCGCCTTCCTATCCGTTTTCCATCGCCCATACGGAACCTGAGGGTTACGGACTGTTTCGTTGCAACTCCGTGAAGCTTCCAGATCGACGAACACGACAACTGGTGTGGCCGCTTCGATAAGCGACTTCATTTCAAGTCTCAGGTTTTCTTCTCATCGTGTCCGCCAAATCCTTTGCGCATCGCGGACAAGATCTTGTCGGCGAAATCGTCGAGGCCCCGAGAGGCAAAACGCGAAAAAAGAGCGGTGGTGAGTACCGGCGTTGGGACGCCTTCATCAATCGCGGCAATCGACGTCCAGCGTCCTTCACCGGAGTCCGAGACGCGTCCGGCGTATTCGCTGAGATTCGGCGAGTCAAAGAGTGCGGTCGCGGTCAGATCTAACAGCCACGATTCGATCACGCTGCCACGGCGCCACACTTCAGCGACGGCCGTGGTGTCAATGTCGAACTGGTAAAACTCAGGTTGCTCCATTGGGGTGGTCTCGGCGTCCGCGTCGTCGTGACGCTGCCCGGCGTCCGCGTTGTGCAACACGTTGAGTCCTTCGGCGAAGGCCGCCATCATCCCGTACTCGATGCCGTTATGGACCATCTTTACGAAGTGCCCAGCACCGTTGGGACCACAATGCAAATACCCGTGCTCTTCCGTGGCAGCCCTGCCGGTGCGTCCTGGCGTTCGCGGCGCGGAGTCCATGCCGGGCGCAATGCTCAAAAAGATCGGTTCGAGGTGTTGGACCACCTCCGTCTCGCCACCAATCATGAGACAGTAACCCCGGTCGATCCCCCACACGCCACCGCTGGTCCCGCAGTCGATGAGATGAATGCCCTTGCTAAACAGCGTCGCGGCGCGGGTCATATCGTCTCGGTAGTACGAGTTCCCACCATCAATGATGGTGTCACCTCGCTCCAAGTGGCTCGCCAGATCTTCGATGGTCGAAGCGGTGATATCCCCCGAAGGCACCATGACCCAAACTGCTCGAGGTGGAGTCAATTTCTCGACGAGCTCGGACAGCGAACTCGCGCCGGTAGCGCCCTCCTTCGCGAGTTCCTTGACAGGCCCAGTGTTCACATCGAAAACGACGCACGTATGGCCGTCGCGCATCAGTCGTCGACTGATATTCGCCCCCATCCGCCCGAGTCCTACGACACCCAGTTGCATCGGCTTCTTGGTGGTCACTATGTCCATCTCCTCTGAACGTCGGATTCGAGTCTGGTCATGAGTGGTCAGTCCCTGAATTCGAAAGCCACGGCAGTTGCCACGGAGCGTGACCCCGCAGAAGGTCGTTGGCACCTACGGGCCCCCACGATCCGCGTTTGTACTTCACGATGGCGGGCGGATGGTCGATCAGGGGTTGGAGGACCCGCCACGTCTCTTCGACCACGTCCTCTCGAGTGAAGAGGGACAGGTGGCCGGCGATGGCGTCGTGAAAGAGGCGTTCGTAGGCCCCGGGCGGCGCACCCAACTCGGCGGTGAAGGGAAGATCCATATGTACGTCCCTCGACGCCCGACCGTCTGGACCTTTCGATAACAGAGTCAGTCGCACACCGGGATCGGGACCGATGCGAATGATCAACTGGTTTGGATCAGTGTGCTGGGGAGCATTCAAAAACGCCAAACGAGGTGGTCGTTTGAAGAGCACTCTCACCTCGGTAGCTTCTTCTGCCAACTCCTTACCGGACCGGATGAAGAACGGCACACCGGACCATCGCCAATTCTCTATGGACAGGCGAAGGGCGACGTAAGTCTCCGTCGTTGACCCTTTTTTGACGCCGGGGACGTCTTGGTAACTGTCGTACTGACCCCGCACGCAAGCAGTCGGATCGACGTCCGCCATTGCTCGGAACACTTCCACCTTCTTGTCCCACAAGGCCGCATGTCCTGTCGCGACGGGCGCTTCCATTGCTATCATCGCCACTACCTGCAAAAGGTGGTTCTGGACCACGTCGCGAAGCGCCCCGACGAGATCGTAAAACGGGCCTCGATCCTGCACGCCAAAGTTTTCGGCCAAGGTGACATGCACGGCTGCCACGTGCTCTCGATTCCACACTGGCTCGAAGAGCGAATTGGCAAAACGCAGATGGGAGATATCCGTCACGGGCTGCTTGCCCAAGAAGTGATCAACGCGAAGAATTTGATCTTCGTCAAGCACTTGGTGGAGTTGAGCGTTTAACGCGCGCGCCGACGCGAGATCGTGACCGAAGGGCTTTTCGATCATCACCCTGGCGCCGCGAAGGAGATCCGCGGCGCCGAGCGCCGCGACAACCGGCGCAAAGAGCCCCGGTGGAATCTCCAAGTAGTACAACGGGTGCGTACTCTTCTTCAGTACCTTCGCGAGCGCCTCGTACGTTGCGGGATGATTGAAATCGCCCTGTACGTAGCTGAACCGTTGCGCGAGTCGGTCAAACACTTTTCTCTTTACCGCCTCGTTACTTGACTCGAGCGCCGCGAGTACTGAAGAACGCAACTGATCAACGGACCAGTCCTCGACGGCGACGCCAATAATCGGAACGCGTAGCTCACCGGCCAGTTCCAGTTGGTAGAGGGCCAGAAAGGTCATCTTCTTGGCGAGATCCCCCGTTATGCCAAAGATGACGAGGGCGTCCGCGACGTTCGGCGAAGTGTCGTTCACGTCAGTCATTCAGCGCGCTGCCCGTCGTGCGCCATCCAGGCGACGGTCTCTTCGCCGCTACTCATCAACTTGTCGTCGCCGACCAGAGTCAGGGGGAGCGACCCCAGTCGGCGAGCGGTCTTGTGCGTCCCAAATTCGGACGACCAAATCACACTGCGGAGACACTCACTACCTTCTCCACACAGTTTGAGGTGACTCGCCGGCGACGTCAGCGCGACGGAGTCTGGTGCACCATGCGAGCCACTCATTTCGTACGCTTTCCTAGCAAAACTGACATTAATCAGTTGAGGAAGAAGCGGGGTCCGGGCGTCTCGAATCAAGAGTACTACCGTCGTGATCGAATTTCGGAAGTCTTATATATCAAAGTCAAAACCGATTAACGGCGCGAACGTTCGGGCGACGCCAACCTTCGCGAGTCGACACTCGAAGGCCAACGGAACGGCTCTCGTTGCTCGCTTTAACCATGAACGCGAGTAGGCATTCATGAGCGGATTGCTAAGTCGCGAAAGCGCATAGGGTGTCGAATACAACGTACGGCGTATGTTCCAGTACTGGCGTGCAAGGTTTCACGTGCGAGAATTGGGAGGTCGAGAATGGCAGACCCCAGAGTGGCATCCTCGAACCCTAAATCCATTGTCTATTGGGTCGTTGTCCTTCGCCGCCGGCACTGTGCACGGCGCGAGTTGCCATCGTGAAACATCGCGCGTCTCATCGCCACGACCAGACTTCGCTGGATGCGCTCGAGAGCGAGAACCAGCACCTCCGTGATCTCTTCAATCAAATTGACACGTGTCGGAGTACGTCGGTCGAAGATCGGTACGTCCACGGCAACCTCGCGAAGCAAGTTATTCGACACTTGGCAATCCGTCAGTCCAGTTTGATGAACGTTGCCGCCGCCATCTCGCCTATCCCGTCGCTTCACTCGACCGGCGTTCGAATGAGAGATCGCGGCACCGATCGTCGAGACGGCTACGACCATCTTGGGGACATGGCTCGCGACGTCGGTGTCATGGACCTCAATCTGGGGCAGGACTTTGACGGCCCCCTGGCAGCACTCATCGACGCCGCGAGGACCGAAATGGCTTGGGAATCAGCAGAAGCCATTCCCCTCATTCGTCGGTCCGTGAGTACCGAGAGGGCTGCGACGCTGTTTAGCAGCGCCCAGTACGTAGAACGACACGCGCCGACGAAACTACACCGCGGTGGACCGCGGTGGTACGAGCACGCGCCGGTCATCTCTCGCGTCGTGACCGTCTTTGGCCACCTCAGTTCCTACATGGCGATCGATCACTACCGGCGTCGCAACTAAGACGCCAACGAGGCGCCGCTGACGTGCGCGTCTCTGGTAACGGCGAAGCGCGCTAACGGGCATCGAGAGAAGCAATCCCTGCCCCGATTTGCTCCAATCTTGCTCTACTTTTCTTGAATATGCACGCTCCGCAACACGTTCAGAGCCGCCCACAAACGACATTGATTTTCAGCACGTGCGATTCATCCTCGACCGACTAGTACTCGACTCCCAATAAGTTGGCGATCAAACTTCGCACGCGGCTTTCAATGTCATCACGAATTGGTCGGACGTCGTCGATTACTTTGCCGGCCGGGTCGGTCAACTCCCAGTCGACGTAACGTGTGCCGAGGTACACCGGACACGCGTCGCCGCAGCCCATCGTGACGACGACGTCGGCGCTTTTACCCATTTCGTCAGTCAACTTGCGCGGCGTCTCGTCGGATATATCAATTCCCTTCTCCAGCATCACGGCAACGACGGCAGAATTCAACGTCTCTCCCGGAGCGGAACCAGCCGAGTGAACGACGACGCGATCGCCGCCGATCTCGCGGGCGAACGCGGCGGCCATCTGTGACCTCCCAGCATTGTGCACGCAAAGAAAGAGAATTTCGGGACGGTTGTTCATGGAGCAACCTCAACGGTGCTCTCTGACGCGTAAAATCGACGCTTCGCCCACAGCGATACGTAGACCAGCCCAACGAGTACGGGCACCTCAATAAGAGGTCCGACCACGCCGGCCAACGCTTCGCCACTCGTCACGCCAAAGACGCCAATGGCCACGGCAATTGCTAGCTCGAAGTTATTGCCCGCAGCCGTAAAGGCCAAGGTTGCCGTCCGGTCGTAGGGAAGGCCAAGGGCTCTGCCGAGTGCGAATGACCCGAACCACATGATCGCGAAATAGCACAGCAGCGGCACCGCAATACGCGCCACGTCACCAGGACGTGCGGTAATGGTGTGACCCTGAAGAGCAAAGAGGATCACGATAGTGAAGAGCAAGCCGTAGAGAGCGAAGGGGCCAAGGCGCGGCAACAGTTTCGTTTCGTACCACTCTCGACCGCGCCGACGCTCACCGAGTGTGCGCGTGAGATAGCCCGCGACGAGTGGTATTCCCAAGAAGATGGCAACGGTTTCGGCGATTCGCCCAATGGAAAGATGCAGGCCCACCGTGCTGAGGCCGACCCACTCTGGAAGCACCTTCAGATAGAAGTAACCGAGCAGCGCGAATGCGAAGATCTGAAACAGCGAGTTGATTGCTACGAGAACGGCCGCCGCTTCGCGATGACCACCCGACAAATCATTCCAAATCAGCACCATGGCGATGCAACGGGCAAGGCCAACGATGATGAGACCCGTTCGATACGTCGGTAGGTCGGGCAGCAGCAACCACGCCAGCGTGAACATGACCGCGGGACCGATCAACCAATTGAGAACGAGGGACGAAACCAAGAGCTTTCGGTCGCGCGTCACCGTTCCTAACCGGTCGTAACGAACTTTCGCCAGCACCGGGTACATCATGACGAGCAGTCCGATGAATATGGGCAACGACGTGCCCGACGTCACCTGCACCGCATTGAGATGCGTGTTGAGGCTTGGTAGTGCTCGACCGAGTCCGATGCCGACGGCCATCGCCAGAATGATCCATGCCGGCAGGAACCGATCGAGGAATGACAAGCGTTTAATGACCGGCGCGCTCAGTTCCCTGTCCTGCAACTGCTCTACAAGGTTGTCGCTCACGATCGCGCCTTCACGTAACGTCGGTATTCGCTCAGCAGCACGACGTGGTTTCTGACGAGGTCGACGTCGCGCTCGTGCAGCACGTCTCGTCACTTGTCACGGCAAGAGTTTCGCTGGCGTCGGCGAGCACGGTGTAGACCTCCCAGCGCGAACCGTCAGGTCCGTCTACCCAGACCTTGTCCTGGAGCGCGTGGCAACATACTGTCCCGTCCTCGATGTCAGTCTCGAAGCCCTCGCTCGCGAGGTAGCGAGTGGCGTCCACTACTTCGCTCGTCGAAAAGACCTCAACGCCGAGGTGATTGATCGTGCCGGGAACTTCGCGATTCTCAAAGAGGACCAACTTGAGCGGCGGCTCGGCAATGGCGAAGTTCGCGTAGCCGGGACGAACCTTCGCTGGCTCAGTTTTAAAGAACTTGGAGTAGAACTCGATGGACTCTTCGAGATTCGACACATTGAGGGCGAGCTGCAGTCTGGACACTTAGGTCTCCTCACATTGACACTTGTCAATTGGAAGAGTAACCGTCATATCGATGCTTGTCAATAGTATTATGGAGCAAATGTCGCATCCCAAGTCCATTGCCATCGATGAGCGAGTCGTTAGCTGCTGCGGCCCTTTGGTGGGTGGTGCGATGTCCGAAGTTGAGGCCGGCGATATGGCCCAGATCTTTGGAGCCCTCAGCGATCCCGTACGTCTCCGGATGCTGTCGCTCGTCGCTTCTCAAGACGAAGTTTGCAGTTGCGCACTCGAAGAGCCTTTAGGGAAAAGTCAGCCGACCGTTTCGCACCACACCAGAATTCTTGCTGAGGCGGGACTCATCGTTGGTGAGAAGCGGGGCCGCTGGATGTGGTGGCGCGTCGTTCCTGAACGACTCGACGACGTCGCAAGAATCCTTGCATCCTAAGCGCTCACGATAACGACAGCCTTGCTCGCCGAGTGACGAGTTGACGTCATCGACGAGTATTAGCCAGTACGTTGCACTCGGCAAGGAACTAGGAGGTCCGCTTCGTACGATTGCCGCGAGACGAAATTAGTATTTCACTTTGCTCCAATCTTGTTCCAATCCTTTCCCACGTCATACGTAGTCGCTGAGACCCTTTTCGGCGTGGCATCGACGCATTGAGCGCGATCAAAGCAAAATCGATTTGTTAAGTTCTAACGTTCCATTTATATATCCGTTTCGTGTTACACGAAACGAGACTATAATTGAAACGAAGCGAATCCCGGAGGTAAAATAGATGGCACCTAACAAACCTAAAAACGACTCCCAGATACTGCGTCAATGCGAAGTCATTGTGAGGAATGCTTTACCTCCGACTTGGCGACTAACGACAACATACGAACCCCTGAGAGCTTCGGGATTGCTCGACGCTCTCTTTAACTTGACTTCGCCATCCGGCGAGCAAGTGACCTATGTCGTCAAAGCAAGGCGTCAATCAACAACAAAAAACATTCTTATCGCAGCGGAACAAGCTAACCGATACTTGGGGAACGGCCACGAAGAGGGACATGCACTTATCGCCACGCAATACATAAGCCCTAGATCTCGAGAAGTACTTAAAGACCTCGGCGTAAATTACGTCGACACGACAGGAAACGTCAGACTGCGCAGTGACTCACCAGGACTCTTCATTGAAATTCAAGGCGCGAACAAGGATCCCTGGCCCGACGACACACCACTTCGCTCCTTAGGAGGACGCGGCGCGGGGCGAGCGATGCGAGCACTGATTGACTTGAGGCCACCGTATGGTGTTCGGGAACTCAGCGCCAAGACGAACGTGCCCGCAGCCACGCTTTCTAGAGTCATCGACCTTCTTGAGAGAGAAGCTCTCCTCGAGCGCGACAAAAACGGAGGTGTTTCGAACGTCAACTGGATGGGCGCCATTCGTCGCTGGAGCGAAGACTACGAACTGCGAAAGGCAAACACCGTCGATACGTATCTCGAACCTCGCGGAATTGAATCGCTACTCCCGAGGTTGAGCGAAGCGAAGTCCCGCTACGCCATCACTTCATCGTTGGCGGCGAAATGGTTCGAGCCAATTGCGCCTACCCGCACCGCCATAATTTACGTCGACAATTCAGCGGAGTTTGCGAGTGAGTTGGGCATACGGTCAGCGGACTCCGGGTTCAATATCGCGCTTGCTGAGCCCTACGACAAAGTCGTCTTCGAACGGACAATGATCTTCAACGAGTTCATCGTGGCGTCGCCAAGTCAAATCGCGGTCGACCTAATGACAGGATTCGGGCGCGAGCCGAGCGAAGGCGAAGAACTGTTGCTCTGGATGGAGAGGCACCAAGATGCCTGGCGATCCTGATCCCCTCTACGTCAAAGCCCGCAAGGTATTACTTGATGCGTTTGACGCGCTCGAGGACCACCGTGAAGCACTCGTCCTCGTCGGCGCCCAAGCCGTGTACGTCCACACGGGAGATACCGATCTCGCGGTCGCTGAGTTCACGACCGATGCTGACCTCAGTATTTCGCCAAGTGATCTCGCGAACAACCCTCACATCGAGGATCTCCTTTCGAACGCCGGATTTCGACCAGGCATCAATCCAGGCAGTTGGTTGAGCGCGGACGGTGTCCTTGTCGACCTCATGGTGCCCGAGACGCTCGCGGGTACAGGTTCTCGCAGTGCCGACCTTCGTCCACACGGCAAACCTTCCGCGCGTCGGGCCGTCGGGCTAGAAGGATCACTAATCGACAGAGACAAAAGAGAACTGGCATCACTCGACCCATCCGATAAGAGAGCGCAGACAATATGGGTGGCGGGTCCTGCAGCGCTAATCATCGCGAAGGCGTACAAGATCCACGAACGGATTACGTTGCCGAATCGATTGATTGACAAGGACGCGCTCGACCTTTATCGTCTCTTGCGCGCAACAGAGACGCGTGACGTCGCCGATCGACTCATGGTGTTGCGCGATTCATCACTTGCTGGAGATGTGGCATCAAGAGCCATAGCTTTCCTGCCAGAATTATTTGGTTCAGTTGATGCCCGAGGTACCAGGATGGCCGTAAGGGCAGCGGGCGATCTTGAGCGTACGGATATCATCGCCTCTTCTCTCGTCGCACTCGTTAGCGATCTACTCGCTGAAGTTCACGAAGACAGTTAAGAACTTGCAGAATTGCAAGGAGCTCGACTAAATAGAGCGGACCAATATCGGCGCAGGCCGATTTCAGTTCCGCTAGTTATCGTTCATACCGCCGCCGCGCAGCGCAGGAAGCGCCGTTGCGCGCATTCTCCTGAGCACTCGGTGCGATATTCGTCGTGCGTCAGGGTGCAATCCACCGTTCGCATGCGCCGCCTTCAGCCATGTCGCGGCGCGCTTCGCGAAGGTCGCCTCGTCATTTAGTTCCAAACAGTCGATGCGATCCGTCGCAATGTTGACCGTGATCGTGTCGCCATCTTCGACCAATGCGATGGGGCCACCAAGAAATGCTTCCGGGGCAACGTGACCGATCACTAATCCAACGGATCCTCCAGAGAATCGGGCATCGGTCATGAGGCCAATCGTGATGCCTCTTTGTCGACAGAGGGTCGTGATCTTCGACGTGGGTTCGAGCATTTCGGGCATCCCGGGCGCGCCGCGCGGGCCTTCATAGCGAATAACCACCATGTCACCGTCCTGGAATTCTTCCGGTCGCTGATCTAACGCCTCGGTCAGCGAGTGCTCGCTATTGAACACTCTCGCCCGACCTACGAACACGTCACTAGAGATTCCACTTTCGACGCCAGCGAGTTTCAAGATGGCTCCGCCGTCCGGCGCAAGATTTCCCGTGAGCAGGCGAAGTCCGCCAGTTTTCTTGAAGGGTCTGGCAACGGAGAAGATGACGTCGTGATCTGGCGATGGCGGAGCGAGCCGTTCAATCTGTTTCGCAAGCGTCTCTCCGGTGCACGTCATAGGAGTGCCGTCAAGGAATCCAGCGTCAAGAAGATCCTTAACAATCACTGGAATCCCGCCCTTTGCCTCGATGTCCGGCATTGAGTACGCGCCAAAGGGTCTCATGTTGACAAGAACCGGAAGCCGATGCGAAAGCTCGTTGAACTCTGCCTGGCTGATCACCTCATTCCAAAGGTCCAATCCGGCAGCGCGAGCTATCTCGACGCTGTGGAGCATCACGTTGGTCGAGCCGCCCATCGCGGCAGCGATAGTCAACGCGTTGCGAAGTGACGCGGGCGTCACGATGTCGCGTGGACGAATATTCGAAGCGGTCATCGTCACGAGGCAGTCAACGAGTTGACCTGGAAATTCGGAGATTCGTCGCGGATCGTCCGACGCGGGCGACACCATATGAAGTGGCTCGAGGCCAAGTACGGCGATGAACGTTTGCATTGTGTTGTACGTAAACATGCCGCCACAACTGCCCTTACCGGGGCAGGCGTTGAGGGCAATTCTCGTACGGACCTCGGGGTCGGGATCCGAAGCCGCTTGAAAGGCCGTGACGAGATCGATGCGCTCTCCAGATTCGGGGTCGCTTCCCGGTCTAATTGATCCGTCCGAAAGAATCACGGACGGCACGTTGTGCTCGAGCAGCGCTGCCAAGGTGCCCACCGGAGGTTTGTCACACGCCACAACTGCAATAAGGCCGGCAACGCCGTTGGCGGCGAGGTGCGTGGCAGCAACGTCGTTGACGAGTTCTCGACCGATCAACGAATAGCGCATTTCCGGTGTCCCATTGAGCTGGCCGTCCGATACCCCCAAAGTGAAGGCCGGAGAAATCAGTCGCACGGCAATATTGTCCTTAGCTATGCGCAGGGACATCGCGGCGTGAACGGCGGCGACCTTCTCTTGGACGCCTAGGTAGCACTGGCTGTCGCCTAGATTCCCAAGCACACCCCAGACCGGATCATGGATCTTCGCGACATCTTCGCCGAGGAACGTTGCGGTCCCAACGCGCTGAACGTCGCGCCCGGGATTACTCGAATTTAGATTGCTCATCTCGCTCATATCGAATTCACTGGCAACGACATCTGCGCAGCCAGGCTCCCAACATGTTATGGCCTTGGTTTCTCAATAGTTATTTTCGCCATGAACGAAGTCAAAAGAAGGTCGCGCGATGTTGACGTTCATTGAGGGCGCCGTGGCCCTTGGGCGTCGGACGACACTTAGTGCACCTTTTGTCGCGCCGGCGAAAGTCCTCGATACCTCGGAGAGTAGTGACGGTAAGGTCACGCGATTGTCGTAGCCAGGTCCAGCAAGCGCACGGGATTTGTCATGGTCCCCCTTTGCATCAAACGAAAGCGGAATTCTTCATGTGGGACCGTAGATCCGACGCGACCCCAATTCTCGAGGTCTTTAATCAATCAGTGAAGGAGCGCTTTCCTACTGTCAAGCTCGATCAAAATGGGCGTCGACCGTCACCCAACTCTTGACCAGGTTCGCTTTCCTCATGCCCAGCATCGCCTTGGTGATCCCTACTTCTGTCGTGAGGTTCGCTGACTCACCAGTGCGGTCAAGCTTCGCGAGCAACGTGAGTGGCGTTGAGCGCCCGTGGACGACAACGTTCCCGACCACGATTACGTTGTCCGAGGGTGCATGACGCAGTTCAGTGATCGTGATGGTGATAGTCGGAAAGTGAGCGACGTCAAAAAAGTCAGCGGAGCGTAGATGGTCGTCGCGCTTCTTTATATTGGTGTCGATGGACGCGGGGTCGAGGACGATCTCGCCGGCGAAACGTCCATCGGTGCCAACGTGCGCGGACCCTTGGGTCGCGCGAAGGCTTCCCTTCGCTCGGAAGAGACCAAGAGCCCTGGCGCGAAAGTTCACCGACGTTCGCTCGTTGTTAAGTGTCCACGTACCAACGAAGTCGGCAAAATTCGCGTTGACCTGCGTGGTCATTGTGCAGCCTCCACAGCAGACTCGGCGCTTTCGGAAGCTTTCGCCGCTTGGGCCGCGGCGAGAGCCGCTCGAGAACGAAAGACCCCCGGGAGGAGTTCACCGGCGCCGCGTGCCGCCTCAAGCGCCGACGACCACCATGCCAGGTCATCGAGCATGACGTCCAGGCTCACGTTCGCTGCGAGGTCGTGTGGCTCACCACTCTCGTCAAACGCGGCTGTCACGAACGGGATTAAAACGGCGTTGCGAAGTGGTACACCTTCTCCCTCTATCAGGACCTGGGCGAGATGCTCGACGGCCCGGGCTCCGGCTGCGATACCGGCGCTGTAAGCGACCGCGGCAATTGGCTTATTGCGAAAGGCGAAGGAGAGAAAGACGCTGTCGATCGCGTTCTTTAGAACTCCGGGAAGGCTGTGGTTGTACTCGGGGGTAATAACAATGAACGCGTCGGCTTCCTTCACCTTGTTGTTCCACGCCTTCACGATTGGATCGGAGTACGTAGGGTTGCTGAAGTCGCCGATCGTGCCCATGTGCTCAGCAAATAGCGGCAGCGGCCAGTCGCGAAGGTCGAGCACTTCGACGTCGAAGCCAGCGTGTGCAACAGCCCTGGTGACGACCCAGGGCACGACGAGATCAGCCGCTCGAGTCTCTCGGGTACTCCCGACGATGATGTGTATTTTCGACATATGACCCTCCTAGGGACGATTCCGCGTTAGGTACATAGTGTAGTACAAATTATTAGTGCTACACAAATCCTCTGTCCGACGGATATAATGAGTAGGTGGAAAAGCTTTCGACAGAACTGGACTGCCAGTCCCTACCGTTGCTTGATTACCTTGCTCGCCTCGGACGTCGCAGCGCTGAGGCGTCGATGTCGCCCGGTGGCCTTCGACCCAGGCACCTCCACGCTCTCGGTCTCTTGAACGAGCGTGGACCTCTGACCCAACAAGGACTCGGGGAGGTATTAAGCCTCGATCCGAGCAACGTCGTTGGACTTTTGAACGAACTCGAAGAACCCGGTCTCATCATCCGCCGGCGCGATCCCGCAGATCGGCGCCGTCACATCGTCGAGATATCCACTGCAGGCGAAGACGAACTCGCCGCTGCGTATCGTCGACTCGCCACGGTAGAAGACAACCTTCTCGCCACACTAAGCACGGAAGAACGCGCCACCCTCTACCACTTGCTGGTCCGAGCCGCAGGTACCGAATCTCCTCAGTGCGGCGTGGACGTGCAACCACCAACGTGTGATCTCTAAATCACACCAAGCACGCAGCCGCCACAGACTAGAGGTTGTACACATCGCTTTTGGTCAAAGGTATGTGCAAGAACCTGCGTGCCTCATTCCTACTGAGGACAATTGATCACTGAGGAACGACGTGTGTGTCCTTTAGAGTCTCCGTGGCAGGCGCCTCGAAGCGTCGCCCTTGGTCATTAACCTGTAAGTCCCGTGCCAATACTCATCGACCTGCAAAAAGTGACCCTCCAGGGTGCTGAACGAACGCTGTTGGAGAATCTCGATCTCACGGTGTCCAGCGGCGATCGCATCGGTGTCGTGGGTATTAACGGCGTCGGCAAAACCACGTTGCTCAAGATCATTGCTGGCACCTTAAAACCAGACTCAGGTGCGATACGACGAGGTCGAGGTATCCACGTGGGCTTCTTGGAACAGATTCCCTCACTGCCCGCCGGCACCGTTCGCGCGACGTTGGGATCTGGGTGGCAAGTAGACGCCGCGCTCGACCGATTGGGAATGTTGAGTGCGGCTGATACCGACACGTCCCAGCTCTCTGGAGGTCAACTTAAACGAGTGGCGTTAGCACGGGTCTTCGCCGAACCCAACGACGTGCTCATTCTTGACGAACCGACGAACCACCTGGACTTGAACGCCATCCAGTGGCTCGAACAGCAGATCATGACTTTTCGAGGCGCCGTCATCTTGGTGAGCCACGATCGTTTCCTCCTCGATCAGGTCACGACGCGCATGGTTGAGATTGACCGCGGCAAGACCTTCATCCACGCGGGCGGCTACTCGAAGCTCTTAGAAGCCCAGGCCGAACGCGAGGAACAGGCCGCCTCAGCCGAACAGGTGCGTCGCAACCTCGCCAAGACCGAACTGGCGTGGCTTCGTCGCGGCGTCAAGGCCCGCTCCACCAAACCTCAGGCTCGTATTGACGCGGCCGAACGCTTGTTGGCCAGTCGTCCAACCGCGGCGGCCCGCGCGAGCGCGCTCGATCTCAGCGTGGAGACTCCTCGACTCGGCAACACGGTGATCAAAGCACATCACGTTGCCTTCTCGTACGACAACGAACGTCGCACTCTGCACGACGTCAATCTCGACCTGGGTCCCGGTGACCGCGTAGGCATCGTCGGGCCAAACGGCTCAGGCAAGTCAACGTTCGTGAATCTCCTCGCGCAGCGGATCGAGCCCACGAGCGGCACAGTCAAGCGCGGCCCCACGGTGGTGACGGCCTACCTCGACCAAGGCGGTGGTGACTTCGACTTAGAAGCGACGGTCCAAGAGCTCGTCGCCGGTCCCCAGGGCATACCGGGCTCCCCCGCCGACGTTGCCCTGATGAAGCGTTTCTGGTTCACGGGCGCGTTGCGCACGACCAAGGCCAAAGATCTCTCCGGAGGCGAACGTCGACGACTGCAGTTGCTGCTCGCCTTGTCACTTCGACCAAACGTGCTCTTCCTCGACGAACCGACGAATGATCTCGACCTTGAGACCATTCGTCTCATCGAGGAGTTCCTTAGACAGTGGCCCGGCACGTTGATCGTGGTCTCGCACGATCGAACGTTCCTTAGTCGCACGACTGACCGTCTGCTCGAAGTACACGCGGACGGAACCATTGCGGACGTGCCTGGCGGTATCGACGCATGGATCGCCCGGGCTGCTGGCATCACCACGACTTCGCCGTCGAGCGTCGAAAACGATGACGCAACCAATGATTCCTCGAGCGTTCCTTCTGGTCGTCAGATCCGCGACGCTGAGAAAGAGATGTCGCGCCTCGAGCGCCGGCGAAATACGCTCACCGAGAAAATTCTCGCCTCTCATGAACACAAGGAACAAGCGCGTCTTGGCGGCGAATTGGCCGACGTTCAAAAGGCGCTCGCTGTCGCCGAAGAGTACTGGTTGACGCTGGTCGGTTGAGGCCGTCAATGATCGTCACGACGATCAGCGTCGCGCGACGCGACCGTTCAGTGAACTAAACAAAAAGTGTTCGTCACGTGGTGATCACGTGTCAAAGCACGTCGAGGCACCCTTCGGTCAGCGCGTCACAAAATTCGTTCATCCGCGTACCCGTCAAACACCCCAGTAGTTAGACTGAATTCTTCGCAAACTCAGCAGCAACGCTTTTCGAAGCGCCCTATCTCACCCGAGAGGAAAACGATAATGTCCCCCTTTGAAGAACTCGAATCGAATGTTCGTTATTACAGTCGTCAGTGGCCCGCCGTTTTCTCTACGGCCCACAATTCGACGATCACCGCCGAAGACGGCACGCAGTACTTGGACTTCTTCGCGGGTGCGGGGGCACTCTCGTATGGTCACAACAATCCCATCCTCGTTGAGGTTGCCATTGAGCACCTGCGCTCTGGCAAACTCCTTCACAGTCTCGACACCAAAACGGTAGAGAAGCGCCGATTTCTCGAGGCCATCGAGCGACACGTTCTTCTCCCACGCAAAATGGACATGGTCGTCCAGACCGTTGGTCCCACCGGTGCCACGGCAGTGGAGGCTGCGCTGCAACTGGCCCAACGCATCACCGGTAATCGCGCCGTCGTCGGCTTCGAAGGCGGGTACCACGGCATGACGTATCGGACCGCCTCGATCTCAGCGTCAATGGCCGGGAGAGCGATCAGCGCTCACGTGAAAGAGTTCGTGGCACTGCCCTACGTGCGCCACGTCGCCGATGCGGACCTCGCACTCCTCGAGTCCACACTTGATTCAACCGTCGACGGTCAACGAATCGGCGCGGTCATTATCGAGTCGACCCAAGGCGAAGGAGGAGCGCGTCCCTTTGACCCTTTGTACCTCCGAGCTATCCGTGAGCGCGCCAGCGAGCGTGGCATTCTCGTCATCGCGGACGAAATTCAAGCGGGTGTCGGACGAACCGGCGCGTTCTTCTCATTCGAAGGTTCGATGCTCGACCCCGACATCGTGTGCGTGTCCAAGTCCATCAGTGGACTTGGACTGCCAATGGCCCTCAACCTCGTGCGCCGCGACCTCGACGCGTGGTCGCCTGGCGAATTCTCCGGTACGTTCCGAGGCAACAACTTGGCGTTCGCCACCTCAGCCACGATGCTCGAGACTTATTGGGCCGACTCGAATCTGGAAAAGAGTACGGAGAGGCGTGGCAACACGGTTCGAACTACCCTCGAAGAGATCGCTGACTCCTTTGGCAACGGTCAATTCGAGGCCCGAGGGAATGGTCTCTTGTGCGGACTCGACGTGGGCGACACTCAGCTAGCCGCTGACATTGCCGCGGCGGCCTTTGATCGTCGACTCATCGTCGAAACGTGCGGCGCGGGTAACGCCACGGTCAAATTACTGCCGCCCATCGTGATCGAAGAAGATCAGTTAGCCGAAGGACTCTCAAGACTGCGCGACGCCGTCGACGCCGCCTGCAAAACGCGTTGAGCGACACCAGCGACTGGCAAGATCTCGTCGTTGTCTTCGACGGCGACGGCATCAAGACTCTCGCCAGTGCCGCGTTGGTCGCGGTCGAGAGCCTGCGCCGTCCAACGTCGGGACCTCGTTCTAGCTTGACGCCGACAGCTCTGCACCAACTCGTCGGTTCACTCGAGATCTGCCCCGATGACGGCGTCAATCTCGACAAGGTCCTCGCGGAACTGGGCTCGGTGATCTGGTCCAACGGCGTCGTGCCGAATGACCCGAACTGCGTCGCGCACCTCCATCCTCCGACTCTCGTGCCCGCCGTTGTCACCGAACTCACCATCGCCGCAACGAATCAGTCAATGGACTCATGGGACCAGTCGCCCGCCGCCACCGAAGTCGAACTGCATCTCATGAGTTGGCTCGCGGACCTGATCGGCTTCCCCGACACTGGATCTGGCGTCATGACCTCGGGAGGAACGGCATCGAACGTCCTCGCGATCACGCTCGCGCGTTCGTGGGCGGCCAAGAAAATCGGTGTTGACGTTCTAAAAACCGGACTCCCACGCGAAGCCGCGAGTTGGCGGATTCTCTGCTCTGATCAAGCCCACTTTTCGGTGCAGCGCGCCGCCGCCCAACTAGGTCTTGGCCGCGACTCGGTAATCAGCGTCGAAACAACGCCATTGGGGTCCATGGACGTAGCGGCGGTCGATCGCGCGCTCGATCAGATGACGCGCACGGGACTGGTGCCAATGGCCATCGTCGCCACCGCCGGAACCACGGACCTTGGTGCCATCGATCCACTGGTGGACATCGCCGAGCGCGCCCATTGCTACGGCACTTGGTTCCACGTTGACGCGGCCGTGGCCGGAGCCTTCCTGCTTTCTGATCGCCTCAGAACAACCCTGTCGGGCATCGAACACGCTGATTCGGTGACCGTCGACTTCCACAAACTCTGGTGGCAACCCTTTAACGCCAGCGCGCTCGCGATTCGAGACGCTGAGCGCTTCGATCTACTTCGAGTGAAGTCGAACTACCTCGATCGAGGCGACGAACTCGAAGGTGTAGTGAATCTCGTTGGACGCTCGCTCGACACGTCGCGCCGCTTCGACGCGGCCAAGGTTGTCGCGACGCTTCGAACTCTCGGTCGTCACGCGTTGGCTGCGATGCTCGAACACCTGGTCGACCTCGCCAACTACGCGGGTTCGAGCATCGATGCGCACCCACAACTCGAACTCGTCGCGCCGCCCGCTTCGGTGACCTGTGTCTTTAGCGCCCCAGGCTTCAGTGATGAGGACCTGCGAAACGTCCAACAACGTTTACTCGCTCGAGGAGAGATGATTCTTGGACGCACGAGAATCAAGGATCGCGCGGCACTTAAGTTCACGTTTATGAATCCCCTGTCGACGACCGGCGATGTCGATCAACTCGTTGACCTCGTCGTGAAAGAACTCAACGCGCTCTAATCCGTTCGCGGTCAACGGAGGCAATGATCGTACGTGCTGATTCCTAGGTCGACGCCAGAAACGCTTCAACGACGTTCAAGTAACGCTCCGTTTCCTCAACGAAGGGCATGTGACTCGATTCTTCGAAGATCTCCCACGACACGTCGGGGATGGCGTCAAAGAATGGTTGAACGGTTGCCGGCGTGGCCTCGTCGTAACGACCAGATAAAAGCAGCGTGGGCACTGAAATTTGGTGCACCCGATCCACCACGCTCCATTCTTTTAGCGATCCAACGCAGAAAAACTCGTTGGGGCCGTTCATCGTGTTGTAGACCGTCGAATCCTCGGACATGATTTCAAAGGTGCGGACCAACTCGGGAGGGTTTGGCACTACCCGACAGACGTGCACGTCGTAGTACGCCTGGGTCGCGGCTAAATATTCCGGGTCATGTATCGTGCCGTCTGCTTCGTGTCTATCAAGTGCGGCCTCAACGTCGCTCGGCATGTCACCACGCAGGATCTTCGCTTCACTCGCCCACAGCGCCATTGACGCGGGCGAGTTACTGAGAATCAACTTCTCGAGACCCGACGGACGTCGTAGGGCGTGCTCGGCGCCCAACATGCCACCCCACGACTGACCGAGTAGATGGTATCGATCGTTAATGCCGAGGAACGTCAACAAGTTCTCCATCTCAGCCAAAAACAGCTCAACCGTCCAGAACGAGGGATCCTGGTCGGGCATATGCGTTGAGCGGCCTCCGCCAACTTGGTCGTAGTGCACAATTGGCCGACCCGAGCGCGCCAGCTCGGCCAGAGCAATGAGGTAGTCGTGTGAGCAACCGGGACCACCGTGCGCAACGACTAAAGGTGTCATCGTGGACTCGAGAGTGCCCGTTACTCGGTACCACGTCTCGTACTCGCCAAAGGGAGCAACGCCTTCAGTCACGCTGGGGTCGGTCATTCGAGCAACGATAGGCCGTAGCCACGCCGGAAGTTTTGACCTGGGCAGTGCAGTAAACTGAAGACCTCTATGGGCCTCGCTATTGGCATTGTTGGCCTACCCAACGTCGGAAAATCTACGCTCTTTAACGCGCTGACGAAGAACAACGTACTTGCGGCCAACTACCCTTTCGCCACGATCGAACCCAACGTCGGCATCGTCGCGGTGCCCGATGATCGACTGGGCGTGCTTGCCTCGATGTACCACTCAGAGAAAATTATCCCGGCGGTCGTGACGTTCGTTGACATTGCCGGCATCGTGCGAGGTGCTTCGACCGGCGAAGGTCTCGGCAATCAGTTCTTGGCCGCTATTCGCGAGTGCGACGCCATCTGTGAGGTGGTGCGCGTCTTTGAAGACGACGACGTCATTCACGTTGACGGGCGTATCGACCCAGCCAATGACGTCGCCACTATCGAAACCGAACTTATCCTCGCTGACTTACAGACTGTAGAACGCGCGGCCACCCGACTCGAGCGTGACGCCAAGCGCGGAGGCGACGCCGCGGTCAAACTGAGCGAAGTCAAGAAAGCGCAAGCGGTCCTTGACGATGGACGCATGATCTCTCAGGTGGGCAAAGAACTCGACCGCGCCCTGCTCTTTGACCTGCACCTCTTGACGGACAAACCCTTCATCTACGTCTTTAACGTCGACGAAGCGACGCTCTCTAACGAAGCGCGGCGTCACGAACTCCAAGCTTCGGTCCTGCCAGCGCCGAGCGTGGTGCTGTGCGCGAAAGTCGAAGCGGAACTCTCTGAGCTCGATGACGCAGAGGCACTCGAGCTCTTGCAGTCCTACGGCCAGGGCGAATCCGGACTCGCCCAACTTTCGCAAGTGGGCTTTAAAACACTAGGACTCCAGACCTTTCTCACCATTGGCCCCAAGGAAGCGCGCGCCTGGACCATTCACCAGGGCGAGACCGCACCCGAGGCGGCGGGCGAGATCCACACCGACTTTCAAAAACACTTCATCAAGGCTGAGGTCGTCTCCTTCGACGACCTGGTCGCGGCCGGTTCAATGGCCGCGGTGAAAGCCGCCGGTAAAGCGCGCGTCGAGGGCAAGGAATACGTCATGCGCGACGGCGACGTTGTTGAGTTCAGAGTCGGCGTTTAAGCGGTACCATTAACCCAGGCGACTACGACAGAGGTCGGCGCCTGGAAACTACAAACTCCTAGGAGAATCATGACCTCTGACACCTTTGACTACAAAGTTGCTGACCTTTCACTTGCCGATTTCGGCCGCGCCGAGATTTTGTTGGCCGAACACGAGATGCCGGGCCTTATGGCCATGCGCGCGGAGTTCGGTGATTCGAAGCCGCTCAAGGGCTCACGCATCGCGGGCTCGTTGCACATGACCATTCAAACGGCGGTCTTGATTGAGACCCTCGTCGCTCTGGGCGCCGACGTTCGTTGGGTGAGTTGCAACATCTTTTCCACCCAAGACCACGCCGCCGCCGCGATCGTCGTGGGACCACGCGGCACCCTCGACAAGCCTTCCGGCGTACCCGTGTTTGCTTGGAAGGGCGAATCGCTCGAAGAGTACTGGTGGTGCACCGAGCAACTGCTTCGTTGGCCCGGCTTTGACGGACCGACGATGATCTTGGACGACGGCGGCGACGCGACCCTGCTCGTGCACAAGGGCCTCGAGTTCGAGCGCGCCGGTTTCGTCCCTGCTCCTGAATCCGCCGACTCTGAAGAGTACGTCGTGATCTTGCAACTCCTGAACAAGATCATCGCCAGTGGCGAGAAGATCTTTGAACCCATGGCCAAGGGCATCATTGGCGTCTCGGAAGAGACCACGACCGGTGTGCACCGTCTGTATGAGATGGAGCGCGACGGATCGCTGCTTTTCGCCGCGATCAACGTCAACGACGCGGTCACGAAGTCGAAGTTCGACAACAAGTACGGCGTTCGTCACTCACTCATTGACGGCATTAACCGCGCGACGGACATTCTCATTGGCGGCAAGGTCGCGGTGGTTTGTGGTTACGGCGACGTCGGCAAGGGCTCGGCCGAGTCATTTCGCGGCCAAGGGGCGCGCGTCATCGTCACCGAAATCGACCCCATCTGCGCGCTGCAAGCCGCGATGGACGGCTTTCAGGTAACGACCCTCGAAGAGGCGCTACCCCTCGCTGACTTCGTCATTACCGCAACCGGCAACCGCGACATCGTGACGGTAGCCCACATGCAGATGATGAAGCATCTGGCGGTACTTGGCAACATTGGCCACTTCGACAATGAGATCGACATTGCCGGACTGACCAACTTGGCCGGCGTCACGCGTGAGACCATCAAGCCTCAGGTCGACAAGTGGACGCTCCCCAGCGGCCGCGCCATCATCGTGCTCTCCGAAGGTCGACTCTTGAACCTCGGCAACGCGACGGGTCACCCGAGTTTCGTTATGAGTAACTCATTCACCGACCAGACCATGGCCCAGATCGAGCTCTACGTCAATAAATCGCAGTACGACAAGAAGGTTTACGTCTTGCCCAAGCACCTTGACGAAAAGGTCGCGCGACTGCACCTTGACGCGTTGGGCGTGAAGCTCACGACGCTCTCAAAGCAGCAGGCCGACTACATCGGTGTGGCCGTTGAAGGGCCCTACAAGCCCGACACGTACCGCTACTAACTATCGGTAGCCCACAAAAATATCGTCGGCGACGCCCGAGACGTTGGTCGGATTGGTGACGCGGACGAACCACTCGTTACCCATGGCAGCCTTGAACTGCTCGCGGCTCATCTTCATCCAGAATGAATCACCAATCTGGGAGTGATGCGCCGCGAGTGCGTCGTATTTCGAGTCGGTCACGTCGCTGACGTTCACCGCGACGTCAATGAGTTCGTCGGGCGTTCCCATTTCGATTCGCTCGTCTTCAGGATCTTCGCGTTCGGGTTCTCGCACGATGCCCTTCGCGGCGTCGGCTTCGATCTGGTCGCGCTCTTCTTGTTCCCAACGGGCGCGAAAAATTGCCATGACCGAGTTCGGTATGGCGTTGAAGTACAACGTGGGCTGGTAGTCCAGCAGATCGAGCGCGGCCAACGTGACACGGTGGGCCTGAATGTGATCGGGGTGTCCGTAGAAGCCGTACGCGTTGTAGGTCATAACAACTTGAGGACGCTCTTCCATGAGAATCGCGGCCAGGCGCTTCGCGGCGTCGTCGATCGGCGTCGCCCAAAAGGATTCCGGGTCGTCGTTCTGGGGCCAGCCCTTCATGCCCGAGTCACGGTACCCAAGGCGCACGAGACGATCGATGCCGAGAATCTTTACGGCGTTATCGAGCTCTACGGCGCGAACCTTCGCTACTTCGTCGCCGTCGTGGTGATCGGCGTCGGGCTTCGCGCCATCAAGGGCGTCACCGCACTCGCCGTTCGTGCACGTCACGAGCACCGTCCGTACGCCTTGATCGGCGAGCACGCGATACGTTCCGCCCGTCGAGCTCGCTTCGTCGTCGGGGTGCGCGTGCACCGCCAGAAACGTCAAACCCATTACATTCCTCCAAAGAGATCAGTCGTGTCACCGCTTACTTCGTGGCGACTCCACGCACGCTGGTAGTACTCAGTTCCAAAGAGCAGTGTAAAGAGCTCCTGTCTCATCCCAACCAGATCACCATTGTCGACTTGGGAGGCGTGCGTGGTCATGGCCTCTTGCTTCAACGCTGCGTACTCAACCACGTCCAACGTCGAAGCCACGAGGTCGTCGGGCACGTTCGTCCCCGCTTCCAGCACCCAGGACGGCATCGTAAGACCGAGACCCTTCGCGCCATCAACAACTTTCGTGATAATCCCTTTCGGCACCACCGGGTAGTACAGACGCTCCACGCTCGTTGACAACTCGAGGGCACGACGCGTGACAACGTTGGCCTTGATGTGATCCGGATGTCCGTAAAACCCGTTCTCGTCGTAAGTCACGACAACCTTCGCCTGCTCCTCATCAAAGATCGCGGCCAAGGTGCGCGCGGCAGCGTCAACGTCAGCGTTCACGAAGGCGCTCGGACTTTGGTTCTGGGGCCAGCCGTCCATACCCGAGTCGTCGTAACCAAGCGAGATCAATCTCGTGTAGCCAAGCATCGTCGCCGCGCGTTGTAACTCGCCAGCGCGCACGCTCTTCGTAGTGAGAGAATCATGAAGAGGACTTTCTCCGGAGAGGAAAGCGGGGTCGAAGCCCAGTTGACCATTCGTGCACGTAACAAGCACGACGCGGTGCCCGAGTGCGGCGTAGCGCGCGACGGCGCCCGCGCCAAAGAAAGCTTCGTCATCGGGGTGCGCGTGCACGCACACGAGTGTTGGCAGAGAAGGCATCTTCGGAGACTACGAGGTGCCGAGTTGAATGATTCGCACCAGCAACAAAGTCCCCGCGATGACGAGATAGGACGCGACGCCACGTAACAAAACCCGCCGGGCCAGCGACGAAGCCTGAGGCGCGAGCAACGTGAGACGTGGTGTTCGCCAGTCGCGCTTGTCGATAGTAGTTTCAAGAGGTTCCGCCATTCGACGTAGACCAAGTGGCAGACCGACGACGAGGCCGACGCCGCCCATGATGGAGAGCACGATCAACAGTTCAACGACGTTGACCGACGTAAAAAGTGTGGAGACCATCATGGTGATCGAGAGCACCACGAGGAGTGTCACAACAACGGACGCCACCGCGTTCAACCACTTAGAGTTCACCCAAGGACCAAGAACCTCGCGGTCGTTGCACAACAAGAGCACGAAGATGGTCGTGCTTGGCAACATCAGTCCACACATTGCTTGGACCGCGAGCGTGATGAGGCCGAGGGGGGCGCCAGGAATCAGAGTGACGACACCCGCGACGATTAACAGACCGCCAAACGCGCCAAAGAATCCCTTCGCGTCGCGCACTCGAGAGTCCAACGATTGTCGAGAACCTGAGAGATCGCCCAGTGCGTACGAGCTCGCGAGAGTAACGGCCGCCGCGCCAATGACCGACGCATTAAGAAGAAGTATTGCGAAGAGAACGCCCGCGCTGTGCCCGAGGCGATGGCCGAGTCCCTGCGCCACACCCAACGCATTCGTGTAGGTGCCGGTTCCTCCATGACCCGAGAGCCCCGCCGCGGTAACGCTGATCAATGCGCCAGCGGCAATGACGACAATGAGCGAGCCGAGAATCGTGTCAATGCGTTCGTAGTTCAGCCATCTCGGTGTGATGTGCTTGTCGACAATGTTGGACTGTTGGAAGTAAAGCTGCCACGGCGCCACGGTGGTACCAATAATTGAAATAATCAAGAGCACCGAGGTCGAGTTGGCGCCTCCTCGAATCGACGGGATCACGCTGTGACTCACAACGTTGGAGAGGTGGGGATGGGCGACGAGCACCAAGGGAACAATCACAAAATTGAGAGCGACGAAAATCATCATGAATCGCTCCCAACGTTGGAACGATCCCGACGCGGTCACCGCGAAGAGCAGCACGACGGCCAGGGGTACTGAAATGTAGGGGCTCACGCCGAGGTACCGCATTGAAAGCGAAATGCCAATGAACTCGGTGACGATGATGAGAAAGTTCAACAACAAGATGGAGCCGATTGAGACGTTGCCCCAGTAGCGTCCAAAACGTTCTCGAATGAGTCGACCGTGACCGACGCCCGTCACCGCGCCAAGTCGCGCGACCATCTCTTGGTTAATGATGAGGACTGGAATCAGTAAGGGCAAAGTCCATAATAAGGAGTAGCCAAAGTTCTGGCCGGCCTGGGCGTAGGTCGACACGCCACCCGCGTCGTTATCGCCAACCATGACAATGAGCCCGGGACCGATGATGGCAATCAACGTGAGAAACCGGGCGCGCGCTCCGCGCCGGTTGCCTTCGTCGTGAGTATTAATGGTGCCAAAGGCACCGGAAATCTGATGTTCTAGCGACGGTTCGCGTTGCACGTTCCACCTCCTTTCGTCGTGTCGTGGTCGTTCAACGAAACAACCACGGCGTGACTAAAGGGGCTAGGTGCTCCTCTTTAAAGACGTGCGAAGTTGTGTCGGTACGTAAAAAGCCTCGCGGCTGGTACTAGGGGGTTTCAGAGAAGCCCCCTTAGAACGTGACCCTGATCGGTGCGCGGCATTATTCCTCCACCGAGCTCATCCCGAACTCGGCGCGCCAGCCCTGAGGCAGGAGCATCTCGAGTAGATCATCAACTGTTACGACCCCGATCATTTTGGCGTGCTCGTCATCGAGCACGGGCAATACCGTGAGGTTGAAGTCACTCATCTTCTTTGAGACGCGCAACACGTCCCAATGAGGATGAACGTGGGCGAGCTGGGTGCGAGCGACACTGAGAGCCAATTCGGTGGCCCGAGCACGCACGAGCGGCGCAATGGACGCCGCGCCTATTGGCTGGCCACTCTCGTCAAGCACGAAGACAGCCTGCAGCGACTCAGCGGGCACGCTGGAACTACGAATGGCTTCGAGCGCGTCGGCGACCGTCGCGTTTGCTGAGACCGAGACAAAATCCGGATTCATCAGTCCCCCGGCGGTGTCGGCGTTATAGGAGAGAAGTTGACGAACTTTGGCCTGTTGCTCGTGTGGAAGAAGTTCCAGGATTGGCAGTCGACGCTCTTGATCGACCTCGGCGATGAGGTCGGCCGCGTTGTCGGGTTCCATGCGCGACAACAACCGCGCCGCCTCTAAGTCACTTCGCGATTCAAGAAACTCCAACTGGTGCGTCGTGTCGAGCTCTTCGAAGACGTCGGCCTCGAGCTCTCGGTCCAGGCCCACCGCTTCAATTATCTCTTCGCCCTCCTCGTGACTGGACTGTTCCACGAGGTCGGCAATTTGAGCAGGGTGCAGTTTGGCGAGTTTGCGATACGGAATACGAAGTCGCGCCGAAGGAACGTGCGACACGAAGGGTTCAATCGACGCGAAGTCGACGATTGAATCGGCGTGCACGTGCGATCCAATTTTGTGACCGAGCACGCGACGTAGGAGCGGACGACGACCCGGATCAACGCCAACGACTTCCCAACGACCCTCGATTTCGGCGATCTCGATTTCGTTGGCAATGATGATGCGTCCTCGAACCAAGTTGATGAGGTGACGAGCGAGCAAGTCTTCGGCGAGCAACAGTTCTCCTGGTCGACGCTCAAAGCGACGCAGATCAACTTGTTTGCCCTCAAAGGTCATCCGGCCTTGGACGAGCCCACCGATTTTACGTATGGGTACGAAAAGATTGCGTCCTTCAATGCGAATAACAGCGCCCACCACCGGCGGGTGCGCGTCGTCGCCGAGCCGCGCGACCAGGTCTTGGACGCGTCCGATTCTGTCGCCGCCAGAGTCAAAGATCGGACGGCGCAGGAAGGTAGAGAGGTGAAGAATCTCAGTCATTAAAAGCCTTTACGACCTACCTAGGCTACCGCGTCCTTCGTGAACCTTCCAGGGTCAACGAGTGAACGAGGTTCGAACGTGACGTGAGTACGAAGTTCTCTTTGTTTTAGGGTGTCGCCGGCGTGAACTGCGCGAGCACGCTCGCCACAAAGTCAACGTCGTCATCGCTCACGCCGACGTGCGTCACGAAGCGTGCGCGGCGTGGGGCAACCGTGCCGCCTTCAACGCCGAGCTGTGCCAATTCGCTCACGATCTGGCGAGCCTGAGGGTGATTGAAGGACACGATATTGGTACGACACGTCGTGGGGTCATAGTTCGATTCAGGGAACGAGTCCGCAAAGAGCTCCGCCAATTGACGGGCTCGCGCGTGGTCATCCCGTAGACGATCAACCATTGTGTCCAGAGCCACAAGTCCGGCGGCGGCCAAAAAGCCGGCTTGTCGCATGGCGCCACCAAGGCGTTTTCGCTCGATACGCGCGCGCTCCATCAATGGCGCCGGGCCGGCGAGCAACGAGCCAACGGGAGCACAGAGACCTTTGGAGAGACAGGCCATGACCGTAGTGGCGTGACTCGAATACTCCTGCGCACTCGTGCCCGTCGCGACGACCGCGTTAAAGAGGCGCGCGCCGTCAAGGTGCAGTGACCGTTCGCCAATGGCGTGTGAAAGCGCGCACAGATCCTCAACCTCCCAGGGCACGCCACCCGCAAACATGTGCGTATTCTCCACCGTTACGACAGCGACGTGTGGTTGATGGTCATCTTCGGCGTTGATGACGTCGAGCACGTCGCCAAGTGCGAGTGTGCCCTCGGTGTCGTCAACGGTGGCGAACTGCACTGAAGAGTTCCTCGACGCGGCGCCCATTTCAAAACTCACGAGATGTTGATTGCGACCGGTGACGATGACGTCGCCGGGACTAGCCAACACGCGCAGCGCGATCTGATTGGCCATGACACCCGAAGGAACGAACACCGACGCTTCTTTGCCAACGACATCGGCAAAGCGTCGTTCGAGTTCGCCAATGGTCGGGTCTTCGCCGTAGCCGTCGTCCCCGACTACCGCGTTCGCGATGGCGTCGCGCATCGCTTGGGTCGGTTGGGTAACGGTGTCACTTCTAAGGTCAACGCGGCGGGTCATGGTCGAAGGATACTGGCTCTCTAAACTGGTTCAATGAGCGACGACCTGACACGAATCATGCCACTGCGTCCGAACGTGAACGACCAACTCGGCATCGAGGTCGTCTCCGCGACACCGGAAAAAGTTGTCCTGCGCGTCGAGGTCGGACCAAAAGTTCATCAGCCCTACGGCATCTTGCACGGCGGCGTGTCCGCGCTCATGGCCGAAGGCGCCGCGTCCATCGGCGGCGCGGTCAGCGTGGGTCCAGGTCAGATTGTCGTGGGCACGGAACTCAACTGTTCGCATCTGCGATCGATGAGCGAAGGAATGCTCACCGCCACCGCAACACCATTTCGAAAGGGTCGCAGTGTGCACGTCTGGGGTATCGAGCTTCGCGACGAGAAAGATCGTCTAATTTGCGTCGCCCGCTGTACTTTGCAGGTTTTACCAGCACCTCCTCAGAGCTAAGTCAAGCCCCTAGACTTTTAGCAATGACTTGCCACAGAAAGGGCTGAGACATGGGTGCTCGCTTTATTGGTTGGGGTGCGGCCGTACCCGATCGCGTCGTCACTAACGACGAACTTTCGCTGACCTTGGACACCAACGACGCCTGGATTACTGAGCGCACTGGTATTCGCGAACGTCGCATCGGTGGCAGCGCGAAGAGCCTCGGGGTCATTGCGGGTACTCGCGCCCTCGAAGACGCCGGTATTGAACCCAAAGACATCGACTTTCTCATTCTCGCCACCACCACGCCTGATCGCATCACCCCCGCCACGGCAACACTGATCGCTCACGAGATGGGTCTCAGCTGCCCCGCGATGGACCTGAACGCGGCGTGCAGTGGCTTCATGTACGCCGTTCGCACGGCGTACGGTTTGCTCGAGACCGGCAACAAGCGCGTGCTCGTTATTGGTTCTGAGAACTTGTCACGCTGGGTTGACTGGACTGACCGCAACATGGCGGTGTTGCTCGCCGACGGCGCCGGCGCGACCGTACTTGAGTACGACCCGACCGAAAACGACTTGCTCGCCTTTTCGCTTGGGGCCGAAGGTGCCGACGCTGACCTGTTGACCTGTGAGCACGGGGGCTACTTTCAGATGGACGGGGCCGAAGTGTTCCGTCGCGCCGTGCGCGTGGTGGTGGACTCTGCCGAAAAGGCGATGGCCATGGCCGGCATCACCTCGGCCGAGCTCAGTCTCGTCATTCCTCACCAGGCCAACATCCGCATCATTCAAGCGGCCTGTCAACGCCTCAACGTCGAGATGGACCGCGCCGTCGTCGTCCTTGATCGATTCGGCAACACCTCGAGCGCGTCAATCCCACTCGCCGTTGACGACGCACGCAAGAACGACCGGATCCACAAGGGTGACTACGCCCTCTTAACGGGCTTTGGCGCGGGCATGACCTGGGCCTCGGCCGTCGTGAAGTGGTCCAAGTGAGCGGTCCGTCCTTAGTTATCTTGGCGGCCGGGCGCGCGCGTCGCTACGGAGGCGTGAAGCAACTTGCGCCCGTTGGCCTTCACGGCGAGGGCATCATCGACCTCATCGCGTCCGACGCCTACGCCGCGGGTTTTGACGACATCGTCATCGTCATCAACCCCGACACCGGTCCCGAGATTGAAGATCACGTCGCGAAAAACTGGCCCAAGGGTCGTCGGGTGTCCTTTACCCACCAGCACCAACTACGAGGAACGGTTGATGCCGTGCTCTCAGCTGAGTCGAATCTCGACATGACGCGACCTTTTGGCGTGTCCAACGCGGACGATCTCTACGGGCGCGAGTCGTTCCTTCACCTCGGGCGCCACCTCGCCTCGAGTCCCAACAGTTGTCTCGTGGGCTTTGAGCTCGAACGCGCACTCGTTGGTGAGTTGCCGGTGTCGAGGGGCACGTGTGTTGTCGTGAACGGTCACTTGACCGAAATTGTAGAGCGCCGTAACGTCTCGGCGACGTTGGATGGTTACGTCGCCGACGACGGACTCTCGCCTTCGATTTTGCATCCTCAGACTACGGTCTCGATGAATCTCTGGGGCTTTCAACCTTCAATCATGCCGATGATGCACGAAGCCGTTGCTCATCACGACTTCAGTGCCGAAAAGGAGATTCAACTCTCCACTTTCGTTGGTCAGATTCTTCACCGTACGCCGCTGCGCTTTGACGTGTTGCCCACGGCGTCGCGCTGCATTGGCGTCACGCACGCCGACGATTTGCCCTTGGCGCAGATTCTCGTTCGTGAAGAGATCGAAGCGGGCCTACGTCCCGAATTCGCGTTCGTTAACTAGTTCATCGCCAGTCGCGTGAAGGTGCCACCGACCCCAAGGTGAGCGGCTCGACGTACTCGGCCGTGAGCGTGACCACTCCCTGGCCCCGTTCGAGTGAGCCTCGAATCACCAACGCCGGTTTGTGACTCGCCACACTGCCCCACCGAGCCCACGCGCCCTTGGAGAAGATCACGTTCACGTGGCCGGTCTCATCTTCGAGGTTGACAAAGACCGCGCCGTTCGCCGTCTCGGGTTGTTGACGGTGCGTCACCACCCCCGCCACCATGACCCGACCGCTCTCCACCGCGAACAGTGCACTCGCGCGCGTCACGCCGCGTTCGTTGAGTGAGGGACGCACGAGTTCCATCGCCGTGGCCTCGTTCGTCAGCCCCATCGACCACAGATCGTCGGCCACGCGCTCCATCTCACTCACCGTTGGCAACAGTGGTGCGACGAGTCCGGTCACCACGCCCGGCAGGCGATCAGGCAGGGCCTGAGCGGCCGCACCGGCCGACCACGTGAGCGCGCGACGACTCGGGCCAAAGGCGTCGAGTGCGCCGGCGGCGGCGAGTGCTTCGAGGTGGTGCTGTTGAAGCCCAGCACGACGAACGAGATCGGCGCTGTCACTCCAGGGAGCACCCGCCACGATCCGATCCGCGAGTTCGTTACCAACGGAGCGAACGTCCGCCAGACCAAGTCGCACCAACGGGTTCTCCGGTGTGCCCTCCAACGCCGCGCCACTACGCGAGATGTTCACGTCGGGACGCAGCACCGTGACGCCGTGTCGCTTCGCGTCAGCGACCAGACTCTGCGGCGACCAAAAACCCATGGGTTGTGCGTTGAGTAGCGACACCAAAAACGCGCCCGGGTAGTGGGCCTTGATCCACGCCGAGCAGTAGACGAGGTGAGCGAATGAGACCGAGTGCGATTCGGGAAAGCCGAAGTTCGCGAACGCCGCCAACGCGTCAAAGAGTTGATCGGCCGCGGCGCCACTAATACCGTTCTCTTGCATACCGGCGTAAAAGCGACTCTTGAGTTTCATCATGCGTAGCTCTGAACGCTTGGCGGCCATGGCTTGGCGCAATTCGTCGGCCTCTGTTGGGGAAAAACCCGCCACCGCGACGGCCATCTCCATTAACTGTTCTTGGAAGAGTGGCACGCCGAGCGTTCGCTGAAGAATCGGTTCGAGTCGCGGGTGCAGGTACGTCACGGGCTCGTCGCCGCGGCGCCGACGAATATAAGGATTCACCGCGTGACCTTGAATGGGACCGGGGCGAATAAGTGCCACCTCAATCACGAGGTCGTAAAAGCAGCGTGGTTGCACGCGCGGCAGTGTCGCCATCTGCGCGCGCGACTCCACCTGAAAGACCCCCACGGTGTCGGCTTCGCAGAGCAAGTCATAGACCGCGTCTTCTTGGGGCAGCGCGCTTAAGTCAACGCGTACGGCGTGAAAGGCCTCCACCGACTCAACGGCGCGGTGCAACGCTTCGAGCATGCCGAGGCCGAGAAGATCGAACTTCACTAAACCAATCGCCGCGCAGTCGTCCTTATCCCACTGCAGGACCGTGCGTCCGGGCATGCGCCCCCATTCAATGGGACAGACCTCCAGTGCGGGACGATCGCAGAGCACCATGCCGGCCGAGTGAATGCCGAGGTGTCGTGGCCGGTCCAAGAGTTGCGCGGCCATGGTGGTCACGAGTTCAGGGACCTTCGGGTCGTTCGAGCTCATGGCGCCGCGATCGACGTGATCGCGAATGTAGTTGGCCTCTTCTTCGCTGTGGCCAAAGGCTCTGGCCACGTCGCGTAGTGCCGAACGTGATCGATACGTAATAACGGCCGCGACCTGAGCGGCGTGGTGGCGTCCGTAACGCTCGTAGACGTACTGAATCACCTCTTCACGTCGTCCCGACTCAATATCGACGTCAATGTCGGGAGGGCCGTCGCGCGCCGGTGAGAGAAATCGCTCGAAGAACAGATTGAGCGCCACGGCGTCGGCGTTGGTGATGCCCAGTGAGTAACAGACCGCCGAGTTCGCCGCCGAACCTCGTCCCTGGCAGTAGATGTCGTTCGTGCGACAGAACTCGGTGATGTCCCAGACGGTAAGGAAGTACCCGGCGAAGCCCAACGTTTTAATAACGCCGAGTTCGTGGTCGATTTGGCGCCACGCGCCCGCGACGCGCTCACTCTCGCGCGAACCGTAGCGTTGCGTCGCGCCAAGGGCCACGAGCTCTTCGAGGTACGTCTGTTCGTCACAGCCCGAAGGAGTCGCGAAGGCGGGCAGATTGGGCGCCACGAGACGAAGGTCGAAGGCTAACTCGGCGACGAACTCACCGGCCCGGTCCACGACGCCCGGCCAGCGCGCGAAACGTCGTCGCTGCTCGGCGTCACTTCGCAAATGCGCGAGGGGTGACGCGCTGAGCCAACCCTCCATCTCCTCGAGACTCTGACGCGCTCGTATCGCCGAGAGCACGTTGGCCCTGGGAAAGTCACGCGGCGTCGCGTAGTGCACGTTGTTCGTCGCCACGACCGCCACGTCGCTGCGCACGGCCAACTCGGCTAAGACGTCGTTGCGAGCTACGTCATCGGGCGCGCCGTGGTCCCAGATCTCGACCGCCACGTTCTCACGACCAAAGCGCTCAATCAGTCGTGACAGGGAACGCTGCGCGGCGCGCGGCCCCTCCTCCATCAACGCTCTCGTAAGGGGGCCCTTGCGACATCCGCTCAATATCAACCACTCGTGCGCGCTACTCGCGACCTCGTCGAGCGTGAAACGTGGCGCGCCTTTTTCGCCGCGCTCGAGGTGCGCGAGCGCGAGCGTCCTCGAGAGTCGCGCGTAGCCCTCGGGCGAGCGAGCGAGTACCACGAGGTGTTCACCCGACGGGTCCCTCACCCCGACACGGTCATCACTCGCGCCAATGGTGATCTCACTGCCAAAGACCGTTTTAAGACCGAGAGCACGTGCCGCTTCAGAAAACCGCACCACGCCATAGAGCCCGTGATGATCACAGAGCGCGAGGCCCGAGAGCCCTAGACGCGTCGCTTCAACGACTAACTCCTCAGGGTCGCTCGCGCCGTCTAAGAAGCTAAAGCCCGAATGAGCGTGTAGTTCTCCATAGACCGCCATCAGTCATAGATTCCGACGAGCCACCAGCGACTAGCTTCAGCCACCACCAACAACGCCTCACCGGTCGCGAGCACCATCTGCACGTGCGCGCGGTGACGCTTGCGCGACCACCAGCGCTCAACGAGGGGCCAGGGGCCGGCGTGCCAGGTGATCTCGCGACGAAGTGGCGACGAGAAGATAATCGCCGCCGGCTCGGCGCTCAGTGAGCCACGAGCGCCCATCACCACGGGGTGATCGTTCACGTCGCGCAGTTGTATTGGCACCGGATGAGCCAACGTCGTTGCCGGCGAGGGCGCCAAGAGTTGTCCGGGCCACGGCGCGAGGTCACGCACGTTCGAAGACGGTGAACCCCAGGGCACGAGCGTGGCGCGATCTTCGGGTCCGCGCCCGCCACACAGGTTCGCCACGACAATGGCGTCGGCACCGAGGCGTCGGCGCACCCGGTGCGCGGCGGCGTCGGCCCGATCGTCACCAGCCCCTCGCTGACCAAAGAAACCCGTCTGCTCTTCAAAGAGATCGTCCTCACCTCGCAACTGCGCGAGACGTCGCGCGAGACGAACGTCGCGTTGGCCTTCCATCTCAGAGAGTTCGCCACGCGCCACGCGATGCAGCGCGAGTGCGTGCTTGTTAAAACGCTCCGCGACCCGCGCCGGTTCGAGGTCGGCGAAAGCTCCCAGCGTGTGCAGCCCCAATCGCTGACACGTGGTCGTGAGATCTTTGCGACCCAGCACACTCAGTGGCTGCGTGCGGCGAAAGACGTCACTCGCGCCCGGTGGCACGATCACCTCGTGACGTGCCGCGAGTTCGGCACAGAAGAGCCCTTCGCCAACACCGAGTAGCGGCGCCGTACCAATGACGTCAAGGACGATCTGTCCCACCGCGCGCACGACCGCCTCATCACCCCCGAAGAATCGACTCGGTCCGCGCAGTGGCAGTACGAACAGGCCGAGACGCACCACCTCAGTGAAGGGACAGAGCGCGCTTAACGCGTCGAGGAGAACGAGCGTGTCGCGCAGCGTCGAACCGTCGGGCTGCTCAACGGCGAGCGGCTCGATCCAGAGAGCGAGCAGTTTTTCCACCTAACTCGCCTCGGCGCGTCCGCGACGATTCGGCACGACCACCACGTGCTCGCCGCTCTGGGCCGCTTCACCGCGACCACTCACGCGAACGGTGAGATAGCGCGCGTCGAGTCGTGAGGAGACGACCCATTCAGCTTGGATGACGCTGAAGAAGAGGTCAGCTGGCAGGGGCCAGGGTGCGCGCGGTTCGCTCAGCGCGATCAACACGGTGCCGCGTTCACGCACCCGGTCCATCAAGCGACGCACGGCGCCGTGGGCGGGGCGCGAGGGCGGGCGCACGAGCAAGAGATCGACACCGTCAAGAAGATCGGCGGCCGACTCCGCCCACGCGCCTCTTGGACGTGGCACGAAGAGCACGCGACGTAGATCAACGCCGAGTTCGGCCATCGCGACAACACCGGGATCATCTACGCCCACGACAGCCGCCCAGTGACCAAGCGTGCTGGACTCACTCAAGAGACTTAGGGCGAGACTGAGTCCCCCAAGACCAATCGGCGCCTCCACGACAACGGTTGAACCACGCCGCAGAGCGCCGCCTGGAACAAGCGCACGCCACGGCTCACCAAGGGGCAACGTACGGCTCTTCGCTAAGGACACGGGACGCAAGGTGGCGAGGAGTTCTGGAGAAAGGGAGGGGCGAGGTGGCGAAAAAGCGAACATATGTTCGTAAGAGTAGCCACTCGGCGTAACACGCGCCAATGGCGGTACTCGCCTAGTTTCCGCCAACCCCAACTACCCAATATTTAGCGTGTAACAGCCCATTCCTACTGTTCGGGTGTGGCCAACGAGATGCAGCGATATCGAACTTTTCGTTATCGTTTGCACCCGACGGTGCGTCAAAACCAAGCGCTTCTTCGCCAGCTCGACTACCAGCGCGAGCTCTACAACGCGGCCCTCGAGGAACGTATCGGCGCCTGGAAATGGGAGCGACGCTCGGTGAGTTACGTCGACCAGTGTCGGAGCCTCGCAGGATTATCCGACGTGAGACCTGAGGTCGTTGCGTCGGGTGTCAAGTTGTGCCGCGGCACGTTAAAGCGCCTCGATCGCGCCTTCGCCGCATTCCATCGTCGAGTGAAACGTGGTGAGGCCCCCGGGTTCCCGCGGTTCAAGCCTGCTAGTCGCTTCGACTCCCTTCAGTGGGAAGAAAAAAGTGGTTGGAAAGTGAAGATCGAAGCTCGTCGCCTCTATCTGCTCGGGATTGGCGAGGTGAAAGCCAACAACCACCGCCCACTGGTGGGCACTCCCAAGGCAATCACCGTCAAGTGTGAAGGAAAGAAGTGGTGGGTGAGTGTGCGCTGCACGGACGTGCCGGCAGAACCTCTCGCGCCGACGGGTCGTGATGTGGGTATCGATCTCGGGGTGACAAACCTCGTCGTCACGAGCGAGGGAGAGCTAATCGACGGCGAGCAGTTCGGTTCTCGGGCCCGACGTGAATTGACTCAAGCTCAACGGAGGCTCGCGACGAAGCAACGCGGATCGAACCGCCGCCGGCGCCAGGTCGAGGAAGTCGCGCGACTTCATCGAAAGGTTGCGAATCAACGCCTCAACACAGCCCACCAGTTGAGTCGTCGACTGATCAACGACTACGACTTCATTGTCTTGGAAGACCTCACTATCACCAACATGGTGCGCAAGCCCAAAGCGAAAATTGATCCTGACGTGCCCGGGGCGTTCTTGCCGAACGGCGGCGCCGCGAAAGCCGGGCTCAATCGTTCTATTCACGACGCGGGGTGGGGAACCCTGGCGTCACTGCTGTCCTATAAGGCTGAAAGCGCCGGTCGGACAGTGGTGACGGTGGATCCTCGCCACACCAGTCAGACCTGTGGCGAGTGTGGCCACGTCGATGCCGGCAACCGAGTCAGCCAAGCGGAGTTTTGTTGTCTCTTATGTGGTCACGAAGATCACGCCGACGTAAACGCCGCACGTAACATCCTTCGGGCCGGCAGAGCCCGGCAGGCTTCAGCCTGCATTTGCAGAAACTAGGCAACTGTCCCAAACTGGACCTATGTGTGGTCGCGTCGCCCTCTTTAGTCCACCGGCTCGGCTGGCCCGGTTCCTCGACGCGGCCCTGGCCGCGGGCATCGATCCCGAGGGTCACCCCAGTTGGAACATCGGACCCCAACGTCGTCTCTTTGGCGTCAGTGAGCACGACGAAGCGCGCGTACTTGATCGTTATCGCTGGGGACTGGTGCCCAGTTGGGCGAAGGACGACAAGATCGGCAACAAACTCTTTAACGCGCGTGGTGAAACCGTCGCCGAGAAACCGTCGTTTCGCAGCGCCTTCGCGAAGCGACCCTGCGTACTACCCGTCGACGGGTTTTACGAGTGGGATCACCGTCCCGGTCGTAATCGTCAGCCCCACTTTTTTACGCGCAGCGACGAAGAACCACTCCTCCTCGCGGGACTCTACGAACACTGGCGTAACCCCGATGACGTCGGCGCCGAACCTCTCGCGACGTGCACCGTTATTACGACCGCGCCCAACGTCGACATGGACGAGATTCACGACCGTATGCCAGTCGTGCTCGCCCCCGGCGACGTCGAGACGTGGCTCAACGTCGCCGACTACGGACCCGACGAGCGAATGCTGCTGCTGCGTCCCGCGCCCAAGGGCACACTCAGCCACTACGGCGTTGGTACGGCCGTTGGTTCAGTGAAGAACGACGGGCCCGAACTCACTGATCCCGTTGAACCTCAGTCGCTGTTTTGATACGCCACTTTCAAAAGGGCGAGCGCGTCGTCATTCGTGAGGTGCTCAACGACAAGGTATGGACGGTCCGTCCCGTCACGATTCTTGAGGACGGTGATACTCAGGTGGTGTCGTGGCTCGCTCCGGGCACTTTTATCGACTATCCGGTGGGCGTAGAGCACGGCGAGAAGTGTTTGTCGATGTGGCTCTCGGGCGAGTGGGAACTGTACGCCAAAGAGTTCACCCCACCAGGAGTGCTTCGTATCGCGCCGAGTGGCGCGCCCTTTGAAGTATTTGCTCCACTCAGTCTCGAAGGCGGTGTGGCGTCGTGGTACGTCAACTTCCAACGACCGCTTGAACGTACGCCACTGGGTTTTGACACGATGGACGAGATCTTGGACCTCGTGGTGTCAACTGACTGCAGCGAGTGGGAGCGCAAGGACGCTGACGAGTTAGATCTCGCCGTCACCATGGGCTACCTGAGTCTTTTTGACGCGGAGCGAATCGACGCTGCCTGTCGTTTCGTTGAATCGTGTCTGAGTCGCGGTGAAGTGCCGTGGGATCGAAGTTGGTCCACGTGGCGAGCGAGCGAATGATTCATAAGGCGCGTTCTTGATCTCCAAGAGAAACGGTAGAGCGGCCGATACGCTGGATCGATGGCGTTACGACTGCGTCCTTATCAAGTTGACGATGAAGCGGCCGCCCTGGCCGCGCACCAAGCACTACTCGCCGACGATTTTCACTTCCTCCTCGGATGGGACGTCTCGAAATCGTGGACAGCTTTTCTGCGAACGCTCGACGAGCAGCGCCGCGGCGTAAACCTCACCGCGGATCAAGTTCGCGCGGTACAACTCGTTGCTGACGTTGACGGTGAACTTGTTGGAAGAGTCTCGGTACGCTTCGCACTTAACGATTTTCTGGCGACGACGGGTGGGCACATTGGTTACGCGGTTGTGCCCGCGCGGCGCAATAAGGGTTACGCGACGGAGATGCTGCGCCAAGCCCTCGTGTTGACACGTGCTGAAGGGATCACTCGAGTTCTCGTGACGTGCAACGACGACAACGCTGGTTCGCGTCGGGTCATTGAGAGTTGCGGTGGAATCTTTGAGTCAATGGTTCCTTTAGAAGCGCGACAGAGCCTGAATAGTGAAGGTGGCCAGCTCGTTCGCCGGTACTGGATTTATTGATCGCCTGGGTGCTCGAGAAAATTTGAGCCCAGACAGCCGAAAACCCCGAGTGACCAGTGAGTCGAAACTCACCCGCCCCTCGGGGTTTCCGAGGCACACCAACGATGTTCCGTGTCGGACAGAACATCTTTGATGGCAGGCACTTCACGCCATTCGCCAGTTCCAAACAGTGGACCGAACTCCACTGCCCGTCAGAAGGATTCCGTTCCTCTTGCGAGGCCCCTCATCCCCCTACACTTTTTCTCCCCTTGCGGTTCGATCCTGTGTTGGCAGGTACTTCGTGAACTACGAAAGACACCATGCCAGATATTTTTCCCTTCACCAAGGGCTGAAGGGAAAATCACAGGCTTTTACCCAGCAATAGTGGAGTTATGCACCATTTATCTATTTCGACGGGGAGATACCAACGACTTAGACGCAGTTTTTCCACAGATTCGACCGGGCGATTGATCGTCCGAAATACGTCTTCCCAGGTCACAAGGGATTTCTACGAAGTGGAGCGTTCGAGCCAGCGCCCGTGCGCGTGGCACCAGCCCCAACGCGTGGGCGTCGAACCCGGTCGCGTCAGCACAATCTGTGACGCGCCTCGATGACGAGCCTCTTCATTGACGTCAATACCGGGCAGCTTGACGAGCGTTGATTCAATGGATATCCACGCCACGTTGTGTGACGCGCACCATCGTTGAAGTTCGCTGAAGTAGTCGACGCGTTCTTCGGGCGTGAAGTAAAAAGCCACCCACGTGTTGAACACAATGGTCAAGTTATCTGGGTCGCACAGGGCGAACGCGTCGTCCAGTCGTTCAAGGGCACGTCCGGTCAATACTGTTGCCGCCGGCCACGAAGGCCGCGCCTTAACAATGGCGTCAAAGCGTTCGTGACGTCGGCGCTCTTCAGGCCACAGACATGACTTCAACCAACAGCGGTCTTCTTCGCTCGTGAGATCGAGCGGGTGCGGATCTATCCCCACACGTGAGGCCACTTTGGGCATCGCCCGTGCGCGATCGATAGGCGTCAGGTCCTCACATAGCAGCGTCAAGGGATTACCGTCGTCGTGCGCACGAACCGGGAACTGGTCGAAACAGAGGTTGATACCAGCCGACGTGCCTACTTCAATGACGTTTATCGTGGTCGTCGCGCCGACGACCAGATCCCCAATGACCGCTTGCAAGACAGCGCTACGTCCGGGCTCGTTCGTTTGCGTGGAGCGCCAGAGTTCGTCGCGAACTAACGCGGGGGTCTCATGAATGACGTCAAGTACGCGACGAGCCGCGTCATCGGGTTCGCCGAGCTGACCGTGGCGAGCATCGTCGTAGATCGGTCCCAGTACTTCGTGACCGCGTAGCGCGGCGAACTGCAGTATTGCCAAGATGAGCATCGGGTTGCGCTGTTCGACACGAACGCTCGCGAGTAGTTCGAGCGCGAGTGAGTCCTCTTCAAGTCGCTGGAGAAGAGCCGAATAGAAAGGCAGCCGGTCGTAGTCCTCGGGCGCCAACGCAAAGTGGTAGCGCATTCGCGCGTCGTCGAGGTCCTTCACGTCCACGAACGTACTCTTACATCTTGGGGCTTCGAAAGGAAGCCGCTTTACTTTTTCGGCGCCGTCACCTTTACCAGGTGGCTAAAGACGACGACGTTGGACTCGTAGTGCCCAGTCGCGTGATCGAACGTCCCGCCACAAGTGACGAGGTTGAGTTCGCGGTATCCGTTCGAACCGTAGACGAGGCGATCTGGAAACGTCGTTTTTGCGTACTGCACAACTTTAGAAACGACGAAACGCTCGACGGTTCCATTCGCTAAGACCACCGTGATCGAATCATCACCCTTGAGCGTCTTGAGGTAGAAGAACGTGCCGGGACCAACGAAGGAGTCAACGTGTCCAAGGATCACTGACGAACCGATCTGACCGGGCGTCACGCCGTCCTTGTACCAATCAACCACGTGAGTGCTCGTAGGTACCTGGACATGATGGTCAGGCTGGAGACCAAGCGTCCCCACGTAGGAATTGATTTTGAGAGCGGGAATCTCGATCCGGATGGGACGGAATCGAGGAACCTTCAACTTGACCGGCGATTTCGACACCACCGCACGAACGGGCGGTTTCGACGACGCCGCACGAACGGGTGGTTTCGACACCACCGCACGAACGGGCGCGACGCTTAGTACCGAGACCTTGGGGTCCCTCGTTGGCAACATACCAACGAGGGCAACCACCCCAACGGCCAGCGCTACTGCAGTAATGCTCCACCAGATCCACTGGCGACGGACGTAACTCTTATAACCCACTTGTGCGGTCACCAGATGATCCGCCACCCTGGCGACGAGATCGGACGGCTACTGTCGCGGCACCGGCTGCGACAGCGAGTGCTCCAAGTCCAATGAGGCCAAAGGGCACACCTGATCCTGCCGTGCCACCTTCACCAGTTGCTGGTGCACCTACCGGCACAACCGTCGTCGCCGTTACTACCGGACTCGTGGTCGTTGGTGGTGGCAACGTGGTCGTTGTGGCGGGCAACGTGGTGGTCGTAGTGACGGCTGTGGTGGTGGTGGTGGTCGGAGGGACGGCCAGGCAGGTTGGTACCGTGATGGTGTTGCCGTTAAGCGTGACCGCACCCGTTTGAGCCTGTACGCGTCCATTCACTGTCGCGCCCGTGTTAAGTGTCGCCGACGTCAACGCAAGAATCGTTCCCTGAAAAGCAGTCGTGGTACCGAGCGTCGCGGAACTGCCCACTTGCCAGAAGACGTTGCAGGCCTGCGCGCCGCCCGTGAGCACAACTGAACTGCCCGTTGCGGTCGTTAACGTTGAACCGGACTGGAAGATAAAGACGGCGTCCGGATTGCCTCCCGCGTCAAGGGTTAAGGGGCCGGTCAAGGAGAGAGAACTCGCTGACTGATATACCCCGGGCCCCAGAGGGGCGCCTCCGCCAAGTGTGCCGGCGGGAACAGTCGTGAAGGGTGTCTCGCCTGCTGCTACCAGGTAGGCGGCGGTTGACGCGTTCATGGCCGCGAGAGACGCCGCGTTGGCCGGGTCAGTCGACCCAGTAACGGTGCCCGGAGGAAAGCCGGTAATTGAGGTACCCGGCGATAGTCCGATGCTACCCGTGATCACCGATGATCCCGTGTTCGTTATCGTCGAACCCGCGAGTACCGCGTACGGAGCGGCGGCGCCCATAGTGAGAGTGGTGGCAGCTACGGCCGGCTCGCCACTAAAGGCGACCAGCGTCATGAGGCTGACAACTCCAACACCGAACGTGCCAAACCCGAGGCGAGCGACCCATAGACGACGGGGACGACGATGGTGCCCCCGCAGTTTCGTGAAGTTCCGCCGATACGCTACCGCGACGAACGCGATAACTAAAGCGCTGAGAGCCAGTTCCAGAAAAGCCATGTCATTCCCATTTCGTGTAGGCCCGACCAAAGGTCAAGCGAAACGGATGCGGGGTCTAGGCGTCCAGGCCAAATTGTACCACTCTTATAAAGAAATTAAGGAGGCAGCATCGTGAAGTTACTCTTAATTTTCTTAGAAACACCAGCAATCGAGACAATATTATCTCGCACACTTCGTTTTGATACAACCAATATGCGATTTAAATTGCACGGCCTCGCGACGCTTGGTTCTCCTACTTAGGTCTCATCGTCCGCGGACGTGGCGTCGCTTTCGATTCCGTTTTCGTTTTCGTTCACGTTTCGTTCAACGTCCGATGGTGCCTTTGGCCCGCGTCGCTGACGTCGAATCTTGAGACGCAGTTGCGCCACGCGGCCTACGCCGACCGCGAGCACGACCACCGCGCCCGCGAGCGCCGCGCCGAGTAGAGCGACGGCGACCGGTATTCGTCCGCTCGCCCAAAAAAATTCAATGCGCACGTGACGTGTGTTCTGCGCGATGAAGTCGATTAACGCAATACCGAAAATGACGGCAACTGCGACGGCCACCCAGGCCGCGGACGTTCGAGTATGGCGGTACCGCTCTTGGTCGCGACCGTCTTTAGGGTCAACTCCAGAATCGCTCACGATCGGGTCAGCGTCGCGAGCGGCGAAAAACAGTCTTTGGTGGAGGTGATGGGATTCGAACCCACTGCCTCTACATTGCGAACGTAGCGCTCTACCAATTGAGCTACACCCCCGAAGAGGTCTCTACTTTA
>Ga0208357_1000122_pt1 | contig 59574 bp, 53 predicted proteins | sample NGESurdeep092012_6_FD_184487 | JGI IMG/M metagenome (GOLD analysis project Ga0208357, IMG submission 184487) | Arctic peat soil microbial communities from Barrow, Alaska - NGEE Surface sample F52-2 deep-092012 (SPAdes) | ecosystem: Environmental > Terrestrial > Soil > Wetlands > Peat ...
ATTGGTAGTGTAGAGACTCCAATTCTACCTGATGGGGACGCCTTTTTCGCGTATGCTCGGCCCTTCAAACCAGCACCGTGACGGTGGATCCAGGCTAACATGTGTTCAATTCATCATTGGGAAAGAGGTGCCGTGGCCGTGACAAGCGTGCGACGTTGCGGGACCTTAGGAGACGCGAAATCACGACGGATGACCGTGGTGCTCTCCAAAAGTTCGTTGGAGGCACGTGAGTATTCTCGTTGGAATTGACGTGCAGGCAATCGACGAGGTTGAAGCGTCCATCAAGGAGTTTGGGGCGCGTTACACGCACCGACTCTTCACTGACCACGAGGTTGCAAGTTGTGGGGACGGTCCGGGAGCGGCAAGCGGCTTCGCCGGACGCTTTGCCGCGAAAGAGGCCGTGCTGAAAATTCTTGAACTGAACGAGATCGTGCCGCGCTGGAAGTCCATCGAGGTACGTCGATCGATGGGCGGGCAACCCGAAGTCGCGCTCCACGGCGAAGCCGCCGAGATAGCTCGGTCCCAAGGGATCGAGGAGATCTCTCTCAGCATCAGTCACGGCGGTGGAATCGCTAGCGCAACGGTCATTGCTCAAGTAACGCAAGGTCGGATCGGAGCCCGTCAATGGGCGATCTGAACGCAACTATTCGAGACGTGCTCGAGGCTCATGGTCGCCTACCGGTCTCATTGTCGAGCGTGAACGATGACGACGATCTCTACGAAAACGGACTGACATCTCACGCGAGCGTCAACGTGATGCTCGCCCTAGAGGACGCGTTCGAAGTCGAATTCCCCGATTCGCTTCTGAGAAAAAGTACGTTCGAATCGATAAAGGCAATCAGTGGAGCCTTGGAGTCGATGGGAGTCGAAGCTCCTTCCGTCTAAAACCCCGAATGATGAAAGTCAGGTCACAACGTTGGGCTGCGGATGTGTTTCGGCCGCACTGGACATTCATGAGGATCGCCGCTGATCGGCGATTCGGAAGTGTCACCAGTTTCAAGATGGCACTTCAAGCATTTGCTTACTGCCACGTGAACCCTTTCCTTTGACGTCTGCCAAGGACAACTCGCACGTGGACTCGACACCAATTGCCCAATTGGTCGACTACGACAGCGTTGCGATCACGATTTTGGTCTCATATTGGATTGAACCGGGCTTTGCGGGGCCCGCGGCCGCAATGGAGATCGTCCACCCCTTGAGTCCGAGCGCAGCCAGACGCCCCTGTAAGTACGTCGCGACCGCTTGGGCTCGCGCGCGACCCAGTTCGACGTTCTTCGCCGAGAGCGACTTGTTGTGTTCTGCGGCGGTCGTGAGCTTGTCGCCGTAGCCGAGCAGGACGATCTGTTTGTCACCCTTCGCCTTCGCCTTGTCGGCGATGCTTTGAATCTGACTCTTGAGCGTCGGCGAAAGAATTGACGATCTGAGAGCAAAGGGCCCGACTACCGGTCCCGTGATCTTCGGCGGCGGGGGCGGCGGGATGATCTTCTTGTTCTTCTTCCACTGGGCGTACAACGTAGTTGACACCGCGAAGGGGTAGAAGGCGCCGTTCGCGTAGCTCGCCCCCGAACCGTTGGCGGCGCTATTCCAGTCGATGAAGGTGTAACCGTGTCGCTTGAAGTGATCAGGCGTCAGCGTCGTGGGCCCGCGGTGGATTTCCGAGCTCATAGTGCCAGTGCCCCCATTGGCGACGAAAGTGACCGCCGGAGAAGGCTTCTTGGGCACCTTTTTCCAATGGGCGTAGAGAGTGATCGTCCTTTTGAACGAGTAGGTGGCTCCAGCCTTGAAACGCCTACCGGAGTGTTTGGCCGACGTCGTCCAGTCGATGAAGGTGTAGCCGTGTCGCTTGAAGTGATTCTTCGAGATAGCGGTGGGCGTGTTGTGGATCTCGCGGTCCATTTTTCCGGTACCACCGTTGGCGGCGAAGGTGATGGTGTGTGAAGGGACCCGACCGGCCTTCCACTGCGCGAAGAGTGTCGTCGAGGCGCCAAAGGGGAACACGGCCCCGTTCGCATAACTCACCCCCGACCCGTTAGCGGCGGTGTTCCACTTGATGAAGGCGTGTCTCGTCCGAATGAAACCGTTCAACGACAGCGACGTTGGCGCGTTGGCGCTTTCGGGTGTCATGGCGCCGGATCCGCCGTTGGCGTCGAACGTGACCGTCACGACCGCGGCGGTCACACTCAAGGTGTACGTCCAGGTTCCGCTATCGCCTTGCGGGTCGGTGTCAGTGCCCGAAATGCTGTACGTTCCGACCGCGAGTGGTGCTGTCGTTGAAACAAGGTCCGATGCGCTCACGGACAAACTCGGATTTGACTTTGTCGTGACGAACGTCGCCGGGCCCGTGTTGCCCTGAACGGTGATCGGGCCCGCCGTGAACGCGCCCGACGCCGTGGTCGTCACCGTTCCGGTCGTCGGAGAGGTTTGGATGAGGGTCGTCTTGTTGACGGGCGGGGTGACGGGCGAGGTCACCGTCAGCGAGTATGTCCACGTGCCCGTGTCCCCGTACGCGTCTGAGTCGTTGCCGGTGACGACGTAGGGCGCGTTTGACGCTGCGAGCGTTCCGGGGGTGCTGAGCACGCCACTGGGCGTGATGGTGAAACCCAAGGTCGCGTTGGCGAAGGTGACTGCTCCGATGGAGCCCGAGGCCGCAGTCAGCGTGCTGGTAAAGGTGGCACTGTTGCCGGTACTTGTGGTTCCTGAGGTGGGTGGAGCCTGGGTGATTACGTCAGGCAAAACCGTCAGTGAGTAGTTCCACGTACCGCTGTCGACGCCCCCGTCGCCGTCCGTGCCCGAAACGTCGTACGTTCCGACCGCGAGCGTTCCAGGGGTGCTGAGAACGCCACTGGGCGTGATGTTGAAGCCTAGGGTGGGGTTGGCGATGGCGAAGGTGACTCCGACGAAACTCGGGTCCGCGGCCAAAGTGACTGAGAACGTGGCACTTGCGGCCACGTCGATCGAACCAGAAGTTGGTGACAGTTGGTTGATGGTCGCCGCCGACGCGAAGGGCGACGCGATGGCAGCGGCCGTGGACACCAACGCCGCTACGACAACGCCCGTGGCCAATTTGGCGAGTCCCGCCCTCCAACTCATGTGCGCAACCTAGTACGGAACCCCTCGAGATACACCGGCGCCCACACGACTCGTCGCGACCATCAAGGGTCTCCACTCGTGAGCGGCGATTGTCCCGCCGACGAGTCGTCGCCCAAGCCAAGTGGCGCAAGGAGCTCTACCTGGTCTGGCACCAGTCATCACTTAAGATCTCTTGCGGCCCGACAATATTCACTATCCGGAGCTTTGATATTGCTCGATGGTCACCTTAAGCAAATTGACAAATAGCTGATTGCCCCTGGAGGGTCCACGGATTCATCTTGTCCTACCTCGAACTTCCGTCACCACTTCATCTGCATTGGCAAGGTACGCCAAAGCAAAATCTCAGAACGCGAACGAACCAAGCCCGAGCTGCTGGCTACGCGGTCAGAGCGGTTGAACCAAATGAGATCAGCGTCGTCCTTGCACATGTATTTAGAGGAAGAGGTTGGGATGCGAACTACATAGAAGTGACGCTACGTCGACTGCCGAATTCGCTCGAAGAATCTGTCTGTGTTGGTGTGTTCGACCCAAGTGAACACGCCGTCGGATTGCGTAATCGGCATACAGGCGGGTCACGTTGTTCGAACCTTGTGGTCCTACACGTCAGAAAAGGGTCCGGTGCGATGGTTTTGCTTTAGCGGATATACGTTGAAGAAGTAACGCTAGAGGCGCGCGGTACGTCATAGAGTCCCCGCCATGGGCCCTCATTGGAGGAAACAAGATATTCGCTGGACACTTGGGATTCACTCCCGCACGAATTCGTAGCAGTTAGGAATCGGCCTCTTACTCGCAGTCCGGAGAAGGTCGGTTCACAGCGCGACGTCGGTGAAAGTCTCAACGACGTGCCGATCGAGAATTTCGATGGCGCGGCCCCGACCTAGGGTGCTGAGAAAATCGTGGTCCAAACCTGGAACTATCACGACGTTTATATGCTTTGATGAAATCAGTCGACGACCGACCAGCGAGCCGACGACTGGAATTGTATTGAATGGCGATACATCGTTCGGACCTAACAGCAAAAACATCTCCGAATTGTTTTTAGAGAGCGCCGACTTCACTATTGGAGAAAAGGCGGACAAGAGAACTAGCCGAGACATCCGTTGAATTATCTCGTCAACCCCCTGGTGGCGTTTAACTATCTTGTCGAGGCGCTGTGCGAACGATCGAACTGTTTCTCGATCGGAATTTCTCAAGCGGTTTGCACTTCGAAGGACGCCAGCGCCAATTTGAGGGTTAATCGCATAGAAACCGCGGTTCTTAAGTTCCAACGTGGCTTCAAGAGCTACCTGGGCCCCGGAACACAATCCGATGAATACTGATTCGGCTGGATTCTCTGGGTTGAGGGCTCGAACTGCGTTGCCGACGTCGTCACGCAGAGTCTTGTCGAACACGGGTCGATCGGTTTGACCCGGTGACCAAGGGCTCTCGCCCAGTTCATTGGAGTCGAATCGAACGCACCGCAGGCCCAGCCCCGCCCATCGCCGGGAGAGTTCAACCCAAAGTCGTGACGGTCCCACGTGGTCCTCGTTGATGCCGTTCACCATCACTATTAAGGGCCCTCGCACGTAACCCACAGGTTCGCTCACCACGCCGAACATTCTCTGAGTTCCTAGCTCCACGACGCTTTCTCGTACCGGAAACGAGTTGGACTCATTCGTGATCACCGCATCGAGCGATCGTCGCGCGATCGAGTACTCGGATTGCTGTACCTCAGGAGTTGTCAACCAAGCTCGAATCTGCGCAATCGTCAATACTGGCTGCACCGAGCCGGGCAACTCCGTATCCAGCAAGGGGCCTTGTTCATAGGTCGTTGCCCAATCGACATGTTCAGAGTCCCATCGCTCCCGAAATTCATTCGAGACGGATCGATCTTCTCGAATGACAATAAGTACTCGCTCCGCCGATGGTCGCGATGCAGGCTCACTTAAATTGAACCGACCAATTCGGTTTGCAACCTCGTCGCTCATTGGGTATTCCAGCATCGTGGTCGACTCGCCCAACCCAATTGTGGCGACGGGTCGCCGCAGCTTGCCGAGGGCTCTCAATTCACGGACGTAGGTGCGCCCTGACTCACAGGGATCCCACATTGCGAACGACGTGAGACTCATGTCGTTCGCAAAGTCGGCCGCTCCCAGGATGGTCGCGCCCATACGCATGCCGACCGCCGAAACGGAGGAGATTCCCCACGAACGAAGTAATTCAACACCTTGAATAACTCCTTCAACCCACGTATGGTCGAAGTCGTCATCATCCATCGACCCGCTCGAGTCGCCCGTTCCGAAGTGATCAAAACGAAGCGATACGTATCCGTCGATTGCAAGATAGATTGCCAGAGTTCGCAGCGCGCGCCGGGCGAGTCGCGACTCTCGACCGATTGGTGGGGACAGCAGCACGCCACCTTTCGTCGTTTCGCCGACGGGCGCCGTTAACCGACCGAACAGTGGTCGCTCGGTCGGTCCAAACCAGAGGCTCTCTTCGCGGATCTGCTCTTCGCGTAGTCCCATCGCTATCAAGTCCCCAGCGTGGAGAAGTTCTTGAATGGGGGCAGACCGATCTGAAACTTTTCAGACCGTGAATTCGCGAGGAAGTTCGAAGACGAGTCGACCGGCCTTTCGTCCGCAACGTCGAGCTGACTGATTTTCATTTTGAAGCAACGGCGTCGCGCGTCGCTGCGCCTTCACGAAGCAAGGGCACCAGACGCTTGCCGAAGTCAATTGCATCGGCCAGTGGATCGAAACCCTTGAGCAGCAACGTGGTGATACCGAGGTCGTAGTAGCGCAGCATCGCCTCAGCCACCTGCTCTGGCGTACCGACGAGGGCGGTCGAGTTTCCGGCCGCGCCGGTGAGGTTGGCCACTTTCATCCAGAGTCGCTCGTCGTACACGTCCTTGTCGGCGGACATCTGAATTAATCGTTTGCGCCCGACGGACGTCGTTCCACTTGTCGCTCGGTCAACGGAGAAGGTGGCGTTACGCTGGCCGCCGAGGCCCGCATAAGTGTCTTCGCGACCCTTCATACGTTCCTTTGCTAGTTCGATCCGTGCCGCCGTCTCCGCCGCGATCCACTCAGCTTTTTCCCACGCTTCGTCTTCGGTGTCAGCGATGATTGGCCGTAGTGACAGGCTGTAGCGCAGCGTGCGACCGACTTTCGTTGCGGCGTTGTTGATAGTTTCCATCCGAGCGGCGACTTGATCACGAGGTTCTCCCCAGAATGCATAGACGTCCGCTTCGGCCGCGCCGACTTCGATCGCGGGCTCAGATGCGCCAGCGAAATAAAAGGGAATGTCATCTGGAATGACCGGCTTGACGGAACTAAACGCGTTCTCGTAGTGGTAGAACTCTCCCTTGTAGTCAAATGGTGCGTCCTCACGCCAGAGACGGCGCGCGACCTCCATCATTTCGCGAGTTCGTCGATAGCGCGAGTCGTGCGGAACGAAGTCGCCCTCTCGACGCTGGTCCGCTTCGTCGCCGCCGGTGATGAAGTGGATGGCGATCCTCCCACCTCCCGTGAGGTGATCAAGAGTGGCCGCCATTCGAGCCAACAGGACCGGCTGGAGAAAACCAGGACGGTGGGCCACCAGTACTTTCAGCCTCTTCGTGCAGTTGAGCACGGTGCTGGCGACGGCCCAACCCTCGGGCCCGACGGCACCGTATCCGACCAGGACGCGGTCGAAGCCCGCGTCGTCGTGTGCCTGCGAGATGTCGATCAGATAGTTGGGATCGATGACGGGACCGTCCGTCCAGTCGACGACGGGACCGTCCACCAGGGGCCCCTTGATTTCCGAAGCGTCCCTCGTGCCCACCATGCCTATGATCTCGACTGGCATCGCCTCGCGTCCTTCCGTCTGTGTCGTCAAAACCGGCGCTTCAGGCTTCGCGACCAGTGTTTGTCTTTATTCGAACGCCCAGTTGAACGCTAACATCCGGTTCATGCCTGGGGACACGGTTGATGAATCGACCAGCGAGAAGCGACCCCTTGTGGCCGTCGGCTACGGTCCCCGTTGCATACCGGTCATGCAACTCGCCGAGGCCGCTGCCGGCCTCTGTGAGTTGCTCTGGCTGATCGACGGGTCCATACCCGAGATGCGCGAGATGACTGAACTCTTGCACCGATTTGGGCCAGTGGTCGACATCGGTGGATTGGGGGTCGATCTGATCCTCGAAGAACTCTCCTCACCGTATCGACCGGCGGGGATTGTCACGTACTTAGACGCCAATATGTCAACCCTCGCACACGTCGCCGAGGCACTCGGACTTCCTTTTCACTCCGTCGCCACGTCCATTGCTCTGACCGACAAGACAGTCCAGAGGCAGACATTGAAAGAGGCTGGCCTCTCGATGCCAGCCTCCTTCGCGATTTCTCCTGAGCAACCTGAGGCGAGCCTGGTCCCAATTGAGTCTCAGGTCGGTTGGCCCGCAGTCCTGAAGCCACGTTCGGCCCAGGGCAGCCGCTACACATTCTTCGTGAAGGACGAACGTCACCTCATCGGGTTTCTTCGAGCGCTCGGGCCCACGCGCCCCGACATGGTTCTCGAGTCGTATCTCGCCGACGATCCGACACGAGATGGCGAGCCCTTCGCCGGCTACGTGTCGGTCGAAAGTGTCGTCGCGAATCGGGTCATTAGCCATCTCGCGTTGACGGGTCGATTTCCTCTCGCAGAAAACTTTCGCGAGACCGGTTTCTTCATTCCCGCCGATCTCGATGATGCAGACCAAGTAGCGGTGCTGGCTCTCGCAACATCGGCCATCGAGGCGCTTGGCGTGACGACAGGCTGTCTGCACACCGAGATCAAGTTCACGCCTGAAGGACCTCGTATCATCGAGGTCAACGGTCGTGTCGGAGGTGGCGTCCCCGAAATGCTTTACCGTGCAACGGGAGTCGCGCTGGTAGAGGTCACTCTGCGCGTAGCGCTCGGAGAAGCTGTTCATGTCGAAGGTCCCGTCGCTACGGAGCGCATTGGTTACCGGTTCTTCTTGCAGCCACCTCCCTTGTCGGCGACCGTCGCGGCGATCAATGGCATCGATGCCGTGACCGACTTTCCGGGAGTAGACACTATTACGCTGCATCAAAGCCCTGGGGCGGTCCTTGACTGGAAGGACGGATCGCGCAATCACATCATGGCGGTGGTCGGATCCGCCGCGGACTACGACGAGTTGCGAGCGGTCGATCAACTTCTTAATCATGAGGTAACGGTCACCTACGCCAACGTGAGCCACGACGGGTGACAGTGCGTCTGCTCCACGGCTCGGCGAACAGCGAGTCCTCAGCCAACCGCGGCGAAAGTGCCGCTCACTTGACGTGTGCGCTGGTCAACAACATGCCAGATGGCGCGTTCGCCGCAACCGAGCGTCAATACCTTGGACTAATCGATGAAGGTTCGGGTTCCAACGTAATAGAACTGCGCCGATACGCCATTCCTGGCGTTCCGAGGGGAGAGCAGATCTCCGCCCGCATCGCCGAGCAGTACCTTCCCTTCGACAACATCTATCTGGACTCTCCGGACTTATTAATTGTCACAGGTTCGAATCCGATCGAAGCGCGCATCGAAGACGAGCTCTACTGGTCTGATCTGGTCACGCTCCTCTCGTGGGCGCGAGAACGCGTCAGTTCAGTGCTCTTATCGTGCCTTTCGGCCCACGCGGCGCTCACCGTTTTTGACGGCGTGCCTCGGATCCGATTGCCGTCGAAGTGCACCGGAGTGTTTCCACAACACGTTGACGGCGGTGAAGAACTCACCGCCGGAATCGAAACGGAGATCCTCCTACCTCATTCGCGCTGGAATTCGGTGTCCCGTGAGGCTCTTGAGCACGCTGGCTACAACGTTGTCATCCACTCCGATGTGACTGGTTGGAGCGTGGCGACACGAGAAGAAGAGGGGCGCCAACTCGTTCTCGTTCAAGGACACCCTGAATACGATCCCTCGAGTCTGCTCCGCGAATACCGTCGCGATGCGGGACGATTCGTGCGCCACGAACGAGACGATCCGCCCTATCTTCCGTATCATTGCGTATCGCCCGAGGACTGGGCACCGCTCGTTCGGATGCACGACGAGATCATCGATGGCGTTCGCGAACCGTTCGTCGTCGACCAGTATCCCTTTGACGAGGTCGCGGAACGAGCCCCGTGGCCGTGGCGCTCGATGGCCACGCGCTTCTACGCCAACTGGTTGACGAGCGTCGATCACGAGAAGGAATGACCATGCACGACGAGACCATTGCCATCCATGCCGGCTACGAGGCCGACGGCACTCGTGCAGTCGCGGTGCCCATCTATATGACCGTCGCGAATGACTTCATCGACGCCGAGCACGCCAACTCGATTATGGACTTGGCAGTACCGGGCTTTCACTACAACCGGATCAACAACCCCACGAATGATGTGTTGGAAAAGCGCATCGCCGCCTTAGAGGACGGAACGGCAGCCCTCGTCGTCGCCTCAGGGATGGCGGCGGTGAGTTACGCGATCCTTACGGTAGCGACCGCCGGTTCGAACTTCGTCGTAGCGCCTCAGTTGTACGGCGCGACATATACCTATTTCGCGCACGTGCTCTCGACTCTTGGAATTGAGGCACGCTTCGCGCCAGATGACCAAGCCGAGTCGATCGGAGCGTTGATCGACGATCGAACCCGTTGCGTGTTTCTCGAGTCGATCGGCAATCCTGCGGGCAACGTGGTCGACATTGAGGCCGTCGCGGACGTCGCGCACCGCGCCGGGGTGCCCCTCATCGTCGATAACACGGTGGCCACACCTTTGATGTTGAAGCCCCTACATCACGGCGCTGACGTCGTCGTTCACTCGCTGACGAAGTTCGTTGGTGGTCACGGGACCACCCTCGGCGGCGCCATCATCGACGGGGGAAGTTTCCCATGGGCAGAAAACGCAGAGCGATTTCCGACGTTCAATCAGCCCGAGATTGCGTTTCACGACGTCGTCTTCGCTCGAGATTTCCCCGAGAGACCGTTTGTCGTACGGGCTCGTTCAATTCAACTTCGCAACACTGGGGCCACACTCTCGCCGTTCAATGCCTTTCAACTCCTTCAGGGTCTCGAAACGTTGGCCGTACGTCTCGACCGCCACGAGGCCAACGCCCGTGCCGTTGCCGCCTATCTGGCCAACGATCCGCGCGTTGAGTGGGTGCGTTTTGTCGGATTTCCAGATAACCCCTACTACTCGCTCGTCCAGAAATACTTGAAGGGGCGCGTGCCGTCGATCATTACCTTTGGCGTGTCGGGCGGATACGAAGCAGGGATCACGTTCTTCGACTCGGTCCAACTCTTCAAACGGCTCTTGAATTTAGGCGACGCGAAGTCAATGGTGATTCACCCGGCGTCCACGACGCACCGTCAACTGAGCGAAAGTGAGTTGCTCGCGGCAGGGATTCGGCCCGAGACTATCAGGCTCTCGATTGGACTTGAGCACATTGACGATCTCATCGATGACCTCGACCAGGCACTGGCTAAGGCGACCGCGTAGGCAGCGTCGGCGTCAGCCGATGATTGCTTCCACTGTGTCGTGCGCGTCGTAGACGGCTCGAAGGCGGCTTCGTGGCGAGGGAAGGTAGTGCGTGAAGTAGCGAACGCCTTCAGTTAGGACACCGAGGAGCGAGAGGCTCGTTTGAATTCGGCCCTCGGCGTCGAAGGGATGGAAGTTTTCACTGATCGACACGCTGCCCACGGTGGTGCCCCCGTAACTGAACTGCGTAAGACGACCTTTCGCGTACAGACGACTGAGAAGCGGCGAACTGGATCGAGCGAGTGACGGCAGGTCCAGGTGGCCGCGCACGACGTGATTGACGGTGGTCTCGAACGACCGGGCGAGTCTCGTCGATCGAATGACTGCCGTACCGTTGGCCGCGGATATCTCTGGATGCGGTCCGAAGGGGACCCGTACGACGCCAGCGTCGAGTAATCCCAGGAGCTGTTGCGAGCGGATCGGAGGGGGACCAGCTTCGATGCGGTTGATCCGGCCCCGGACGTTGGACTGGAAGTCAATGAAGGACTGCATCGAAAGACCGCCGTATTCGATCACTGAGCGCATTTGATCACGAAGTATTCTCGTCACCTCTTGGGCCGCCTTGACCGGACTGCCACCGACCGCCAGTGCCTGGCGGAGGTCGGTCTCGACCATCTGGTACACGTGTGATTGATAGGAGTCACTCGACTCGAAGCGCGCACCCGCGTCGGCGAACACAACGCTGGCGGGGTCGAAGCTGCCGTAGGTCGGCTCCAAGAGATCCACCGCGCGAGCGAAGGTGCCGGCCGTCCAGTGGGAGTGGAGTTGATCTCGAACCAGCGCCGCCGCTGACGGGCCACCCGTGAGAAACGCCGAATGCACGTAGTAGCGAACCTGCATTTCTGCGAACAGCAATGGTAGGAGATCATTTCGAAAGTCCACGCGTCGTCGTAGCGGTGAACCGGACGGATTGGTCATCTCCTTGAAGGCTTCTGGAGTACAGACGATTGGCTGATAGTCGCCCGTCGGGTCGACACCGTGCGCCGATTTAGCGCAGTAGGGAACGCCAGTCCTGGAATAGAAATAGATGTTGGGTTCGCGCCCGCTTGGTACATAGCGCAGTCGGTCACCGACATCCTCGTACGTGCCGCCGCGCCCCATGGTCAGTGCCGTGACGACGTCGTATCCCACCAGACCCATCCCGGCAATTGCGATCGGCTCGTCCGGCGCCACGGTCGAGTCAAAGTATTCAACCGGGTACGGGCGTAAGTAGTGAACTTCACTGGCGTCGCCGACGCGCTCTTCGTTAAACGTGTGTCCCGAGGTCAGCACGACGTGATCTACGTTGATCTGTGTGCCATTCTCAAGCCATACGGTCTCGCGACCGCCGACTTCGGGTGTGATGTCGACTGCAGCGGAGTAGTGACGCACGATCTCAATGTTCGCCGGTGCTTCCGCGATCAGTGCTTCGTAAAACCACGCCAGATATTCACCCATGAGCCGGCGGGGGAGATAGTCCGTCGCCAAGATCGTTTCCCCAGCGGAACCGATTTTGTACTCGTAGCCGACGCGACGGTATCCCTTTTCGAGCGCCCATTCGTAGAGACCCACGGCGTAGGCGGGGTCTTCGTCGTGGTCGGGTGCGGCATAAAGAGAGAGCTGCCCGCATGGGTTGTTCAAGATTAAGTAGTCGGGCTGCGCCGCGGAGTAGACCCCACCACCGAGTTGGCCCGGTTCAACGACGTGAACGCGGACGGACGTTTCGATGTGTCGTGCTCGATTTACGGCGCGTTCTAGAACACAGAGCCCCCAAGAACCCAGTCCGACGATGGCGAACTCGCTCATCGCCACGCGCTCGTTCCTACGTCGCCAGACCACGGATTCACCGTCGACGTTTGTGCCCTCGCCATGTGACACCACAACTTCATGGTTCTGGCGGTCCCTTCCTTATTCACGCTGTAAAACTAGGCTACGCCGACGAGATGACACCGGATTGCTCCGAGAGCGTCGTCATCGTGAAAGGTACGATGACGTAATCCGGATCCTCGTTTCGTCACGAGACGCGAGTGCCTTAGGGTAAGTATGAGCAGGAGAAGACTCATGGTGAATGAAGGGACACTTCAGTTGGGCTCCTTGAACGTTCGGCGCCTCGGTTTCGGGACGATGCAACTCACGGGACCCGGTGTGTGGGGACCCCCGACCGATCACGATCGGGCCATAGAGGTCTTGCGTCTCAGCGTCGAACTCGGTGTCAATCTGATTGACACCGCCGACTCCTACGGACCGAACGTCGCGGAGGAACTCATTCGCGAGGCTCTTCATCCGTACCCAGAAACGATGACCATTGCCACCAAGGCCGGATTCACCAGGGCTGGCCCCGACCAGTGGGAGGAGTGCGGGCAACCCGACTACTTGCGTCAGCAGTGTGAGGGCAGTCTCCGGCGGCTCGGCGTCGAGCAGATCGATCTCTTCCAACTTCACCGAGTTGATCCTCACGTCGACCCCGACGAACAGTTTGGCCTTCTGAAGGCGCTGCGAGATGAGGGCAAGGTCCGTGAGGTGGGGCTGTCTGAGGTCAACGTCGCCCAGGTGGAGGCGGCGAGACGGATCGTCCCGATCGCGAGCGTGCAGAACCTTTACAACATTGCCCAACGCGAGGCCGATGACGTCGTCGACTACTGCGAACAACACCAGATCGGATTCATTCCATGGTTTCCGTTGGGTAGTGGCAAACTCTCCGCAGCCGGCGGACCGCTCGAGGAGCTGTCGTTAGAACTCGGTGCCACGGTGCCCCAGATCTGTCTCGCGTGGCTCCTTCGTCGTTCGTCGGTCATGCTTCCCATACCCGGAACGTCATCGCTCGAGCATCTCCGAGAGAACTGCGAGGCTTCGAACGTGTCTCTCTCTGACGCCGCGTACGACAACTTGATTGAGTCGCGCAGAGCGATACGACGTTGGGCGATGAGTGGCTGAATGAACGAACCGCGTCGATGAGTTCAGATTTGGTGATACGAAACGGCGTGGTCATTGACGGATCCGGGAACCCGGCGCGACGATGCGACATCGCGATAGAGGGAGATCGGATCGTCGACGTCGGCGATGACATCGGACGAGGTCGCCGCGAAATCGACGCCGACGGACTCGTCGTGACACCAGGATTCATCGACCCTCATACGCACTATGACGGACAGGCGACGTGGGACCCGTGGCTCGCGCCCTCGTCGCACCATGGCGTGACGACCGTGGCGATGGGCAACTGCGGGGTGGGCTTCGCCCCCGTGGCACCGGGCTTTCACGACGAACTCATCGAAATGATGGAGGGCGTCGAAGACATCCCCGGCACCGCGTTGCACGAAGGTCTTCGTTGGGACTGGGAGTCGTTCCCCGAGTACTTCGACGCACTTGACCGTCAAGAGCGCGCGATCGACGTGGCCACCCACGTCCCACACGCGGCCCTGCGCGCGTACGTCATGGGCGAACGCGGCGGCGATCCACTCGAACAACCCGAAGAACATGAACTCCAAGAGATGGCGCGCCTTCTGGACGAGGGGCTTGATGCCGGCGCACTCGGCATCTCGACGTCGCGCACGGAACGGCACCGAACCAGTCGCGGCGAGAACCTCGGGACTCTTCGTGCTCGAGAACCGGAGCTCCAGGCTCTGGCGTCGGTGCTGAAAATGAGAGGACGTGGGGTCTTTCAACTTGTATCCGACAGCTACCGAACTGCACACGACGACTTCGCTCGCTCGGAGTTTTCGTTGATCTCAGAGCTCGCCCGCACGAGTGGACGTCCGGTGAGTTTCACCGTTCAGCAGGACTTCGAAGCCCCCGAGAGGTGGCGCGACCTCATGGCGTTGGCGCAGTCGCTTCAACTCGAGGGACTCGACGTCAAGGCGCAAGTCGCTCCTCGACCCATCGGCGTGCTGCTCGGGCTCCAGGCCTCGGCCAACGTCTTCACGCCAGTTCGGGCGTACGCGCGCATCGCCGAACTTCCGCTCGCGGAGCGGGTCATTGCGCTACAGAACTCTGAACTTCGCCAGCAGATCCTCAAGAGTCACGCGACCTTAACGTCGGGCGATGACGTTTTCGAGGGTCACGCCTTCTTTGGCCGTTTCGACGAGATGTTCGTGCTGGCCGAGCCGGTCAACTACGACCTCGACCCCAGTCAATCGCTGGGCGCAACGGCTCGTCGCCTAGGGGTCGACCCCCGAGACTATGCCTATGACGTGCAACTGCAACGAGAGGGTCGTCAGCTCATCTACACGCCTTTCTTCAACTTCGTCCACGGCAACCTTGACGCGGTTCGAGAGATGATCACGTCGCCCGTCGCAATGTTTGGGCTCTCTGACGGGGGTGCGCACTGTGGTGCGATCTGTGACGCCAGTATGACCACGAGCTTCATGACGCTGTGGGCCCGTGATCGAACCGACGAGACGAGAATCCCTCTGGAGTCAGTCGTGCACCAGTTGACTCAGCGACCGGCAGCGCACTTTGGATGGTTCGACCGAGGCCTCATTGCTCCAGGACTGCTTGCCGACCTCAACATCATCGACTTCGAGGGACTTGCCTGCGCGTCGCCGCGCATCGTTACGGACTTGCCTGCGGGGGGACGTCGTCTCCTGCAGTCGGCCAGCGGGTACCGCTACACCATGAAGCGCGGGTCCGTAACGTTCGAGGACGGAGTCGAGACCGGAGAACTTCCTGGCAGATTGGTTCGCGGGTCCGAGAGCCGCAACTGAGCGAAAGGACGATGTTGACAAGCCACAGCGTGCTTCACGAGATCATCAATCGAGCAATGGCCGATCCGAGCCGCCCGGCAGCGACCGACCTCGATCGTGAGTTGAGTTACGCACGATTGATCGACGAAGTGGCTCGACTCGGCGCTGGCTTGAGTGCTCGAGGAGTCACCGAGGGCGATCGCGTCGCACTTCTCATCCCAAATTCAGTCGACTTCGTCGTCGCGGCGCTCGCCAGTTTGTGGGTCGGAGCCGTCTTTGTCCCGTTAGCCGTTACTGACCCACGGTCTCGCCTGGAGACGATCGTGGCCGACTGTACGCCAGCGCTCGTTCTCACGTCGACGCGAGAAGATCAAGAACTTAATGCTTATCTGGGCGGCGTGAGAACGGTGCCCATGAATGTGCTTCACGAAGAACGAATAGAAGCGGTAACAGAGAACGACGACGCTCCTCGAGTGGCCTACATGATCTACACGTCGGGGACAACGGGAACGCCGAAGGGAGTGCAAATCGACACTGCGGCATTTGCTGCTGCGGTGCGATCGGTGGCGAACGCGCTAGGACTGACTCGAGCCACGAGGACACTCTGCGTTTCTCCGTTCCACTTCGACGGCTCGTACGCCAATCTTTTTCCAACCCTGGTCTCGGGTGGCACGGTCGTCGTACGTCCTCGAGACGCGTTGTTGTTTCCCCGAACGTTCTTCAACACCGTAGCGAAAGAGAAAATCACCTACTCGGGATTCACACCCAGTTACCTGCGACTGTTGCTCGCCAGCCCTCAGATAACGGACCTCAATAACTCGACGCTCGACATCGTCGCGCTCGGTGGTGAGGCGATCTCCGTCAATGATCTTCGGATCTTGTGGTCACACCTTCCGAGGATCCGAGTGTTCAATCGCTATGGACCAACCGAGACCACGATTGCGGTCACGAACGTGGAGTTGACGCCCGACATGATCGAACGCGACATAGTAACAATCGGGCGTCCACATCCGGGCGTCTCCTTTGTTCTCGCGGACGAGAACGGATGGATCATTGAAACGGCTAACCACGTCGGTGAGTTGTACATCGGTGGTGTCCAACTCATGGTCGGCTATTGGGCGAATCCGGAGTTGACGAGAAACGTGATGCGCACCGATCTTGTGCCGAACGAGACGCTCTACCGAACCGGTGATCTGGTCTATCGGGACGAACTGGACAATTATGTGTACGTGGACCGCACCGACCGGGTGGTCAAACGGAGCGGTGTGCGGATATCACTGGTCGAATTGAGCGCGTCATTCAACAAATTGGATGGCGTCGTCGCAGCGGCCTGTGTGACGTTTGACCGTGAAGGCGAACTCGGTATCGTCGCCTTCGTCAGCACTGATGCGGAGTTCTCCGCCCTCGACCTTCGCCGAGCCGCCAGCCAATGGATTCCCGAGAACATGCTGCCCGACCGAATCGAACGTGTCATCGCGATGCCCCTCAATAAGTCGAACCAGTTGGACGAGCACCGACTTCTAGCAGAAGTTGGCCTGAGGCCATTCCGCTCGGTTACTGCACAACCTTCAACTCCAACGTGATCGGCGAATTCGCACAGTTTCCACCAAGAAAGTTGTTCGCGAATTGAAGATGAACTAGTGCACTAGTTCGTGGGCGGAACGTATTGCTCTGTTCGCTTCAAAAGCGAACGAGCGCTGCGACGATACGCGTAATAGTCAGTCTGTACCGAAGGCATGTCGTACAGCCAGTCCAGCGGCTCTCTCATATCGTCGACGTAGCCGAGACCAACCGCGCCGCGCTGGTACCCCATCAGTCTAAGTAGTCCTTCGGGGAGCGTACGGGCGATCTCCGGGGAGCAGGCGAGATACTGGTTCTCCTCCTGGCGGAGCCACGCCAACGAGTAACCAATGTTGACCCCGATTCGATGAACGTCAGATTTGTTCGCGCCGCCACCGTGGTAGATCGACCCGACATAGAGCAGGACCGAGCCCTTGCTCATCACGGCCACGCTGGCCAGGTCCGGATCCACTTCTGAGGGTTCGTCCTCCCAGAGGTTGCTGCCCACGACGACCCGGGTGGCACCCATCTCGTCGGTGAAGTCGGTCGCCGCCCACATCGTGGCGATTTCCGCCTCGAAACCGTTCGGAAATGGGAAGCGATCAAAGGACCACTGATCTTGATGGATCATCTGTCCCGGCTCACCGGGTCCGATGTCAATAAGTTGGGTCAGGTCAATCTGGAATGTGCTGCCGTGATCGCCAAGAGCGAGATCGAGCGTATTCAAGATGGTGGGGTTGGTGACCAAGGTGCGTGCACTGGGCGAGCGGGCGATGAGTGCGCCGATACGCCGGGTCACGTGCCCCAAGAAGTCGGTGTCGCCACCTCGGGTGGCGGCGAGGTGCGGCTCTAACTCGACCAAGATCTGGTCCATAAATTCGGGAGCAACGAGGTTCGAAATAATCACGCAACCTTCTTCGCGCAGGACCTTCGCTATGTCACTCGGGGCGGTATCCGCGCTTACAGTCGTTGCGTTTGCAGGCACGTCGCCTATTGTACCTGGCGAGGATGATTGACGTGGGGGTGCAAGCTACGTGGTGCGCTACCTCCTATTCGCTTCCGCAACTTTCATCACGGCTCAGTAAAGGCACAACAGAACATGCACTCATTTCGATTCGCTGTGCACTCCGCAATCTCGCCCTCCATGACCGCATGGAGGGACCGCGCCCGTATGGTAGAGGGTCTCGGTTACTCCGCGCTCTACGTCACGGACCACCTCGACGCGCAGTTTGGACCCCTCGTCGCCGCTACCGTGGCCGCCGAGGCAACCACGACTCTCCACATCGGAACGCTCGTGTTGAACAATGACCTGCGCAACCCAGTCGTCCTCGCCAAAGAGATAGCGACCCTCGGCCTTGCAGCAGAAGGACGAGTCGAGGTGGGCGTCGGTGCGGGATGGCTTCGCAGTGACTATCAGGAAACGGGCGTGAGTTATGCCAGTCCGGGCGTGCGCGTGGAGCGTCTCGCCGAAAGCCTCACAATCATGAGGGCACTGTGGAAGGAGGGGGAGGCGACGTTCGAGGGCAGGCACTACACAGTGCGCGGCGCCCGCTGCGACCCCCACCCGGCTTCGCCACCCCAGGTCATCGTCGGGGGTGGGAGTAAGCGAATCCTCTCCTTGGCTGCAGAACAGGCGGACATCGTGGGCGTGAACACGAGCCTGGCGTCTGGGGAGAAGGGCGGTGACATTGCGAGCGAGGCCACCTCTGACCACTACGACCGCTGCTTGAGTTGGGTGCGTGCGGCAGCTGGTGACCGATTCAGCTCGCTCGAGCTTCAGATCGCAGCCTTCGCCGTCATGATTGTCGGCAGCCGTCGAGCCGCAGTGCGCAGTGCGACGATGCTGGGCTTCCCAGGAGAGGAGGCGCTTGATCTCCCCATTCTTCTCATAGGAACCGAGGACGAAATCTGTGAGCGCTTGATCGAGCGCCGCGAGAGGTGGGGCTTCAGTAGCGTCGTGGTACCGGGCGAGTCGATGGAGATCTTCTCTCCTATCGTGTCCCGGTTGGCCGGTTCATAGTGCCATTAGGGGATTACGAAGGGACCTCTCGACATCGAGTGTGTTGTTATATTTGAACACGAGGTGCGCGGCGATAGGTCTGGGTGGGATATCGAGAACTAGTCTCATGTAATGTCTAGGATTGTCGGCCTTGGTTCTAGCAGGATCATTGTACCTCTCGTCATTGTCATTCTGGTACTGGCGTTCACACCTATTTCGCGAGTTTTGCTGTGGACGGTCAACGGCAGTTTTGCCCCCACTCCGTATAGCTCGCTGGCCTTGAGGTTTCCCTCAGACGGCTCATCGGGCGTGGTGAAGGGTAAGCCAGTGATCGTCCAGCTCACCAACCGTACGGGCCATGTCAAGACTTATCACTGGAGTGCGACACAGAAGGGCGCCCTGATCAGCCTTGGCGAAGAAACATTGGACAATGGTCGAACGACAACAATAGTGATTCCTTCGCGCGGCGCGGTCACCGGCGTGCTACGAATCGGAATCACCGGCACGAATATTTTTATTACGGTGCCCCTTCTGAAATCATGAGAACGTTTCGCACGGGAGCCGTTGCTCGCGGCACCTACCTATTGTCATTAACCGCGCGCCACTTTAGAGGGCGCCGGCCAAGAGTTTCACAGACGGAAATTTGGCTCGCTGTGGCCGTGGTGTCATCAGTTGCGCTCGCCGTTGTGCATTCGCCGCTCGTTCCTTTACCGGGGGTCATCACGCTCCTGCTTGTCCCAGGCGCCACAGTCATGTCGATTCTCAAAACAAGATCAGCAAGTACCGCCGCCCGCGTTGTGCTGGCCGTGTGCCTGAGCTTGATGGTGATCATGATCGTAGGGGGCGTGGCCAGTCTTCTTGGTCCGCACCTTGGTATTGCGCATCCGCTGAACCCGTGGCCCGAATCGGTCATTTGGTTCATTATTGCGGTAGTCGTGCTTGTGATTGGCGACGTCAATCACCGCGATCCCGTGTCATGGATCTTTGAGGGCCTTCGGACTACGCATGTTGTTGGCGCGATGGCGAGTGGCCTACTGGTTGTGTTTTCGATTCTTGGCGCCGCCCAACTGAACCATAGCGGCAACAATCTCCTTGCGGTCTTCGCCACCACTCTCGACGTCGTCGTGCTGCTAGCCGGAATCGTGGGCGGATTGAGGCGGACTAGCCAATGGCATCTGAACTCCTTGCTCTACTCCGCCTCTTTGGCGCTCCTTGTGTCAACCAGTTTGCGTGGCGCACATCTCTACGGCTGGGATGTGCAACATGAGTTTGCCGTCGCTTCGGCTACGCTTCGAGCTGGAGTGTGGGTCGTACCCGCTAACCACGATGCCTACGCTTCGATGCTCTCGCTCACAGTTCTTCCGGCGATTCTTCACTCCTTAGTGAAGTTACGTCTCCTCGCTTTCTTTCAATTGTTTGTTCCCGCGATTCTTGCTCTACTACCCCTAGCGGTGTTCTCCACCGTTCGAGGTGTACCCCGCTGGATCACCAGCGGACGGACCACACCTCGTCCCGGAGTCGCGCTCGCAGTGGTAGTAGCCCTCATCGTTTCTGGTGTGGCATTCGCTTCCGAATTAACAAGCATTACTCGTCAAGCCATGGCTCTGACCATGATGGCCGCACTAGTGATGGTGCTCTTCGATCGCACTATGTTGAAGCGCTCTGCCCAAATTGTGATTGGTCTGCTACTTGTTGCCATTTCCTTCACTCACTACTCGACTTCGTACCTTACGGCAGCCATATTGTTTTTTGCTTGGCCCGTCAGCTTGATGTGGTCCAGAGGACTGCTCGGAACACCGAGAGAGAAGATTGATAGGCACCGCCGCGAGATGCGATCGCGGAACATCATAAACGGCACCCTCGTGGGCGTTGCTCTCATCGCCGCTTTCGGATGGAATCTCGGCATAACTCGAAATAACGCCCTCACTAATCCCATAAGTGCCTTCACCGCCAAAGGATTGGGCTTTACGTCATCAACTCTTACGAAGATTATTTCGCCTAACCAATTTGAACAACTCTTTGTCCGTGAGTTGAAGATAACTGATGGTTGGATAGTTCCAGTACCAAATTCAAGCTCGGTTCATCTCGTCGCAGCCCCATACCTGAAGTCACCGGGGATGGTCCCGAGCCTCAACGCGTGGTGGGATGAGCTGAGTTATCTCTCGATAGAAGGTCTGTGGGTCTTGCTCGGAGTCGCACTGCTCTACGGGCTCTTTCGCCTCGGGCGTCGTCGCTCGTACGAGTACAGTTCCGATCTAGTGGGACTAGCTGCGGCGGGTCTAGTTCTCGGCGGAATATTGCGCTTCTCTGGGACCTTTGCTGCCTACTATGATCCCAACCGGGCGGCGATCGTTACGGCGATTCTGCTGGGCGCACCTCTCACCCTATTCCTCGATGACATCGTGTCATTCCTTTACGAAGTGGGCAATTTTCACCGTGATCGGGTGAGGCGAGTGTTGTTGGGCGCCGGAACCCTCGTGGTTGCGGTCCTCATTATCGGCGTCACCGGACTGGGCGACCTGTTCTTTGGTGGTGAGGCGCCGGGATCGGTGACGGCGCGAGACGTGCAGGCCGAGGAGTTTACGGTTTCCACCCCGGAACTGGCGACAGCGGTGTGGCTACGGAACAATGTCAAATCTCCAAATATTGTCCAGAGCGATTTCCTCGGGCAAGTGATCTTGCTTTCCGAACCGGGGAGCTATGGTTTAATACCCGAGATTGTGCCACCTGATGTGGACCGGGGGGCATACATTTACTTGTCAACACTTAACCTGGCCGGCGATTTTACTCAAGTTCAGATTCCCAACGGCCCGTATCAGATCGCATACCGATCAACTATTGGATTCTTCAATCGAAACTTTGACATCGTTTATTCAACTGGCGCGACACGTGTCTATCACTGAGACGACGTCTTCATAGTTTGCACCATTAAGTTTTAGACACTGTCGGCAAGCGTTCGTCTCATCGCGGCGAAGCACTTGTGTTGGTTATGGAGACGCGGCCGTCTTTCAAGTGCTCATGTTGTCGCAGCGCACGATGCGTTGACGGCCATGGGCGACCTTCCAAGTGGGACCCGACCGAAATGTTCAACTGATTGCCCCGGAACGGTTGGGAGCATTTTCCGCAAGTGGAGTGCTCCGTGTTGTGAGACATCCGGTGCTCGCCGGGGTTGGCTAAACGACCTTTACTGCCGGTGGAAAGACGCGCGAGCACTCCCGAGTTGGCCGCCCACGACTCGGCGAAGCTGTCGCCGTCTCCTCGATCGGAACTCGGGCCGAGAGGTGTTCAGCGTTAACGGGCTTGCTCCATTCGTCGGCGCGTAAGCGCGATCACCCTCAATGACAACGGGTCCGAAGTCTTGACAATCGCCTAGGAACGAATGTGATTCAGTCGTTCGTTAGGGAGATGTTAGTAAATATGACTCTGGTATTGACGGCCTCTTGCGGCATACGCTTGCGTCGCTGCGAAGCACGTAGTCGCGGGGGCTTGACTAGGATTTCGAAATTGTGGGGGCCACGACCCTCCAGGATCCGTTTCCCTTTGGAAAGTGATGCGACAAACATGGTTGCTGTAAAAACAGCGCATAATCAAAAGGGTGTTTCGAATGTCATTTACGCGATCGTCGCGTTTGTGTCCATGGCGACGTTGCTTCCTTTTCTCAATGAGTCGATAGGGCGTGATGAGGCCGCTTCGCTTTACTCCGCGGGTCTGAGCTGGACTTCGTTGTGGCACGAGTCTTTCGTTGTTGATCGTGTGCTATTGGCTTACTACGTGCTGCTTCACTTTTGGCTCGAACTGTCATACAGCGTTGACTGGGCGAGAGCGCTTTCGCTACTCGCTTACGGTCTTACCGTTTACTTCGTTGGGGTCATCACGCGCAGTATGGCTGGCTTCTGGTGCGGTCTCCTCGCCGCCGCACTCACTTGCACAAATCCTTCCATGACCGCTTCGGCGCTGGATGCCCGTCCGTACGCCCTTGCCTTCTTGGTTTCCGTCCTATCAGTCGCGGCTCTCTTGAAGTGGTTTGATGACGGGGAACTTCGTAGCCTTTGGATATTCGGCTTTCTTGCCATTGCGGTATTGGTGCTGCAAATGTTCTGTGTGCTAGCGCCGCTGAGCGCACTGGGAGCGTGCGCAGCGCTGAAGCCTCGTATGTTTCGTCGTCAGTGGCGCCAAGTGCTGCCACCGATCACAATCCTTGCAGTGGCAGGAGTGACGTTCCTTGCGCTAGTGGCACGTCAACAAGGACAAGTCGCTTGGATCCCCGGTCTTACGCCGAAGTTTCTTGCCGAGGACTTGGAGGGACCGGCGTCCTCGGTAGGTGGACACCTAATCTATCCGGCCCTCATTGCGGCTCTCGGACTCCTCTCGCTCGTCGGATGCATTCTCGGGTGGCGGAGGCACTCCTTACGGCTGTCTCGCATGGAAGTGGAACGAATCGCCGTGCTACTAAGCTGGGCAGCCGTACCGACCGTGATTCTCGTTCTCATCACGGCGGTGAAGCCGGTCTACGTTGAACGCTACATCACCGCGTCGGTCCCCGGAATGGCGATTGCGTTAGCACTACTCATTACGTACGCGATGCGCGCGCTCGGAGCGCCGTTGCCGCTGGCAGAGCGAACGATCGTCGGCGGAGTAGTTATTGCTGGTCTTGTGATTCTCATTGCGAACTCCGTCGCCGCATCGAGCTCTCCCGGGGAGAATCTAAAGGGCGCCACGCAGTACATCACGCGCAACGCCGGCTCGACTAGCGAGATCGCCGTTCCCGGCCATTTCCTCACGGGCGGTGTTGAGTACTACCTGGATCGCGGTGACTCGCCGTTGCGCCTTTGGCCACAAATGTCCAGTCAGAGGTTTGATGGTGGAATGATTTTGCGTGAGAGTGAGGGGACTTTCTCAGATGCGCCCAACAACGTGTGGTTGGTAGACGATCGGAGTGTGACGGGTACGAACGGATTCATCTCTAGTCTGGAAAACCACGGATTCTTTCGAGTGAACAAAAAGCTATTTTTTGGGGTGAGCGTGATTCACTTTCGTCGCCACCATCACGCGCAATAATTACCCAGCATCTATGTCCGTTTTGCCATCGCTTAAGGGAGTATCCGTCCTGTTTCAGCAGTGGTGATGGACTTGTCAATGGATTTTTTGGGCTGGCACTATTGACGATGGGGGCCGCTGAAGAATTACTTGTCATCGTGACCTGCCCACGAGATTATTACCTTTTAGTTGTTGAAATTAGGGCCTTCGCAACTGGCAACGCAAGCGCGACGTGGCTCTTGGAAGGAAATGACGGTAACGGTGTGCAGACCGTGACACTGACCGGTACCAGCGTCACTGCGCCTCAACTTCCCCCTCCTTCTCCACCTCCAAGTTCGCCACCCACTCCGCCACCCACGACGCCTTCTGCCACGCTGACGATCTCGACGTTGGCAGGTCACGTTGGTACTTTCCCTACCTTGAACACGAGTGGCGATGCGTCAGGTGGCTCGGTCGGCTGCGGCGTGATCAATGGCACAGCCACAGGCTGCGCGATTGTTGGCGACAACTTGAGCGCAAAGAGCGCGGGTACCTGCGTGGTCACCGCCACCAAGTCGGCGAGCGGATTCATTCAATGGCGAATTCCTCGACGTCGGATCAGGGCATTCATGGAATTTGATGTGATGTTGAACGGCTGCGGAGTGCTGTTCCAGATTTGACTGGTATGCTTTCTATTTCTAGCGGTGATTACTGATTGAATAAGAGTTATGTTCGTGAGGTGGTCGACACCCCGACTCTGAACTGTTGAGAATGAGACGAGTAAAGGCCTATCCCCAAATGAAAAGAGAAAACGCCGCTCAGACGCGAGGTGCGCATACTGCGATTATCTCGGTTGCCGTTGCCGCAATGGCGGTTCTTACATTTATGGTTTCTGTTCCCTCCGGAGGGGCAACGACGAGTCAACATCTGGTCGCGCGCGCTGATAGGTCTGCGGCCCGTTCCAATTCGTCGACTTCAACGACTACGACAACATCCGACACGTCAACTTCACCGCCGGTGGACGGATTGATTACGGCGGGCCCATCTCGAAGTGAATGTGTCACGCCGAATGCGGACTCGACTCAATCCGGCCTCGCATACGTACAATCCTTGGTTTCGAATTTCGATTCGGCAACCGGAAGTACCGTGACATGTCTTTCTGCATATACAGGTGCACAGACTTGGTCGGCATGGATACACCCCTGGGTTGACTCTACGGAGGTTGGTTTTGCCTCGTGGGTTGCTCAGCAACCCCAATCTCGCCAACTGGTCGTAGCGGTGAACCTAATTCCAAATGAACTTGCGAATGTAAAAAATCCTACGAAATGGGAGAAGTCTTGCGCGACCGGAGCATACGACTCCTACGCGAAACAACTAGGTGCAAATCTCGTCTCAGCCGGTTTAGAGAATACGGTGATTCGCCTTGGACCAGAGATGAACGGGGTATGGGAGTCTGATTTCATTGGGCCGAAGAAAACAGAGCAGAAGCTGTGGGCGAAGTGCTTTGCTAAGGAAGTTAGCTCGTTTCGTCAGGTCGCGGGTGAGCACTTTCTCTTTGATTGGAACGTCAACGCGTGTACCGGAAATTATCCCTATCAGAACTTCTATCCCGGGAATAAGTTTGTCGATATTATCGGGCTCGACTTGTACGACGTTGGCTGCGAGACTCCGACCACACGACTTACGTTCGCGCAGCTCGCGAGTGAGCCGGCCGGACTGAATCGCTTTGAGGCGTTTGCAGCGGCCAAGGGAAAACCGATGAGTCTCCCCGAGTGGGGACTATCGACAATCCCGGCGGGTGACGATCCGGCGTATATCAATGGCATTGGCTCGACTTTTACTAACAAAGACTTCGCCTTCGAGAGTTATTTCGATGGGGCGGGAGGGCCAAAGTCTAAGGCGATGGCACTCGGATCTGGTACTCCACTTTCCAACGCTGCATTTCGAGAATGGTTCGGAACGAAATAGTTCAACCGCATTGAAGGATCGATTCCAATCTTTGGGGTGTGAGCGAATTCGGGTGACGCCGATGGCACAATTGTAGTGGGACTAAGTTGCGCTTGCTTCCCAAGATTTGAACGTTGTCGAAGGTTTGTGTAAGACGTCGACGGGATGGTCGCAGGGGTATTTGACGAGTTAAAGGTGAAGAGACAACCACCTGGTTCAACGGACCGGGTGTCGTGATTTTGAGGTCACGGTTATTCGGTCAAACAGCTCATGTTGCTCCGTTGCCTTCAACAGAAACTTCAAACTCTCATCTCGACATCCGGCTGCAAGCGGATTCCGCTTCCTATGTCCGCAACTACCGAGCTTCGCAGCAATGTGGGTAGCGACACAGTGTTCGACATTCCGATTGGTCCGAATTGCCAGTCATTCTTAAATTGCGGACTCGATTGAGAGCATTCGTTTCTTCTCTCCGAAGGCTCGAATTATCTTCGTTGACGATTCCGGGCGGCGGTTGGGAACGGAACTAGGAGACCGGTTTCAAGTTACGGTTCGAGAAGCCCCATCGCAGTGTATTTGGGGGAAACTATCTGAGCCTTTCGGAGGGATTTAGAGAGGCTCTCACCCAGCCCTTTCGCATCCTTATGCGTCTCGATACCGATGCCTTGATCCCTAACCAGGTACTACGACAACGAGTTCTGACCCTCTCGACCTCCGTGAGGACGCTGCAGCGACAGAGTTCTGACCCTCTCGACCTCCGTGAGGACGCTGCAGCGACAGAGTTCCACCCTCGTCTCACCGGTGCCATCAGTGGACGTTGACTCCAGTTTGGACTCTTCGACTTCAAGAGCCGCGACGAGTTGCACGTGATGGTCTTGACACAAAAATTGTCGCTGCGTCCGAATAGAGCTTCCGTCACGACAAAGAATTAAGCGTCTCTTTTCGTCCGAAAAGTGATGGAAGACGCAACTTTTCAATACAAAATATTTCATAAATGTCCTGATGAAACGGGCTTCCGGACCAAGTTGGATGAATGTTGTGGCACCGTAGGCGTAACCGTGATTTGAGCCTGCGAATTTAATCAACATGAACAAGGGCACAATTACAAGATTCGTCAAGGGCGACACGACACACCGTTTTCTAAAGGGCGTGACTCTTGCGGTTACATCCTTTGCACTCGTGGCGATGATCACAATCGATGCTTCGGCCAGCGGAAGGACCCCTGCGGTTACGGGTACGACTCACGCGTACGTCTTCGCGTCGGAGTCGGGACTCAATCAGTTGATCAGATTCGGACTTGGCCGCCAATCGCCAATCAACCCCACGACGACCAGTACGACGGTCGCACCTAGCGGCGGTGGTGGCGGCGGTGGCGGCGCGACGACGACCACACCTCCGGCGTCCACACAGTCAACTACTTCCTCTTCGGGTGGGCCCATCACGGCAGGTGCATCGCGAAGCGAATGCCTCACCGCTAACAGCAACGTCGGCTGGAGTCTCTCCGCTCTTCAGTCCACAATCGCCAACTTTGAAGCCCTGACCAGTTCTACGGTGACGTGCCTCGGAGCATATGGGTCGGACCAGACCTGGAGCGATTGGACGGATCCTTGGTTTACTGGCCCATCGGGTGCCGGTTACACCTCATGGATCGCCGCAGATCCCCAGGTCCGTCAAATGGTGTTGGGAATAAGTCTGATCCCCGCGAGTCTCAACGACTCGAGTGACCCACTGGGCTGGGAGCAGTCGTGCGCGGCGGGAGACTTCAACACGTACGCTTCAGAACTCGGCACGAATCTTGTCGCCGCCGGTTTACAGAATTCAGTGATTCGTCTCGGTTGGGAAATGAATGGGTCATGGGAGGGTGATTTCATCGGCACCACCTCCCAAGAGCAGAGCCTGTGGGCGACCTGCTTCGACAACGAAGTCACCGCGCTGCGTTCCGCTTCAGGCGAGCACTTCCTCATCGACTGGAACCCCAACTCCTGCACTGCGGCCGTTCCTTACGCCAACTACTACCCCGGCAATGCGTTTGTGGACATCATGGGGCTGGACTTCTATGACCAGTCGTGCCAGAACCCCAATACCGCAGTGTCCTTCTCACAGTTGGCGAGTGTTCCCTCCGGCCTGGACGCTTTTGAGGCGTTCGCTAACGCCCAAGGAAAGCCAATGAGTTTTCCTGAGTGGGGTCTCGCGTCGAGTCCATCGGGCGACGACGCCGCCTACATTGACGGGGTTGGATCGGCGGTCAACAATGGAAACTTCGCCTTCCAGCAGTACTTCGACGAAGTTGTTGGCAATACCATGGTGCTGGGCTCCAGCACCCCGCTGTCCAACGCAGCGTACCAACGGGAGTTCGGCAACTCATAGGGGCCTTACCCGACAGTGACCCTTCACCCCGCTGGGTGGTCAACTAGTCGATGGCTAAGGTGGAAATGGTTATCTGCATTTGGCTTTGCGATGTCAACCCGTATTTCGCGAGCGCTCTAGCGTCCTCCGCTTCCGCTGTCTCTAGGTCATAGGAATCGGCGACATAGCCTCGGTGGCGCATTCGGACGCCATCGATGATACCGAGTGCCAGTCCGTTCTTCGCTGCTTGGTGCCACACTGCCTCCTGGCCCCACCCCATCGTCGAATCCTCCGGAAGCGGTAAAAGTTCGTCACGAGCTTTTGGGCCAAATACTACTGTCGGTCCAATTTCGACCCACATGGTGCGACGCCCAATGACGCCCCGCTGAAATCGGTTGTAGTCGAACGAGCAGTGACTGAGCGGACCGTGAGCCGGCTGAGCCAGGTCTATGCCGAAATGGGCCGAAGTCTTCACCAGCGTTGCGAGACTGCCCGGAGCGAAAGTGACATCATCGTCCGTGATGACCAAGTGGCTGCCGTCCTCAGGTAGCTCGCCGATGAGTCTGTTGAGGAGAGCAAATCGACCACCGGGCCCACTACCACACGTCTGGGAAGCAAGTGCCGGATGCGTCTTGTCAAGGGCCCACAGTGCCGCTCGGACTTCATAATTGTCAAGTATCGCCTCGACGTGGGCATGATTGCTGTACCGATAGACGCATACCAACTGAGTCGAGGGAAGTCGCCAGCGTTTTGCAGCCTTATGGAGCCGATGCGGCGCACGGTCGAATTCATCAATCGCAACTCGCCGAGCTTGTTTGGCGCGGTTTGGGGCTTTTCGTATCTCCCACCGAATGAAATCGGCAACGCTCATCTCTTTTTCTACTCCTCAGCAGATGCGATCACTTGTACCGCGACTAAACCCGGCGCTCCACGATCCCCGGCACCTGCCAAGTTGGCGCCGAACTACCTTACAGTAACGTCTCGAAGTTCTCAGCGCGACCATTTTAGTTCCCTCAAGTTCAGCCACGATGTGGGCATGACCGCCGCTGACTTCACGGGGGCCGAACCCACGTCCGAGCGGAACTTTTGATGGGCACAGCCACACCGTGGGCCGGTCCAGGCACCCGGCCACGGGGTCGAACCTTGCAGACTGCCCCCCCGGCGCGCTTAGCGCCGTTTTCCGTTCCGATGTCGCAAGGGTCTAATCAGCGCGCGGACTCCAATACTTCGCCGACAAGTTCTAGGAAGCGCTTCATCTGAACCTCACTCGAGTGGCGTGCGAGGACCGCTCTGCGACCTGCTGCGCCCATGCTTCTGCGCCGCTCTGGGTCAGCGAGCAACTCGTCCAGTGCCTGTGCCAATGCCCCGGGATCGCGCGCATCCACCACGATCCCAGCTTCTTCGGCAGTGCCTGGTCGGAGCAACTCGGGTATCGCACCCATTCTCGAGGCTATAACAGGCACACCACAACTCATTGCCTCTAGGACTACCCAACCGAAGGAATCACCCCTCGTCGGTAGGCACAACAGGTCTGCTGAACGGTAGAGATCTACCAATTGTGGCGCCCCCGGCTCCAGGCGGTGGACCCCCAGCCCCGGCCTACTTGCCACCGGGTCGGGCGTCACGATGTCTAATTCAATATCCCGACCCAATCGATGGCCGACCGCCTCAAGGAGGTCCTCGCCACCCTTGGCTGCAAAGCGCGCGCCTACAAAGAGCAGGCGATAGGGAATATGGCTGCCTCCTGCGGGCCGCTCGGACGCGGGGCTAAACCGGTTTGCGTCCACACCGGGATGCCAGATCCGAACTCGGGCAGACGGGCATTCTTGCTGGACCAGGCGGGCCGCCCACTCCGAGTATGCAAGCACTAATGCTGCGTTGCCAAAGGCTCGTCGCTCTAGTCGTTCGGAAAGCCACAGTGATGCTCGGCTATAGGACCGAACCGGTCGCCATATACCCATTTCATGCCAAGGCCATATCGGCACATCGACAGAAATCATGAAGGGACGCTGCCGCATTAACCGGACGCACAACAGCGCGGCTGTGTGCGTGCTCACGTGCACCACGTTGGCATCAAACGTAGTCAACAGCTTCTTCAAGGTGCGGCGGGCGCGAAGGCTCTCGACGATGTGCCAGCGGGTCGGATGCAAATCAAGGTCAAGGTACCAAAGCCACGGGAGCGGTCGCCCCGCAACTCGGCCGGCCAGCCCCAGCGGGGGGAGCTTTGTGACAAGCGATCGCAGCCGAAGATCGGATGCGCCAATTTGGCGCATCCGATCTTCGGCAGTCTCGTGACCAAGCATTCCGGATCCCGCCAGATTCTGGTTGAGTGACAACAGCCTCACTGACTGGCTGGTGGACACGTCAGTTCCCCTTCAACACTCAGAGTGTTCTGTTGTGACGTCTCGGTCTCGCTCCATGAGTCCTGGAAGTCGCCTGGGCTACATTGTATGGGGAGCGAAGCAGTCCGTGCTTTGGGGGCAACGACGTAAGCGGACCTTCGCGATCTTGCGATCGAGCGAGCGCGTCGACGCTGCATGAAGCCGGCGGATTCGGAGACCTTTTGAATTGGGGCGAGGATTAGCAGAGGGGCAGACGGAGATCACTACTTCTCGATCGTCGATAAACGTGGGCTTTTACTCCGACTCGGTCGAGTGGGCCGGCGCCGAAATTGCTCTCGGCACGCTGTTGGCAGGACTCCATGAGCACGTCCAGGCGACGGTCATCGGTGTCGACGAAACAACTGTAGAGCACCTCTCGGCTTACCGACCTGGCTCTCGTACCGTTGTCCTTCCCGCCCCCAAAGGCATCCGCGACTTCCGGAACATTGCACGACATCGTCGAGAAGTTGCTGCTCTGAAGCTCGACATATTCCAGGCAAACCTGACCTGGTTGCCGGCATGCAGAGAGGCGATCGTGGCCGCTTCTACCATCCCCGGACTTCGGCTGCTCGCCGTCGAGCACCTGCCCCTCGACAACCCGGGAACTCGTAGCCGGATCATGACGTGCTTCACCGCGCGGCGCTTTGACGCACACGTGGCTGTTGGAATGGCTGCGGCGCGCAGCATCGAATTGCGCGCCATGCTGCCCAGAAACTCAGTGCGGACAATCTATAACGGTGTTGTCGACCACGGCTCTGCCGAAGAGCACCGCTATTCCTTGGGTTCAACGGTCGTCGGGTGCTTGGCCCGGCTCGACTATTTGAAGGGGCTCGACCTTGCTCTCGAGTCTCTTGTTGATCTTCCAGGTGCCACCTTCGTCGTCGCTGGCCGTGGCAACGAGCGTGCCGCACTCGAGGAGCTGGCCGAAACGCTCGGGGTCGCGACTCGAGTAAGGATTCTCGACTGGGTCGAGTCGCCTGCCGAGCTCATGAAGACCTTCGACGTTTTTGTCTTGCCGTCTCGTGCCGAGGGCTTCCCCCTCTCGATTCTCGAAGCGATGTTGATGGGCCTCCCAGTCGTCGCAACTGACGTAGGCAGTGTCCGTGAGGTCGTTCAGGATGGCGAGACGGGCTTCGTTGTGAAAAGTGATGACGTCATCGGTTTGACAACGGCTTTGAGACAGTTGATTGACCAGCCTCAGCTTCGTCGTCGTTTTGGCACCAGAGCCCGGGCGGTGGTCCTTGAGCGCTTCAGCCTCGCGAAGATGATCGAGGGCTACGAATCGCTCTATGACGAGATGCTCGGGGTATCGTGATTTTGGGAGTCATGATTAGTCACCCTGAGAAATCACAATTCATTGATGGCTGCCATTACGACTCCTCCTTCCCGACAAGGGAATTCGTTGCAATCACGCGTCACCGCCCATGTCCATAAATCCGGAGGAACGGCGCAATGCGGGCGGCGATTCGGTCTTCGTGATTCCCGTTGGCCCCAACTGTCGGCCAGACTTCGTCGCCGACACGATCGATAGCATTCGCTACTTCGCGCCAACGGCTCGGATCATCCTGGTTGACGATTCTCGGCGTGGTCTCGGGATCACGTTAGGAGAGCGCTACCAACTCACTGTCGTGGAGGCTCGTGCGCGCGGAGTATTTGGGGGTCTTTATCTGAACCTCTCCGATGGGTTTACAGAAGCCCTCACTCGGCCGTTCCGAATTCTCGTCCGGCTCGACACTGACGCGCTCATAGCGGGTTCTGATTTTGAGGTCAAGGCGATAGAGCTCTTCGACGCGGACCCGCATCTAGGATCGCTTGGCTCATTTCGCATTGGCTACGACCGTATTGGAGTCCGTAACGCGGACTGGGCCAGGCGGCGAATTCTTCTCTACCTGGCAGTCCGCGCGTGGACCAATCCTCGGGCGGCGCAAAAGTTCGCCGGTCTCCTCCTACGAGCCCGTAAGCACGGTTACACGCTCGGTGACTCAATCCAGGGTGGTGCGTCAATTTATCGCCGTGAGGCGGTAGTGACTCTAGATGAGAGCGGCCTTCTCGGGCGAGCCGAGCTGTCACGGACTGGACTGCAGGAGGACTACATCTTTGGCCTGTGCCTTTATTCCATTGGCTATCACCTCGGTGAGTTTGGCAACAGATTCGACGACCTCCCCATGGGCGTCAACTGGAGGAGTCTCCCAGCGGCCCCGCGGGAGTTACTGGAACTCGGCAAGTCGATTATTCACTCCACAAAGAACTTCGAAGCAATGGATGAACAAGCCATCCGCAACGAGTTTCGATCAGCGCGACCAGAACGGTAAGGCTCGACAAAGCGAAGTGGTGCCAAATCGGCACTGACGGCGGGAATCTCATCAAAACCGAGCCAATCTACGGCGTTCCAACAGCTTGGCAAATCTGACAACATCGATTGAGCAAACCCAATTACCGCATCGATGTCAACGTCGGGAATATGCGATCGCGCGACGGTTGCCAGGAGTTCAGAAATTTGATCGGCGATGAACCCGTCCTTCCTCTCAATAAGTTCGTCAGTGATCGCACCTGCCGGGTCGGATCCGATCGCCGTACCTGTCGCCGGGACAAGAACATAGAGTGCCACACGACGACGGAACCTAGCCCCCTGTCTCAGGCAGTTATGACGCCCGGCAATGCCGCAGCCATCTGTCGAGCGATTCGTTCCCAGCTGTAGCGCTCGACGTGACTGGGCCCGGCGGATCCATAGCGCTTCGCCACTTCAGCGTCCGCCATCTGCAGCATCGCATTCTTAATTGCCCCATGATCTTCGGGATCGACGCAAAGTCCGGCAGGTCCAACCACCTCGGGAGCCCCACCTCGAGATGTCCCGATGATCGCGAGCCCGGCGGCCTGAGCCTCCGCATAAACGATGCCGAAAGGCTCGAATTGCGAGGGGACGACCAGGCAGGTGGACGTCGCTAGAAGTTCTTTAAGAACCTCCCGATCATCGGCGCGGTCGAGCCTGAGACGCCCGTAGTCGTGCACGCCCGCCACCTCCACCGGTGGGTGCTCTCCCACGATCGAGAGCTCCGCGGACGGGAACTGTCGGCGCAGATCACTGAAGGCTTCGACGACCGCCGGACCGTTTTTGCGGTCCCACTCGGAACCCACAAACAAGAACCGCGGGCGTGACCAGTCACGCGAGATTGGAGCTGAAACGTCGATGTTACGACCGAGCCCGACCACCTCGACTCGCTCCGAGGCAATGGAGTAGTCCCGAATGATCGACGCCGCCGCCCATTCAGTCGCCGCGAAACACCGACGCGCTTCCGAGAACAGCCTTCGCTGGTTGGCCTGCCAGTGGTCCCAGGTGCCCTGCGAAAACGGCGGGAAATACCATGGGTGATGGCGGCACTCGGCGACGGTCAGGTCATCGAGAGTGACGAAGGGGCCCTTGACCGGCACGCCGTTCTCGCTCCCCAACACGATCCATCCAGAGACGGGAGGGAGGCGACGTTGACGCCAGCGGGCACTCAGCTCGCGTGTCTTCATGATGGCGGGGGCGACGAGCCATCCATCTTCGGGTTGGCGGGCTGCCCGCAAGCAGAGGCGAACGAGCCGATATGCATTCATCATCATGTCGGCGCTGCACACGACGACGTCGTAGCCGCACGCCTCGAGTCCACCGGCCAGACCAGCGGGGGTGCCCGACCAGTTCGCCGGACTCACACCTCCTCTGACGACAATACCGATCCGTTGATTCATGAGTACCACACTAGGACGCTGCTGAAAAGGGGCCCACTAGAATTGCGAGCAACCAACCGAGGCATTAATTCAGACTGGTTGCCGAGGACGCATCAGGACTTGTCGGCTGACGGGATCACGTTCGGCTATGTCTCCGTTGTTCCACGTTTGAGGATTCATTGATAGACGTCGTGAGTTCTCCGGGGTTCGTTGTAGTTGTTGCGTGAATCGCACCAGTGTGACGCTCAAGTTGCTTCGGTTCAATTGCCGCGAACTGCATCCCGACGGCACTCCCAGTTCTGTGAGCGTTACCGCCTTAAAGACGGATCAAACGCCAAATTCTCGTAATGTCGGTCTAGAGATAATCAGCAGTAGAACGAGTGACGAGCAAAGGATCACATGGCCAAACGATTTAAACTGGGATTCCGTCGAGGCGGAGATGGTGCCGAGTCCGATGAGCAGACCACGACAGGCAGTATCGCTGGAATTCTGACAACGCTGAAAGCGATGGGCTGTTCGTCACTTGGTCGGCAATTGACTTGGATTGCGACCTGTTCATTCTTCTCGGGCCTCGCACAGGCCGGCATCTTGGTGATCGTAGGCGAGTTTGCTGTAAACAGCGCCCAAGGAAAAAATCACTTCGCGCTGTACGGCCACTCAATCTCAACTCTTGACGCCGTTGCCCTATGCATAGTTCTCTTAGTTGTGTATTTAGTTACCGGTATTGCGGCCAGTATCAGCACCAGTTTGACATTTACCAAGGCTTTGGCATCGATCCGAACAGAGATGATCAATACCTTCTTTCGTACGACCTGGCGACTACAGTCGCAGGAGCGTATTGGTCATCTCCAACAGTTACTCACCTTCGACTGTGAAAGGGCGGCCGGGATTACGCTAGCGATGGCGTCGGGACTCCAATCGCTGCTCACGCTGATTGCACTTCTTCTCGTCGCATTCTTGGTAAGCCCAATTGCTGCTGTGATCGTCGTCGTTTTTGGACTATTGCTATCGTTCGTTTTGCATCCATTCAACACCTGGGGCCGCAAAGCGTCCGCTCGCTTGTCGGGGAACAGCCTCGGTATGGCGACGCTTGTTACCGAGTACATAAGACTTGCTCGGGAGTTTCGACTCTTTGGTGTTGAAAAAGAAGCTACAACAGGACTCGTCGAGAGTAACGAAATAGCCGCACGCACCCAGCGACAAGTAGTGCTTTTGTCACTACTTGTCCCCGTGATCTATCAAACCCTGGCGCTGCTCTTCGTAATTTGCGCATTCGCGGTCGTAGTTGGCCATCCGACACACGATCTTGGTGAAATAGCGGCCGTGCTGCTGCTGATATTGCGGGCAATGTCTTACGCGTCTGGGACGCAGAGCAGTGTTCAAGCGGTGCGTTCCAGTGGTGGCTTTCTGGACACAACGGCGCAGGAGTTGGATCGTCTTTCCCAAAGTCCATACGAAGTGGATTCCGGGGAATTCCCGACGAAATTCGATCTCGATGTGAACAGTATGTCGTTCGCTTATGACGACAGAGGACGAGTTCTGGAGCAAGTAACATTTCACGTCCCGGACGGTCAAATCCTGGGAATAGTCGGGCGATCTGGCAGTGGAAAGACCACGCTTAGTCAGATCCTCCTCGGAATGCTCGAGCCAGAAAGCGGCATCGTCCTAGTCGGGGGCGTGCCGGCGACGGGTATTGCAAAGGGAAACAGGTCGAGTCCGGTGGCGCTGGTTGCTCAGGACCTCGTCCTACTGGAAGGGTCTATTGCGTTCAATATCTCCCTCTTTAGAGATCTTGAACGCGAGGAGATTGTTGCCGCATCGCGAGCAGCTCATCTTCATGAAGACGTAATGGTGATGCCCGATCTGTACGAAACGAAAGTCGGCGAGGGTGGCACCGCCCTATCGGGAGGTCAGCTCCAGCGGCTAGCCATTGCGCGAGGTCTTGCCGGTACACCTCGACTGCTCGTCATGGATGAGCCGACTAGCGCAGTCGATATTCTCTCAGAGAGTTTGATTCGACAGACAATCACCGAACTTCGCGGAAAAATGACAACTATTATCATCTCCCATCGACTAGCCCTCGTCGAGGATTGCGACCTCCTCCTTGTGCTTGAGAAAGGTCGATTAGCGGACTTTGGACCCCGAAGGGAAGTTTTGGCTCGTGCCGCATTTCAAAAGGTCGCTAACACGGCAGCCGAGGATGTGGCGCCATGAAGAGCGTGGCGGCTAGAGCGGTGCTTCTGTCCGGACTTGCGGAGAGGATGGGCAGCCGACCTCGGTAGATAGCGGCGTGACCAGGAACAACGGCGTTGGGAGTTCCAGCCGGGGTGCCCAATTCTTCAAAATGATCACCTTTCCATGTTGGTTAGGTGGTGCACTTTTCAGGGAGTGTTCTGGCTCCCTTGTCGAGTAGCGTCAACACGCCTCAACGTCTTGGGCACCGCCTTTGTTCCTCGCAATTAGCGGCGACTTGCTTCTTTGTAAGTTTCAATAGTCGCGCGAGCGACATTCGTCCAATCGAATCTTGTCGCCCAGGCAAGTCCAGCAGCACTCATTTCTTTATGATCCTCCTCCGAAAGCATCTCGGCTTGCTGAAGTGCTTCGGCGAGCGGTCCCACACCGGGGTCGAATCGGATTGCTGCGTTATTGGGAATGTCGGCAAGAGTTGGCAAATTTGGAATCACGATGGGTTTGCCGAAAGATTGAGCAAGCAGAAGAGAAGCGCTGTTGGTAATTGCGCGAAACGGAAATACAGCGACATCAGTGGCTTGAAAGTAGCGAGCAAGATCTTCGTCCGGCACCCACTCGAGCCTCGACACGGTTCTTCCTTGTGTACCACTTATGAGTCGATTTACTTTCTCGCGGTAGCCCTGATCCGGACAAAAGCCAGCGATCAGCAACTTGATCCTCGACGACTCTGGGAGTTGCGCGATGGCCAGTAAGAGCAGATCTGCTCCCTTGTATTCTTCAATTCTCCCGATTAGAGCCACCACCACATCGTCACCACTGAATCCAAAGCTCGCGCGCGCTTCTTTGCGGGTGAGCGTGACCGGATAGCGATCGGCATACGGTCCAATCGGAATAACCCGTACCAGGCGGGCACCCAATGCACGAAGCTCGGTCGCGGTCGCCTCCGAGAGTGCTATCACCACTTTTGCCTTAGACAGGAGGACATCTCGTGCCCGAGAGTCATCGGCAAATACTTGCTCGTGCGGCAACAGATCATGAGCCGTCCAAACGATGTCGTAACCCACTGAATGAGCCGTTCGAAGATACAAGCTGAACCACCACTCCATGAACTGCCGGGCCCACTGTTGTCGTGGCGCCCACGGAAGTGAGAACTGATAGATCCAGTGGATGTGCAGGATGCGAGAGCCGCGTGCCCGGTACCAGATCAAAAGGGCTGGTGACAGGAGGATGTTGAGGGTTTGAGAAGGAGTGGGGCCTCGGGTGTAGCGAACTTGGATTCCCGAAGCCTCAATATCGTGATAGAGGAGATCTTGATAGTGCTGAACGCGTGGTGTGACCAACACCGACAGCCTCGAAGTCACTTACCTGGTCTCACTAATTCGTGGAGAACTCCAGCTCCCATTGCAAGATGGTCAAAAAGCACAAGCCACCGAAGTTCCTCGTTTCGGTGGCGCCAGACGGGCCATAACAGCAGCAACGGATACCAGCGCAATTTTAACGTCAACGGAAGTCCAATCAAAAAGATTGCGTAGGCGATGGGTGCCGAGTTCAGTTTCGTAGCTTCGCCGATCCGATGCGGATGCTTGCGAAGAAGCCGGCACTCTCCTTTTCCATAGAAAAAAGCTCTGCGAAGTTGGCGCGTCGGGGTGCCATAATCATGCCAGACGACTGCGTCCGGCACCCACCGCAGGCGATAGCCGCAATCAGTCAATCGCCAAGTGAAGTCGAGATCCTCCGCCGCCCCGAAGGACTCGTCGAATCCCCCCACAGCCTCGAAGGCATCACGTCGAAAGGCCAAGTTGATCGTTGCCGCCATCGGTACATAGTCAACGTGAATGTCCGCACCAGAAGAATTCACCCGCGAATAGACGCTCTTTCCAATCGCTCGTGCGGGACCACAACAAACAATTTCGTTTTCGTTGAAAATTGGCGAGAGTAATCGCTCGAGCCAACCATCCTCTGGCAAGCAGCCCGAGTCGGTGAATACGATTACGTCGCCCTTAGCGCGTCGCACACCAACGTTTCGCTGATGAGCGATCGTAATGCTTACGCCCACTGGTTGGGCGTAAGCAATCCACTGCGCCCATTCATGAGACTCCCGAATGTCATCAAGTGCACCGCCGGACGCGTCGACAACCAAAACCTCATCGACAATATTCCCGACGAAAGGCTTGATGGCATCGAGCGTGTCACTCAAAAGTCGCTCGTTCTTGTTGACGATGACCAGGGATACCTTTACAAACCCGGCGTTAGTTGCCTTCGAGCGTGCACTCTCGTCAACCTCGCGATGACTCTTATCGCCCGGCGAAGAACTCGCTTCTGAATTTTGGACCATCAGGCAACTCCTGAAGCTGGAAGCGTCTCAACACTCGTCTTAATATGTACGTAATAGTAATCTACAGGTCAATACGTGTACTGACCAAACGTTGCCGCTGTCGCCACGAACTTTCTATACGAGACCGTGAGGCAACAAATGTGAGCAGCCTTTCCCGGAGCGCTAATCCCCACGAGAAATGCTGTCGTTTGGAGAACTAGTGACGGAATAGTTGCCCAGAAAGCAAAGGACTTCGTTTCGGCCCGAAGGATCTTTCGTGAATTAAGCGACGGTTCCGTCGTTAAGCCACGGCCCTAAGAATGCTTGCGTACGAAGCGGACATGGCGTCGGCCGTAAGTTCCGTGTGTTCACTCAGAAACGTAGAGACGCGATCGGAGCGCCGCGAATCAACGTTCAACCAATATTCGGCGGCGTCAGCGAGGGCTTGAGCATCGAACGCCGGAACGAGTGAGCCAGTGGCCGGGCCGACCAGATCCGAAGACTCGTTATCAAAATGGAGAGCGCAAACTGCCGGAGTGCCGAGTGCCAGCGATTCAGCAACCACCAGCCCAAATCCCTCTCGCACCGATGGTGCCAGTAGCACGTGGCTTCCTCGCATCAACGACCAAAGATCCTGCTGAGACTCAATCGCTTGGTAAAAAGTGACGCGGGCGCTGAGACCTGATTCCGCGACCTGAGACCTCAAGTGAGGTTCCTCCGGTCCAACGCCAACGACACCTAAATGAACATCGTGGCCTCGTGCCGCGAGAATCTCCGCTGCTTCAATCGCCAACCTTGCTTGCTTGTGTTCAATAAGACGCCCAACGAAGAGAAGTTCAGGTGCTGATGCATCAGCGACGACGGCGAGGAGTTTTTCTAGGTCAAGGGCGTTGGGGACCACGTCGAGGTGGTCGCGTTTTGCGCCCAACGCCACCAATTTGTCGGCAGTGCCAGCAGAGACCGCAACGATTCGGTCAGGCAATCGAATACAAACTCGCTCGAGGAGGGCCGCTGCGACGCCAAAGCGACCAATGTATTGACGCCAGCCGTCTTCACCCCAGACTTCGTGCCACGTGATCACGAGGGGAACGCGCTTTATCCAGGCGACGACGCGCAATGGAAAGAGTTGGAGGTAGGGCATGTGATCCGCTTCGATCACGTCGAACTTGCGTGTCAGTAGACGAAAGGTAGAAACGGCAAAGAGGAGAGCCTGTGTAATTGACCGTTTTGCTCCTCGGTACATTGGCACGCGTGGACAGATGGCGCGGTACGTCAAAGACCCAAATGGCGACACGAGGACTTCGGGCGTTTCATCCCACCACTTCATCGAATAGACGACGACGTCCATCTCATGGTCAGTTAGACCGTCGAGAAGGTGGAGATATCGGACTTCCTTACCTCCCTTATGCCACGGATAAAGCGCGTCGCTCACGACTGCAACTCTGAGACGTTTCACCGACTCAGGTTACTGGCAACCGATGTTTCGACTTCTTGTAGTCGCGCAATGTCTCGTACGTGCTGTCGACGATCTCAGCCCGGAGATATCGATACCTGGGGTGCGAGACTCTTGTCTCGTTTTCCATACGAGGTAACTGGTCGAGAGCGGACTTTTGCAAGCACGTAGACGCATCGGAGCGCGTCGTTCAAACGTATCTTCTTTCCCTCTTCCTTGCTTCGCCCGACGTAGCTGATGGGAACCTGGAACGGACGAAAGCCCGCGCGGAGTACTTCAGCGCTAATTTCGCTGTCCAAGCCGAATCCGCGCTCGCTGAGATCAAAACTCTTGAGCAGCGGCATCGGCACAAGCTTCAGACAGGTATGCAAATCCGATATCGCTGAACCAAAGAGAAGGTTGGCAAGGAGCGTCATCGCCTTGTTGCCAATGGCATGCCAGAGGGACGGGTGCACGGTACCGAACCCGGACATCCTGTTTCCGTAGACGACTTCGGCACGTCCCGTCAGGATCGGCGTTACGAGGCGGGGAATATCGGCCGTGTCGTACTCATGGTCGGCGTCAAAGATGAGTAGGTGAGAGCCTTTGGCGGTTGCAATACCGGTACGCACCGCTGCACCTTTACCGAGATTCGCGGTGTGGTGAATCCGGACGAGCCGAGAATCGTCAAAAGTATCGAGGAGCTCCTTGGTGCCATCGGTTGACCCGTCGTTGATGACAATTATTTCGATCTCTTTACCGGGTACATCCAATGAAAGTAAGGCGTCGAGCACCTTCAGTATTGAGGAACGCTCATTATAGGATGGAACGATAATAGAAAGTCGAAATGGTGTTAACTCGCTCGATGAGGAGGTATACATACCATCTCTCATTTCAAGACCACAAGGGAAGTTTTCAAAGCCGCATCCTTCGAACTAGCCCTTGCGCCTGAAACTATTCCAGAATCTTGCGGATTTGTCAAGTCGTTGTGATTTTATTGGGGATTCATTGAGGTTTACCTTTCGGTGGCGTGTGTTCGTATTGAGAAGCCATTGTGAATAATTCTGTACCGCACGTATACCGTCTGGCCGTGCTGGCGGGAACTTCATCGGAAGACCAGGTCGGTAGGTTTAATCTCACGACAAATTCACGATCATGAAGAGCAAATGAGGCGAGCGTGACGACAGAATCTCTGAACTCTGGTACAGCTGATCAACAGCCCAGAGCTGGCAAAAGTGTCCTTCACGTTGTGGTAGGTCACAGTCTTCGAACTTATTTTTTGAATGCGGTGCGTTCCGTCCGATTGGTTGCACCGGACGACGAGATTTTGGTTATCGACAACGCAAGTCCTGGTCACGAACTACGTGCGGAACTGTCCAATGTCGCTGCAGGCGATCCCAAGATGAGGCTCCTGCTTAGGGATTCAAACGATCTTGCCCATGGCAAAGTAGGCGGATTGTACGATGCCTATCGCGACGCGTTTGAACTTGCCCTGCGAGAGCAATTCGACCTTGTGCACATTGTTCAAGGAGATATGCAAGTTCTCTGGTGGGATGACGAAGTCCTTTCACGAGCCACAGAACTCTTCGCATCAGATCCTCGCTGTGTGAATATCTATATGTGCCTACTTTCGAACGATCGGGCGGTCGATGAGGAATTCCGCGAACCTAGGAGGGACAATCCTCCGAGGCTTCGGAATTTCGGTCTGACAGACACCGGTCTCTACGACCTCCATCGATGGGAGAAGTTCAACTTCTCTTTCGCCGACGACGAGCTAGTGCACGCCAAGAGATACTTGTCTGAAGGTTTTTGCGTAATTTGCCATCCCTGGCCAACCGATGCCCCGATTACTTGGCCGGCGGTTGTTCGTAGCGGTGTCCAGCTCGGGCGGGAGGTGAACTTGGTGAAGCAATTCTTGCTCAAGCCAATGTCTTCGACCGGAATCGCACAGTTGAAGGCACGTAACTGGACGTGGCTCGAAGACGTCTGCGTCCCTTGGGGCTGGACGTGTATGACGCCAATGTGGACGACCCATTTAGATCCCGATTATCTTGCAAATCGACGCCAAGAAGCCTCAAGACGCGGATTTAGAAAGAGCCTTCCGGAGTGGGAACGGCGCGGCTTGGAAGATTATTCGTGGTTTTCGGCACTGCGCAGTCAACATCGGCCATCCTTGTGGAAATTGCTCGTTGTAGTACCAGTACGCGAATTGTCATCGAGGCTAAGAAGAAGATTACGAAGAGCGATCTGAATGCAGGAAATAGCATGCTTGACTAACGGCGCAACGGTCAAGTGCGCATTGCGACTTGAAGGCTAGGCGGTGAAGGTGAGTGATGGAAATCACTCGTTTCTGATCCTTGCGCACGAGGACGAAGCAATGCTCCACCGACTCGTGAGGCGAATTGCACCTCTAGGCCCCGTTTACGTCCATGTTGATGCAAAGACAGACATAACTGAGTTCCAACGTGAAGACCTGCCCTGCGTCTTTCTTTCGAGTCGAGTTCCCGTGTATTGGGGAGATTGATCAATGGTCGAGGCCACAATGCGCTTGCTTGAGAGTGCGCTCGCTGACAACTCCAATGGTCGATTCATCTGCTCTCTGGTGCTCACTACCCGATACTTTCGAATCAGGAGATTGCGCAGAAGGCGGGCGAACTCGGAATCCGTATCGGATCAAGAAGTGCACCAAATATGCCAGATGGCACCCGACCAGAATCTGAATATCTTCGCCGGTTCTATAGGACGAGAAAGCCAAAGGGCCAATGGTCCCGGTTGAAGAACGGATTCATGAACCGGATTATCTACTTTCGTCGGCCACTCGACTGGAGATCGGTCGCTCCCACTGCAGGAATGCGTGCTGGCGAGCAATACTGGTCTCTTGATCGCGAATTCGCAGAGTACTGCGTTACTCAAATCCGAACGTCACCACCCCTCATTGATTACTTTAAGCAAATCGTCTGCAGCGACGAGAAAGTCTTTGCGACCCTCTACGGAGAATATGCGCGCGAGATCTCACTCGAAGGTACGACATATTCCAAGTGGGCCGCCGGGATTAACCCAAACCCAATTGCGATTTCTCGAGATGACATAGAAATGGCTATATCTAAAAATCGGTTCTGGTTCGCAAGGAAGTCCAAAGCGAGCGACTCGATGATCCTTGACTGGCTCGACCAGCTCTGATCGAAGTCAAGCCAGTAGGGCTTTTGGTCACGTGGGCGCAGGACCACCGCGCTGCGTCTGACGCGCGAAGAGCGCCCTTTGTCCAATGACCCGGGCGCAGAGCCAGCAGTCGAGGGCTATCACGGGAAGTATTTCAGGTCAGAGATCTTTGACCGGACGCGGGCGTGGCCCGAAGAATTTTCCAAGACCCCACGTGCGACCGGCGAGATATGACGCAACAAGGGGAAGGCTCCCGAAGGCGCTTGCTGTCCACCGTAGGGGATTCGGGTGAATGCGAAATCTTGAAAGGGTGTAGCCGAGGCTCATTAGGATCGTTACTCCTATCATGCTTAGAGTGCCAAGAGCCCACGACCACCATCCGACGATGCTGGTGATGAGTGACGCCAGACACCACACAAACCAGATACCCCATGACAAGTCCGGAATTCGAATTATGCGAAATTCGAAGGGGTGCGCGGCAGCGTCGACGCCCATTTCCCACATGTACTTGATTGTTGCTCCGTACTTCTTCGTCTCTCGGTGTTCAACACTGAGATCGTCCAACACTTTTAATTTGTAGCCGTTTCGCATCAATCGCTGCGACAGGCGAAAATCTTCACCCAATGTGAACTGAGCGTCAAATGGCTCAAGGCGGAGGACATCCGCATCGAAAATGACGTTGTTGCCGGTGATACCTGAGAAACCGACTCGGAAACGAATTGCGGCGCCAAAGATTCGCCAAATGACCGCTGCGTCGCCGTCGGGAAGGGCTACTGCTGAGACCGCGCTGTGCTCGTTGAGAGCCTCTGTACATCGTTGCAGCCAATCCCGTGGAACGATGATGTCAGCATCAACGAACGCGATGTGAGATGCCTTAGTTGAGTCCTGCCCCGTTCGTCTCGCTGCTCCGCGGCCGTGATTTACATCGTGCCGAATGAGGCTGAGCCGGGGGTCAGACGCTCGAAACTTTTCAACAATTCCCGATGTATTGTCCGTGGAACCGTCGTCGATGACCACGACTCCGTACTTCTGATTCGTAACCTGATTAAGAAGAGCGTGCAAGCAATCGCCGATACTTACGGCCTCGTTGAATGCGACAACCACGATGACGACGTCTAGCGAGTTCTCGCTCGGCTTTGTCAACGTTACTTGCCCCTTCCTCGAATTTTCACCACGATTCACTAACCATTTATCCGCCACGGACTGGCACTGCAATCTATTGGCATTCCAAGACTGACGTGACTCAATCATAACGACGTATCCTTTCGCGCCGGCGCGAATTCAATGGTGATCCAACGGACGATTCAAGGGACGCGACGACGTCGATCCGTGCAGATGTGGCACCGTCGCGGAATCTGAACCTCTCAGCTTGAATGAGACACGTTGACAACCTTCGTTGTTCGCGGCGTCACCTGTGCTGGTGCGTCGAACCACACCAGGACGGCGATCGAGTGCGGATCGCAATATTGAATCGGATTGGTCTCGTAGATGAAGTTCAGTGTGGTTTTGGGTTTATTCGAATCTCAAGTCGAGCGTCGTCAAAGGCCGACCCCGAGTAGTGAGCCAAAACTTGATTGTAAGTGCACCTTGTTTGAGGACTGACTTTCTTCCGTACGCCGAAGGTTGCGCAAATCGTCCGACAATTCTCGATTGACTTGAGGGCGGCCTCGTTGTGCGGGTCGTCGCTACTCATGCGGATCGCAAACAACATCCTGGCGACCGTTCGGGCGCTTCGCGAACGATTCAAGTCTCTTCTTCAAGATGTAAATGCGCTGGGTCCGTCACGTCACTCCAGGCACCCCTGGGATCGGCAACCGGTTGGTGTTTCCGGTTGTACGGAGGAAGATTTCAACATCCAATGCGCAAGTCTGCACCTGTTCATCGCCAGGTCACGATGCACGGCGGTGTTCAGTACTCTGGGCACCGCGACAAGTTGAGACGCGCTGAACCTTTCGGTCTGGCTACGTCGAGGATCTGATTCCTTCGCGCTCTTCGACGTTTCTCCGCGACAAAAAGTTGAGCAAACGCGGCTCAATCATTGCACGATAACTTGATGCTCGCGAAACTGATCAGAGCAGTGCGCTCTGAGCCGTAGGTCTCGCGGGCGCAACTAATTGTCCGCGCTCTCGGAGAAAATCTTCAACTGCGCCCGTATCTAGCCCCAATGTCGAGGGCTGGCCAAGTTTGCGGGGACCCCGGTTAGTCCTTGGCTCACTCTCGTGCGTTTGTAGAGCTCACGAGGGCCGCCAGCACATATGTGGTTTGTGTCGACAGATGTGACTATCGTGTTGAGAGATGTTCATCAGAGTTCCTCCACCGAGACTCGAAGCGAGGTCCGCTGCATGGGCTAGCGGGGTGAAGAAGACTCGTGGTGTGGTGAGGGTATCCTGGTGAGGTCGTCTGAGGACGTTGCTGACTTTGGCGGTGTCATGTTCACCGTGGTGATTGGTACCTATAATGGTGCGCGAACCTTGAATATGGCGCTGGACGCGCTTGAAGCGCAAATCACCGAGTTTTCGTATGAAATTCTCGTGATCAATGACGCGTCAACAGATTCGACGGTGGAAATTGCTAGCCGTCCGGGTGTCCGACTGATCAATCTTGAACTGAACCAGGGCCACGGTAACACCTTGAATATAGGACTGGCGGAATCGTGCGGGCGATTTATGGCGATGATGGACGACGATTGCGTCCCTGATCAACGATGGATTCAGCAACTTGGAATCGCGTGGAACAGCGTCGGCCCGGACGTAACGATGATCGGGGGTTTGGTTGAGCCTTTCGAGACTGACACGTTTAATCGGCGCTACGCAGCGTTTCGTCGTCCCCTGAGACATCAAGAGGCACTGGTCAGCGAAAGTGCGGGATTTTGGACGCGATTACGCTACCAACTTTCTCCACCTGATATACGGTCGGACCCACGTCCGGTCTACTTTACGGTTGGTGCCAACATGTCCGTGCGTGTTGAGTCCGCGCGCGAGGTCGGGGGGTTTTCGGAAATACCTGGATCTGGCGAGGAAGAGTCATTGGCTCGACCGTTGCGATCAAGATTCGGACCTCTCACTGTACAACTCTTTCCTCTTATCGTGATGCATCATAATTTTCATCCTTTACTTCGAGACACGTTTCGACGATCGTGCAGTTACGGTCGCGCAAGCGGGAGAGAGTGGGTGAGGGATCGAGACATCCCATCACTGGCCCCACTACTTCCCTGCGCGACGCTCGTCGCTGTTCTCGTAGCTGTTGTGAGTCCGGTGATGTCGCTGGCAGTACTCTTTCTTTCACCGTATATTCTCTATCGTCGCTGGTTCACGTGGCTCAGGGCGAGCGGATCCAGTGAGGCAATTGTCTATCCATACGTTCAGGCGGGTGAAGATCTTGCCAATAATGTGGGATTCGCACAGGGTGCGTGGCGCGAACTTCGATTGCGGCGCCACCGGTCGTCGCGCGGCTCTCTGGGCTGACCTAAAAGCCCGCAATATTTGGTAAGGACGATGAACAGATCATGGACTTGCTCACCCCATTGGCTTGGGTCAGTGGTGATCGCCGCCAGATTGTCTTACCGACGAGCATTCCCGACAGGGCTCGCGAGCCTCGTACTAACGAATCTTGTCGGGAAGAGGAATGACCACTAACCGCTGAGCCTGAGTAGGACATTTCGTGAACCGTTCATATAGTGGTTTATACCGCTGAGAGCCGCAAGAGGCTGCGGTATGATGGCGTCGTGGAGTAGCAAAAGTGTATACGGACTGACTTAGTCTTGATCTCGCCGCAAGTGACTGATAGTACGGTGACTGAGTCCCCAATCATCTCGGGAACGTGAACCTATACGATCGAACGCTTTCGTAGCCAAAACGTTGCTGACAGCATTTGAGGAGAATCTTCTCACACCTCCTTCGGAAATATGAAAAAAATTCGTAAATCCGCAATTCCGAAGGAGGTCAAATATTTCTTCTTTCGATGAACCCGCTTCCTCTAATGCCGGTAGGTTGATTTCGACGAGGACTCGCTTCGCCCGAGATAACGTCTTTCTTGCGCCCCCAAGTACGTGCGACTCCCATCCTTCAACATCAATCTTCACTAGCGCAGCCGGACCAAAGTCAATGTTGACGTCGATTTCGTCGAGAGTTATTACCGGCACCTCGGTTCGACCATCACGAGCCCATGAGAGAGCGGTGACACTGCCACTGTCTCCGCTAGAACTGGCGATAAAGGTGGTTCCCGATTGCTCGCCAAGTGCGGTCTCCACAACCAGAACGTTCGCGCAATGGTTCAAATGCAGATTCTCTTGGAGCGTGAGAGCATTCGCTGGATAAGGTTCGAAGGCAATGACGCTTCCTCCTTCAACCAACTTCGACCCAATGGTCGTATACCAGCCAATGTGAGCGCCAATATCGATGAATACGTCTCCCGGTAGAAGCAGCTCCTTCACTAGACGTGTCTCAGCGGGCTCAAACAAGCCCATATACATAGTTCTCTGCGTCCTATCAGCAAGTTGGCACTTTAGAGTACGTCCATCACGGAGCGAAGTCGTCGCGACGCCGTGTGGCGTCGGTATCCAATTCTTACGCCAACAAAGTAAGAGCGGATAACCCGTGAAACTCCGCGAAAGAAAGTTGTAGCCCCGCTTAGAGCGCATGAACCGACCAATCAAATCTCGCATCCGCGACATCACTCCAATGTTGTCAATGTATCGACGTGTAATAGGGACTTCAATCCTCAATTCACCAACTGCGCGAGTGACCGTTGTCTTTACAACTACCGACTCTTAGCGATGATTGTCTGCGTTCGACGACGAGGCTTTGAGTCCTTCCGAAATTCTAGTCATGACGCCCAACGCGATTCAGTGGTGAATCGATGGACGGGCGACGAGAATCGAACTCGCGCTCTCAGCTTGGGAAACTGAGGAATGTGCTTGCTCATTTGGTCTTGTGGAGTGTACGGCAATTTGAAACGCCGCGAGTTCCAAAAAATGCCATTGAACGCAGCAGCGAAGCAGCAAACATCAGTAGTTCTGGGCGCGTTGATAGCGGCATCCCTCTTTGGGGCGTTCGATCAGTGGATCGGTGCTCGCAACAACCTGTTCTGGACGCAAGTAAGCATCGGTTTGTCGGCGCTCTGGCTGCTGGTTCCATTCATCGCTGGCTTCTTGATGTTGAATCAACGCAAGGCAGCCGTTATGGGTCTTTGTGCGACGTGCCTTTCCATTCTCGCGTTCGCGTTAATGATTACCAGTCCAATGGAAGGCACGCACTTCGGACCGGCGCCAACACACTTTTACGGCACGTGGAACCAACTGAGTTTCGGTCTGCTGGTTCACACTCTCCCAGTGCGCCCCCTACTTGCTGGGTGGTGTTGAGGAGAGCCGAGGCCAAGCTGGCCTCGTGCGGCTCCACACCCGAAACGGCCGTCAACGTCAACCGAACGAATGACGGGCCCATTCCGAATGACACGATCAGCAACGGCACCACGATTGTCCCGTAGCCGCTGTGGATCGTCGAACGCGTGAGCAACTCGAGTCCGACGACCGCGGCCGCGGACCGACGAGGAGGGGGACTCGAATGCCGATCCGACTGATCATTCGCGACGCGAGCACCGAGGCCGCGATGATGCCGATCGTCATGGGCAAGAATCCAACGCCGGTGCGGATGGCGCTCCAGCCCAGGACGTTCTGCCGAGGTCGAGGATTCAGCAGGTCGTTCGCTAGCGGTAGCCCCAAAACGCACTGAACCGTAGGAGGTGACAGCAAATTTGCGCACATGGCCATCAACATCATCGCCAAAATGGAGTAATCAATCACCTTTGGGTGGCAACTCTGATTTGAACTTCAGATGGAGGTTACTGTTGTGCCGAGAAGGAGGGCGGCCGCATCACGCGCGAATGCGAGTCCGCCAAAACTCCCATGCGCCTTGCGGCCATAGTCTCCTTTTCCGAGTGCGACGATGATGTTGCGCATCCCAATTAAACGATTTCGGGAGTGGTGAAACTTTGACTGCCGTAAGCATCGTGCTTGGTATGTGGCGAAATAGTCGATGGCCTTTTTGTTATGTGGATAGCACTCGGCAATGAAACATCCGTAGTTTCCGACGCCTGCGGCAACTTCGGAATAAAGCGCCGGCTTCGTACTGAGCGCATGTCTAACGTGCGCGAGAAAGCCCTCAGGTTTATGGATGCCAACAATGTTTCGCCCGTGCTGTCGGTAGCTGACCCATACATCTTTTACCTCAAGGCGCCGACCCGCGGCGAACGAGAGCAACGCAACCACTTCGTCGTGTCCAATTCGCTCTTTAGACCAAACGCAGTTGGGTCGCTCATCCCACCGGACCATTTCCAAACACTCAGATCGAATCAATGTCGTAAGCCCGTACGGTATGTGCAGTGGGTCACCAACGAGCGGCCCAAGTACGCGGGTCCTCCTGTGGTATGGAAATATACGGCCCGTTGGTATAAGTGCTGCGTCAGTTACCATCGCGCAATGGCTGAGAAACTGGACCCCGTGGTCCACCATCAATTGTTCGCATAGCTGCAGCTTCTGTGGATACCAAAAGTCATCTTGATCGCACCACGCAATAATGTCTGTACCAGCGTGCTTGCCCGCAAACCAGAAGTTCTCACCGTAATTCCCTGCCCGGGGACCCTCGAGCAACGCAACCTCAAAGGGGGCGGAGCGGGCGAACTCTTGAGAAATTTTCACCGTACCGTCAGTTGAACCATCGTCAGAAATAATGAGTCGGTCGGGAAGCCGAGTCTGATTGGCGAGGCTTTGAAGTTGGACGTTGAGCCAATCCTCACCGTTGAAGGTTGCCATCACAACCGCGATAGACGGCACATTAGCTCCCCTGGATTGAGAACAGTCTCCATATTATTCCAGCGGATACACCATTGAATAACGTTCGGCCGAGTTGACATCGTAGGGTAGCAGACCGAAAGATTACAGATCTTCTTCCTCTGCCTGCATTAAGAACAGAAGAATACATTAGAGATTCTCATGCGCTTTGCAAACTAAAAGTGCCGAGCGCAGATGATCGCGTTTGAAGGATTGGCCTGCGTATCAAAATATGCTTTACTTCGGTTTTCACCTTGCGACAACGAGAAGGGGCGAACATTGGCGAGGGCCGACATCAATGTTTGCGACGACTTTGTCAGTCGTGGCAACGAAATCAAGCCTGGAACGGGTGACGAGTTTTCAGCTTTGGAAGTAGATTGCGACTTAGGCGTCGATTGAGCGTGTTAGTCGGTCGGGCCTAGTCGAAGACTATTGAAACCGGCTCACCGATGACAACAATCTGCGGCCGAGTCGCCTGCCTTAGGTTGCGCCATCGTTCGCAAGTCGAGCGATCTAATGCGGGACTCGTATCCGCAATCAATGTGGACCGCCCCGGGCACGGAGTTGCGGTGTATTTCCCGCGACCGAAAGACGGATAGCCAGCGCGCAACGGTCACCCATTTACTAAAGCGCAAGGAGGCCCTTCGGAATCCCTCACACCGAATATGGGTGGGCCCGATTCGAACTCCTGACGTGGCCGACGAGCAAAGTCGCGCAATAATCATGGCAAGACATTCTCCGCGTATTCGAAACTGTCCGGGCATTGCTATGCACCGTCAATATTGATCAGCCTTTAATTACAGCGCCGCGTGTACTGGATTCGCGTCGGAACCCAACTCCTTCGGCGTCCGAATCACAATCGACGAAATGAGTAGTCCGGCGAAGGCGATGAACGCGCCGACTTGAAACGCTGTCGTGTAGCCGTGGGTTGTGGCGATATTCGCCGCTTGGTGTGATGCCGCGCCGTGGGCGGCGCTCGTGAGGCTGGCGAGCTTCGATTTGAAGGCGTCGATAGAAATGGTCGAGAGGATGGCGAGGCCCAGGGCGCCACCAACTTGTTGAGTGGTGTTGAGGAGAGCCGAAGCCAAGCCGGCCTCGTGGGGCTCCACACCCGAAACGGCCGCCAACGTCAACGGGACGAATGAAAGGCCCATTCCGAGTGACACGATCAGCAACGGCACGACAATGGTGGTGTAGCCGCTGTGGATCGTCAAACGCGTGAGCAGCTCGAGACCGATGACCGCCGCCGCTGGGCCGACGAGGAGGGGGATGCGAATGCCAATCCGACTGATCATTCGTGACGCGAGCACCGCCGCCGCGATGATGCCGACGGTCATGGGCAAGAAACCAACGCCGGTGCGGATGGCGCTCCAGCCCAAGACGTTCTGCAGGAACTGGGTCAGGAAGAAGAACATCGAGAACATCGCCGTACCGATGCAGAGCATCATGGCGTAGACCCCGGAGCGATTTCGATTGGCGAAGATACGCAGTGGCATCAATGCTTCAGCCGTTCGAGTCTCGATCAACACGAACGCCAGAAGAAGAATCGCCGCGGTGAAGAGCGAGACGAGTGTGCTCGCGGCGGTCCAACTGTGGCCCGCCACGTTGGAGAGTCCGTAGACAAGAGCGAGCATGCCGCAGGTCGCGCTCAAGGCACCGGGAACGTCCATCTTTCCGGACGTCGTCGACGACTCATTCAGTGCGCGCGGCGTGAGAAAGAGGATGAATGCGGCGATTGGCACATTGACAAAGAAGATCCAACGCCACGACACCAGATCGACCAGCATCCCGCCGAGGAGGAGCCCGACGGCACCGCCAGCGCCCGCCATCGCGGCGTAGACGCCCATGGCCCGGTTGCGCTGGGGCCCTTCCGGAAAGTTCGTCGCGATCAGCGAGAGTGCGGTCGGTGCGGCGATGGCTCCGCCGACGCCCTGACACGCACGGGTGATGATGAGCCAGATATCGGTGGTCGCGAATCCTCCCAGGAGTGATGAGACCGCGAAGATGGCAATGCCGATCATGAACATTCGACGTTTTCCGAAGAGGTCTCCGGTGCGACCACCGAAGAGCAGTAGTCCGCCGAATGTCAGCGAGTAGGCGGTAATGAGCCACTCGAGATTGTTGACGGAGAAATGCAAGTCATGGTGAATCGTTGGGAGAGCGACGTTGACGATGGTGGCGTCGAGGACGATCATGAGCTGAGCACCAGCAATGACTGCCAGCGCGAGGCCGAGGTGTTTACCCTCGGTATTGCTGCCGGTGAGTTCCGGAGCTTCGGTGATTGACATGGCGTTCCTTGGGGTTAGGAGTTGCTGGGACTGGTTCAAGCGGTGGCGAGGGGGAGGATGACGTCTTTAATGACGCGGGCTGAGAAGTCGGTGTCCGGAAGTTCGCCGGTGATGAGCACTTGTTGAATCATCAGTGCCGGAAGGAGCGCGACGAGAAGGTCGAGGTTGCGCTCGGTCGAGATTTCACCTCTCTGGACCGCTCGTTCAAAAATTGAACGGATGACCTTGGTTCGCGGTTCGATCATCCGTTCGCGTACAACGTCGCGCAGTTCGGCGTCGTGGGCAAGCGCGGTGATAAGGCCGAGCATGATCTGCGCATTGAAGCGGCTCTCTTGACTACACGAAGCCTGACTCACGGACGATAAATCGCCCTCGAGCGAACCGGTGTCCGGTTCGAGCATCGAGCCCTTCGAACAGTTCAAGGCATCGACGATCAGAGCCGCCTTGCCTTGCCAACGTCGATAGATCGTGGCCTTGCTGGCGTGGGCACGTGCCGCGACGGCGTCCATTGTCAATCGGTCGTAACCGATTTCGGAAAGCAGATCGAGCGCGGCCTCACGAATCGCGACATCGCGACTTGAATCGAGGGCATGACCGCGATGGCGGAGGCCGTGACCGCCTTGGAGCGCCAATCGACGATTCACGACGTCTGTCTGGTCCATCGGACCCTCCTTCTCTTCATCGCAATTGAGTACAGTACTGTATCGTACACCTTAATTTCTTTTATCAATCACCAATGATTCAAAGGGAATCGATCATCGAGTCATCTAGCTCGGCCGATCTCTGGTGTGCGTGAACTTGCAAGGTGCGATTTCGGCGATCAAGACCTTTGTATTCCACCCAGAGCAGTTGAGTCCGGCGGAACCCGCTGGCCAGCAGACCCTTCATGAACGAAGTCGTCGTCTGTTCGCCCGCGATCATCATGTACGCGGCGACCTGGCGAACGTTCTAACCCGCACAGAGGGTGTCGGCGGTCCACTGCTCGGGCGAGAGCGATTCGAGCATGTCGGCCGAACGCTCGCGCTCGTCGTCGATCATCGTCCAGGTCCTGGCGTCATCGCTCATTGGCTCTCCTTCGACCGGGTCACGTGTAAACGGGAACTCGTCATCCGGGCAGTTCCCCTGATTCGACGAGTTCGCCGCCGAGCGCCACGGTCGCGAGACGATCCAGGAAGAATTGCCAGCCGTTCTCGTGGTCGCTGATGGCGTCATCGGGCAGACCGCTGTGCACCAATCGTACGAGCGTTTCGTCACCTTCGGGAATGAGCGTGATCGCGACCTTGGTCGAGCCGGCCGGAATCGGGTGACCCGGTTCGTTCCAGCCAAAGGTGAAGACGACTTTCTCGTTCTCCACCACTTCGGTGAACTCTCCCAGGGCGCGATGATCTCCGACGACATTGATCTTGTAGATCCCGCCGGGACGGGCATCGAATTCGACGTCGGTGCCGAGCCACGACTGCATGCCGGGCTCGATCAAGAAAGCGAAAATCGTTGACGGATCGGCCTTGATCAAGACCTCGCGCGTAAGTTCAGCCATTGTTGATGTCCTTCTTTCGTTGGGCCGCTTCCGCGGCGGTTCTAAGTCGTTCGAGGCCCCCGGACCAGTACTGGTCGAGGAACGTGCGAAGTCGAGTCATTTCGTCGACGTTCGCGACGTACAGCCGGCGATTGCCATCGCGACGCTCACAGATCAGATTCGCCTGTCGCAAGACGCCGAGATGTTGTGAGATCGCCGAACGAGTGACGTCGTGAAAGTGCGACGCGATGTCCGAGGCGGGCATCTCACTCGACCAGACGAGACGCAAGATCTCGCGACGCTTCTGATCGGCGATCGCCTTGAGTGCGGTGTCCACCGAGCCAGTGTAAGCGAGTGCTTACGTAAGAAGCAACTTAATTACGAAACGAATTTCCCTGTCATTGCTTGGCAGATCTCGTCGCCGAGCAGGCCCACTCGGAGATTTCTTCGACGATCGTGTCCCAGAACCGCGGCGCGAGGTCGTGGCCCATCCCTTCGATCGACACGTAGCGCGCCCCGGCGATGCACTGTGCGGTGCGAACGCCGCCGCTGGCGTCGATCAACGTGTCGGCCTCGCCGTGGAGGACGAGCGTGGGCACGGTCACCGATCGAAGTGCCTCGCTTCGGCTGCCCGAGGTCACGACGGCGGCCAATTGACGAGCGACGCCACGCGGGCAGAAACAGCGATCGAAGGCGTCGCCGACTCGTTGGGCGGTGCGGGCGGGTTCGTATTCGCTCGGACTGGTGTAGAGCGCTTCGAGCGCTTGGCTTCGCGCGATGACCGACTCGCGGTCGTGTCCCGGAGGGGCGTAGAAGAGTGCGGCCACTTCGGGACTGGCTTTGCCGACGTCGGGGTCGCCGGTCGTGGACATGATCGACGTCATCGATGACAAGCGATCGCAATGGTCAATGGCCAACTGCTGGACGATCATGCCGCCCATCGACACGCCGACCACGTGGGCGACGTCCACGTCCAGGGCGTCCAGCACCGCGACGGCGTCGTCGGCCATGTCGGAGAGCCGATACGGGACCGCGGCCCGTCGACCTTCGCGAACGGCCGCGGTGACGTCGCTCAAGTGGGGCGTGAACTCGTCGAGTTTGGTGGAGAGTCCCACGTCGCGGTTATCAAAGCGAACGACAAAGAACCCTTTTTCGACGAAGCGCTCACAGAGTTCGACGTCGAAATTGATGCACTGGCTGCCCAGACCGTTGACGAGGAGCAAGGTTTCGTCTCTGGGGCGACCGAAGGTCTCGAAGTACAACTCGACGGTTCCGTTAGTGGCGAACGCCATAGCCCTCGATCACTCGAACACCAGACAGCCTTCATCGAGATCGACCAACGGAAGTTCGTCGCGCTCCGCCCAGTAGTCCTGCGTGTGGCGCCACTCGGGCTTGTCCAGGCGTTTGGGCATGAGGTGCATCGAGCGCATCAAGTAGTTCGGGTTGAAGTATTCGACGTCGACCCACTCCAGCCATTTCTCGTCGAGGTCTTCGGGTCGCAGTTGAGGGGTGACCCGCGTGGCGCCGAGCTCGTCCATGTGCAAGAGCATTCGGTTGACGAAATCGCTGACGAGGTCGACGCGTAGGGTCCAGCTGGCACGGAAGTAGCCGAAGACCCACACGAGATTCGGCACTCCGGAGAACATCATTCCGCGGTAGGTGACCGTGTCGGCGAGGTCCAAAGGTACGCCGTCGATCGAGAACGAGATGTCGCCCAGGACGCTCAGGTTGAAGCCGGTCGCGGTCACGATGATGTCCGCGTCGAGTTCCTCGCCGCTCTTGAGCGCGACGCCGTGCTCGGTGAAGGTCTCGATCTCGTCGGTGACGATCGACGCGTGACCCGCGCTGATGGACTTGAAGAGGTCCCCGTCCGGCAAAAACGCGATTCGCTGACGCCACGGCATGTAGCGCGGTGTGAAATGCGTCTCCACGTCGAAACCCGGAGGCAGCGCGGCGCGCACCAAGTCGATCAGGGCCTCCTTGGCGAACTCGGGCTCTTCGAGTGCGAGTTGCGTGAGAGCGCGCAGGTTGAAGAGATTCTCGCGGCGGACGATGTCGTGGATCCACTCCTCGGGGACGTCGAGTTCGCGAAGATGATCGGCCAAGAGATTGCGGTTCTCCCCGGTGAAGTAATACGTCGGGGAGCGCTGGAGGATCGTCACGTGCGCGACGTCCTCGGCGATCGCCGGCACCAACGTCGCCGCGGTCGCCCCCGAACCGATGACGATGACCTCCTTGTCGCGATAGTCCAAATCTTCGGGCCAGGTTTGGGGATGGACGATCACGCCCTCGAACCTCTCCATGCCGGGCCACTCGGGCGTGTAGCCCTCGGCGTGGCGGTAGTAGCCCTGGCACATCCACAGGAATGTGGCGCTGAGCGTGAGCGTCTCGCCGGTGTCCGCGCGCGTCGCGTGCACGGTCCATCGATTGTCGTCGCTGCTCCACGAGGCGGCATCGATGCGGTGTCCGTAGCGGATGTGTCGCTGCAGATCGTTCTCGGCGATGACGTCACTCAGGTACTTCTGGATCTCGGCCGCCGTCGCGATTGGTGCGCTCGTCCAGGGCTTGAAACGGTAGCCGAACGTGTAGAGGTCGCTGTCGGAGCGGATCCCGGGGTAGCGATGCGTGTGCCAGGTCCCGCCGAAACTGTCTTGGGCCTCGAGCATGACGAAACTCCGAGAGGGGTTTTGGGTTTGCAAGTGAAAGGCCGTGCCGATACCGGAGATGCCCGCGCCCACGATGACGACGTCGAAGTGTTCGATCGACTGGTCCTTGGTCTCCTCGCGCTCCATCGTCATGCTCATCATTCCCCTCCCAATGGCCACTACGTCGTCGCACGCTCGTGCCGCGCGCTTCCCAATCCGGAGACTAGACGCCGCGCGAATCGCTCGTCGCCTGAAGTGGCGTCCGCGTCGCGGGATTGGCGCTGATGACGCACGAGTGCACGTTAGGGTTTTGGGCGAACCAGCCCGAACGAGGAGCACGATGAAAGCCGCGGTCTATTACGAAAACGGTGCCCCGAGTGTCTTCAAATACGAAGACGTCCCGGACCCGGTTCCCGGACCCGGCGAGATGCTCGTCGGTGTCGAGGTCATCAGCATCGAGGGCGGCGACACCCTGAATCGATTGGGAGGTCCGCTCGTCACGGTGCCCCACATCGTGGGCTATCAGAACGCGGGAACCGTACTGAGCGTCGGGCCGGACGTCGAAGGCTTCGCCGTGGGGGAGCGCGTCGTCGGACTCGCCTTCCACGGCTCTCACGCGGAGTTGCGAGTCGCGCATCCGCTCACGACGTGGAAGATCCCCGAAGGACTGACGACCGAACTGGCCGCCTGCGTGCCCGTCGCCTACGGGACCGCGCACGACAGTCTTTTCGAGTTCGGACGGCTCGTCGAAGGCGAGACGGCGCTCATTCACGCCGGCGCCGGTGGCGTGGGACTCGCCGCGATCCAAATGGCCAAGCGCGCGGGCGCACGGGTGATCGCGACGGCCTCGAGCGACGAGCGACTCGAGCGACTGCGCGAATTCGGTCTTGACGACGGCATCAACTACCGCGAGAAGGATTTCGTCGCCGAGGTGCGATCGCTCACCAAGAACCGCGGTGTCAACGTCATCCTGGAATCCGTCGGTGGTGAAAACCTGCAAAAGAGCCTGACGGCGCTCGCGTACCGCGGGCGCTGCATCACCTTCGGCAACGCCGGTCGAAGCGAAGTGACGAAACTCGACACCTCGATGTTGGGTGGTTCGAATCAGAGTCTCATCGGTTACTTCCTCGGGCCCGAGTTGTTCGTCGGATCCCGGGCTCACGCCATGATCGCGACACTGCTCGAGGAGGTCGCGGCCGGAGAGTTGCGGGTCGAAATAGACCGACGATTCGCCCTGGCCGAGGCCGAGGAGGCGCACGCGTTTATTGAGAGCCGCCAGGCCTTCGGCCGGGTGGTACTACTCACGGAGTAATCGAACTACGAGTTCGAGGAGTCCTCGGCGCTCAGTTCGCCGTGCTCGGTTTCGAAGGCCTTCAGCGTTTCGATGTATTTCTCGATGTCACTTTCGACCGACGACGGGGCACGGTTTTGCGTCTGGAGATAGGCGGCGAGTCCCAACTGACGAAGTACGCCGTCGGCGCCTCGCTTGGCCTGTACTTCTCCGACCTTGGCCTGACCCTTGGCCGCAGCGTCCTTGGCCGCTGAAGCCGCAGAAGCCGCCTGTTCTTTCACCTTGTCCATGAATCCCATGAGATCTCCTTTGGTCGCCCGTTCGACTTCACGTTACCTCTCGACGCCGATGCTGCGCCCCCAAGTGGTGCGCTGTGGCCGCAACGTCGCGAGGTGTGGCGTCGTCTCGGACCTCGTTCTCGGTGAACGGATTTGGCGCGCTAATCCAACCGTCTTAGGATTGACGCGCGCCTCGGGTTCGTGTCGCGCCACATCGCGCGATCTGTAATCAACTCCCGGGCCACGACAATTAAGGACCGTGCCCATGAGTGTTCCCAGTGCCTCCTATTCGGTAACCATGCGCGTGACCCTCGAGGATCATTCTCGAATCGGCGCCGTCACGACCGCGGTCGGCGACGCCGGAGGCGCCGTCACTGCACTGGACGTGGTCGATCCCAACGGTTCGGGAATGACGATCGACCTCACGTGCAACGCGGTTGACGAGGGCCACTCTGAACTGCTTCGCGCCGCCGTCGAGGTCGTCGATGGCGCCCGAGTGATCGCCATGAGTGACCGCACGTTCCTCTTGCACCTCGGTGGCACGATCTCGGTCGAACCGAAGGTCTCGCTCAAGACTCGAGACGACCTTTCGATGGCCTACACGCCGGGCGTGGCGAGAATATCGATGGCGATCGCCAAGGACCCTTCCGCGGCGCGAAAGCTGACCATCAAGCGCAACACCGTGGCCGTCGTGACCGACGGATCGGCGGTACTCGGTCTCGGCAACATCGGACCGGAGGCGGCGTTGCCAGTGATGGAGGGTAAGGCGCTGCTCTTCAAACGCTTTGCCGGTATCGACGCGTGGCCGGTCTGTCTCGCGACCCAAGACGTGGACGAAATCGTGCGGATCGTCCAATGCATCGCACCGGTCTACGGCGGCATCAATCTTGAGGACATCTCGGCACCACGCTGCTTCGAGATCGAGCGACGTCTGCGCGACCTGCTCGACATCCCGGTCTTCCACGACGACCAACACGGCACGGCCATCGTCGTCTTTGCGGCATTGCTGAACGCGCTGCGCGTGGTCGGCAAGCAGATGAAGGATGTTCGAGTCGTCGTGCTCGGCGTCGGCGCGGCCGGCGTCGCCATCTCCAAACTGCTGTTGAAAGAAGGTGTCGGTGACGTCGTCGGCGTCAATCGCGGCGGCATCATCTCCGCAGACGATGAGAAGCTCGACGGCGATCGCCGGTGGCTGGCCACGCACACCAATAAAGAGAAGCGAACGGGGTCACTGAGTGACGCCATGGCCGGCGCTGACGTCTTGATCGGCGTCTCAGGTTCCAATCTCGTCAGCGAGGACCAACTGAAATTGCTGGCCCCGGCGTCAATCATCTTCGCGCTGGCCAACCCGGATCCTGAGGTCGATCCGGTTCTGGCGAGAAAATACGCCGCGGTCGTGGCGACCGGTCGAAGCGACGAACC